>OMJG01002086.1_pt1 | contig 10254 bp, 8 predicted proteins | sample 1646431 | NCBI WGS metagenome assembly OMJG01 (sample SAMN03771674, study PRJEB25209) | food metagenome | isolation source: Cotija cheese | place: Mexico:Jalisco,Michoacan | collected 2011-12-12 | reverse complement strand
GCTGTATATAGTCAGTTTTGCAGTCATGATGACCATTCCTGGATTGAGAAAAGACGCATACATGAGTACTCGTGCGAAAACTTCTAGAATCTAAATGGATAAAGTAAAATACCAAATTTAATGATTCTGATGGGATTAAAAGGACGATGCCAGTAACCGGCATCGTCCTTTTTGGTTGTGTTTTATTTGTAAGGATGATTAGTTAAGACCTTATTCTATTTTGTCTAAGTGATTAGAATATAGCCAATTCGAAGATTAATAAAGAAATAAGGTGAAAAGGCACGCCTTTTTGATAAATACTAGATACTTTTATGGAAGTTGGGACAACTTATTCCTTATTTCTGGTGATTACTCTGCTCCAATTGATAGAAATCATCTCCTATTTTAGTTACTCAAGTTCCTTTTCTGCTTTAGTAGGTAAAATTCACCCTTTGTTTTTGCTACTCGAGTTCTTTTACCACTTCAGTTGATAGAATTCACCCTTTATTCTAGCTACTCGGCCTCTTCTACTGCTTCAGTTGATAGAATTTACCACTTATTCTAGCTACTCAATCTCTTCTATTGCTCCAGTAGCCAAAATTAGTCCTTTATTTTAGCTACTCAAGTTCTTTTTCTGCTTTAGTAGGTAAAATTCACCCTTTATTCTAGCTACTCAACCTCTTTTACCACTCCAGTTGATAGAATCCACCACTTTTTCTAGCTACTCAACCTCTTCTATCGCCTCAGTTGGTAGAATCCACCACTTTACCCATTCAACTACCAATTCCTTCAACTAATTTTTTCCATAAAAAAAAGATTTCATACTCCACTCGAAAGTGAACTATGAAATCTTTTAAAACTCCTATTTAAACAATTACCATGTAAAGAGCTGCTGCTAGTGCTGCTCCGACCATTGGTGCAGCAACTGGAATCCATGAGTAACCCCAGTCTGATCCGCCTTTATTTTTCAGTGGCAAGAATGCGTGAGCAATACGGGGACCTAAGTCACGAGCAGGGTTGATCGCGTAACCAGTAGATCCTCCAAGTGAAAGACCGATAGATAAGATCAGTACCCCGACAACTAATGGATTCAATCCATCAGTAAATGAGTTTTGTCCGAATGCCATGATTCCAAATACTAATACGAATGTCCCAATAACTTCTGACAATACGTTGCTGACTGTGTCATAAATCTCTGGCGCTGTAGCAAAGGTTCCAAGGATTGCACCTTGGTCTGTTGTTTCTCTGAAGTGAGAAAGGTACGTTAACCAAACCAGTACAGCTCCAACAATTGCGCCAGCAGTTTGCGCAAGAATAAATGGCAGAACCATTGACCATTCCAAATTACCGATAATAGCCATTCCTAATGTAACAGCCGGGTTCAAATGAGCGGGTCCCATAAATCCTGAGATGTAAACGGCCATTGCTACGCCGGCACCCCATCCCATAGTGATGGCAACCCAGCCGGCACCTTCCGCTTTACTCTTTTTCAAGTTACAAGCTGCCACTACACCGTCACCTAATAAAATCAAAATCATTGTTCCTAAAAATTCACTAAATATCGTCAACATATCTCCTGTCATCTACGTTCATTCTCCTTTTAATGTTTTTAAATCAGATTCCGTAACAGCAGCTTCTAATTCATTTCTATATTGTACTTTCATTTCCTCAGTCCAGCCTTGATAACGAGCCATCTCTTCAATGACAGGTTCAATGATACTGTCCAGCGTGTCGCGCATAAATAACATGTGGTTCGTACGGCGAATCAAGAAGTCGCTTGGTGTCAATGTCATTTCTTCATCCATTGCATAGCGTAAGCTGAGCGTATCTGCTAACGTCAGTCCCTCTGCTTTTTCGACATCATCCAGTAAAGCATAAACTTTTGGTGTATTGGATCCGTACAGATTAGCCAAGTAAGATGCTTCTGACTCGCTTAACCCTAATTCCACACCTTGTTGAGTCAATGTTTCGGTCTCTTCATCCACTTCCTGAGGATTCAAGTCTCCACCAGAAACTGGATATTGAGTAGAATCGATCAGTTGGAAAGATTTATTAAAGTCATGATCCAGCACTTCAATCACTTTTCTCATAGCACCCAATGCCATTTTGCGGTAATCCGTGATTTTTCCGCCGGCTACAGTAATCAAGCCGTCCTCATCAACATCCAGAGCACTTCCTCGAGAAATCGATGACGGATTTGCGCCAGATTCAGCATTGCTGCTTTCAACACTTTGCAGAGCATCCTCTACATCAATGCGGTCTGCATTCCCTTTTTGATACGCTTCGATCGTAGAAATGACTCGGCCAAAACTTTCATCCGTAATCGTCTGTTTACTTCCGCCATTGTAGTCAGAGCCGCCATTTGTAGCAATTAACGGTCGTAATCCAGCCCAGCTGGATTCAATGTCGTCTAAAGTAATATTGGCAGACGGATAACGGTCATTGACGATATCCAGCAAGTAGTCAACATCGGATTGTTCCACCGTTGGATTTGAGAAATCGCCTTTATAATCTGTATCTGTCGTTCCAAAATACGTTTTTTCTTCACGCGGAATGACAAAGACCATACGTCCATCTTGCTTGCCAGTATCAAAATAAGTCGGCTGCGGAACATGCAGCTTGCTGTTATCTACAACTAGATGCACACCTTTTGTCGGACGCATTTGAGGAGCTGCATCTGTTTTGTCGTCCATCTGACGGATCGTATCAGACCAAGGACCGGTTGTATTCAACACGATTCTTGCTTTAATTTCAAAGGATTCACCTGTTAACAAGTCTTCCACTTTTGCGCCGCATGCTTTATCTTGCTGGTCATGCAGAATACCGACTACTTTCATTCGGCTGACCATATGACCGCCGTCTTCAGCTGCGCGTTTGATATTTTCAATCACTAAACGTGCATCGTTATTACGGTAGTCCAGATAAACACCAGCACCTAACAATCCTTCGCTTTTCAGCTGAGGGACACGTTCTAATGCTTCTTCTTTTGTCAAAGTATAGTTAGCATATTTTGTTCCTGTCACGCTGGCTAATTGATCATAAAGATCCATTGCGACTTTCAAAGAAAACATTGAAAACGTTGAGCCGGGTTCATCATAGATCGGCAGAATCATTGGGTCTGCTTTTGGAATATGCGGAGCAATCCCTTGGACAACGGCACGTTCTTGAACCGTATCTGCCACTACTTCTACATCAAAATTCTTCAAGTAGCGCAGTCCTCCATGAACGAGTTTCGTTGAGCGGGAAGAGGTTCCTTCTGCAAAGTCCTGCATCTCAACCAGTCCGGTTTTCAAACCAGAAGCGCTGGCCTGCAATGCAGTCCCAGCACCTGTGATTCCTCCTCCAATGATCAATACGTCCAACGTTTCTTCTTTTAATGCTTGTATATCTTGTTTTCTTCTTTCTAATGAGAAAACCATCAATCTGTTCCTCCTAATTTAATGCTTATACTTCTGGTTTGTAGATTTGTGTTGCTTGAACAGCTAATTTCCAGTTTTTATATAGTTTTTCACGTTCTGCTTCTGGCATTTGCGGTTCGAAACTTCCACCTTCTTCGTACATGTTTTTAATCTCATCCATGCTTTCCCAGAACCCTACTGCTAGTCCTGCTAAATAAGCAGCTCCCAATGCAGTGGTTTCCAAGTTATGCGCACGCTGTACTTTTGTACCTAAGATATCTGCTTGGAATTGCAATAACCAGTCGTTATTCGCAGCTCCGCCGTCTACTTTCAATAGTGGAATATCAATTTCTGAATCTTTGTTCATCGTATCGATAACGTCACGTGCTTGGTAGGCGATTGATTGTAGTGTCGCTTTAACAAAGTCTTCTTTTGAAGTTCCTCGTGTTAAGCCAAAGACTGCTCCACGTGCATCTGAATCCCAGTACGGTGCACCTAGTCCAGTGAAGGCTGGGACAACGATGACTTCATTTTCACTTGTAGAAGCTTTCGCCAACGCTTCTGAGTTTGCAGAGTTCTCAATCATTTTCAGACCATCACGCAGCCATTGTATAGAAGATCCTGCAACGAAGATACTTCCTTCTAACGCATAGTAGATTTTTCCGTTAATACCGTATCCAATTGTTGTCAGCAAATTGTTTTCTGAAAGTTGCGGTTTTTCACCTGTATTCATTACGATAAATGAACCAGTACCATAAGTGTTTTTTACCATTCCCGGCTCGAAGGCCATTTGTCCGAATAGGGCAGCTTGCTGGTCACCCGCCATACCTGAAATCGGAGTGTTCGCCCCATAGAAATGGTAATTTGTTGTATTCCCGTAAACTTCAGAGTTGGATTTTACTTCCGGCATCATCGCACGCGGAATATTTAATAAGTCTAAAATATCTTGATCCCAGTCCAGTTCGTGAATGTTGAATAACATTGTACGACTAGCATTTGAGTAGTCTGTTACAAATGATTCTCCACCAGTCAGCTTCCACACTAACCAAGTATCTACTGTACCAAATAGTAATTCGCCATTTTCTGCACGCTCTTGTGCACCATCTACATGGTCCAAGATCCAGCGGATTTTAGTCGCTGAGAAATAAGAATCAATAATCAGACCTGTTTTTTCGTGAATCATGTCTGCATGTCCAGCTTCATTTAATTCGTTTGCGATTGGCGCTGACTGACGAGACTGCCAAACGACTGCATTATAGATTGGCAGTCCAGTTTTCTTATCCCAGATTACAGTTGTTTCACGCTGGTTGGTAATCCCGATACCAGCAATCTCTTCTGGTTTTACACCTGATTCAATAAACGCACCGGCAATAACAGATTGTACTGAATTCCAGATTTCGTTCGGATTATGTTCTACCCATCCGCTTTGCGGGAAAATCTGTGTAAATTCTTTCTGCGAACTTCCGATCGTGTTAGTTTCTTTATCATAAATAATAGCTCTTGAGCTTGTCGTTCCTTGGTCAATCGCCATAATATATTTTTTCTCTGCCATCGTGTTGTTCCTCCTTGTTTTTTGAAAACGATTACTTTACAAAACATATTGTAACCGTTTTTCATAAGATAAAAATGTCAGGTTTTTTTTGTTCTCTGAATTTTTTGAGAGTTTTTATTCTAAAAGCGATGATATCAGTGTGTAAGCGTGCATAAAAAAGAACAAGCTGCCTTAAATTCGGAGCTTGCTCTAGGTATTCAATTCTTGAATGAGCGTTTGAATGTTTTGGAGATCAAAGGGTGATAAGATTTCTGAAAGAACATACACCTTGGCATCTCCGTAGAGTTTTTGATCTGCTGGCTGCTCATTTGTCAATATTAGATCGTACGCTTTCCCAGCCCGGTAGCCTTCTATTTTTGTACCATTGATGTGGCGCATCTTCAACATCAGCAGCTGATTCAAGGTTTCTTTATAAATCTGATCCATTCTCAAATCAATTCCAATCTCTACGACTGTTGCCATTTTGAACGTAACGATCGTCAGCAAGCTGATGTACTTCAACAGCTCCATCTTCAGCAGACTATTGTTTTCGTCGGTGTTTACCTCGAATTTCTCAGTACTTGTCTTCAGCAATCTTTGAGCAAAGAAATAAAGACTCCGACCAGTGAATTCCTGCTCTTTGGCCATCAGCTCTTCATATTCATAGACTTCAATATCGCCTTGAAAAAAGTAGAGTCTAGTATGAATATGAGATAAATGGTAGAACATATCTCGTTCAAGCATATAATGCAGTTTGCGGTACTTAAAGTGGATAATGATCGTCTCGACAATATACGTATCCAGCGTCGCAATGGGCGCTCGTCGATCTCTCAGCAAAGCGTAATCATGAAAATCAGGCTCCGTTAAGATTGGAAATGCCAGTAGAAAGGCAAAATGCAGCATGGCTTCCTCTTCATCCACTTCGATAGAATAGCGACTGAAATAGCGCAGCACCATAATCCGGATTTTTTGATACAAAGGATCTTTTAAATACGGCTTCATCTGTTTTCTCAAATGAACATATTTTTTATTTTTACTGGTCACTCGATGTTTACTGATGATCATCCACTGATTGAGCCGCTGTTTATTTTCTGAGTCGATTGAAACCTGCAGAAAATTTTCGACAGCTTGTACAGCTTGAGAAATCTGCTTGTCCGGCCGATTAGCCGTCAATGCATTTTTATCCTCAATATACCCATAGAATTGAAAGTAAAAGTACCTTATCTGCAGCTCTTCTCCATGCAGACGTCCATTACGAATTTTGATTTCAAACTCTTTCAAATACTGATTCAGTTCTTTGATTTTACGAAACAACGAAGAATCGCTGATTGCCAGTTCCTGTGTCAACTGGACAATGGAAAATTCCTGATGCTTGAACAGAAAATTGATCAATTGCACCTTAATGGATTGGCTTAAATATAAACGATAGATTTTTTGCAGAGACATCTCATCGCTCATTATTAATTTAATTTGATTGCCATCGTAGCTAATCTCTACTTCCCCTTTAAACACTTGAATCCTTGCAGCGATAGAATCCAGATCATTATCGAGAGAAGCTTTGGTGACATTTAAATGTTCCAGCATAGCTGAATAAGTGAGCATCCCTCCGCTTAAAACGAGTTGTTTAAAAATCGTAACTTCTCGAATCTCATTTTTCTCAAGAAAGTGTTCAATTTTCATCATCGTCCTCCTCTTCATGCCACCAGGTAGATAAGTTAGTGGTTGACAGGAGTGAGGTATAAGCAGGATGAAAGAAAAAGTCTTTTTGCTGCAGATCTTCCAGCGTCTGTTTGGTTTGGATCGCTAACGCCAGGATATTGATTTTTTCTAATATATCAGTCTTTGAAACCAGTTGTGCACCAAGCAGAACGCGGCTGGATTCATCATAGATCCATTTAATCATCACCGTTTCTGAATTCGGCAAGCTGTTTAGACGGACTTCTTGACGAACTGATTTGACCGTTTGGCTGGTAAACAAACTTTCTGCCTCTGTGATTCCTGTGCTGGCAATATAATAGCCAAACACATACGTTCCGATGGTACGGAGAGAACCTTTAAAGGGGATATTTGCTCTTTCTATATTCGACGCTGCCACAATTCCTGTTCGAACGGCATTGTTAACGAGCGGGATATACACCATTTCACTGTCTTCACCAAACGTTAACTGGATACAGTCACCGATCGCAAAAACATCTTTCACTGAAGTCCGCATATAAGCATCCACTGCAATCGTCTGGTCCATGTGAAGTTGAATGTGCTCATCCAAAAAATGCAAATCAGGTCTGACGTTAACACTCAATAGTACCGTATCACTTGTTATCGAATCTGTTCCCAACTGGATAACAGCTGACTGTTCTGCTTCAGATTGAATCGCCGAAACGGTTTCGTTCAACCTCAAGTCGACCCCTTGTTCATTCATCTTCCTTTGAACCGGCTGAATCATCTCTTCATCGAAATATTTGAATAAGATGTAATCCATGCTTTCAATTAGTGTGACATGTTTCTGTTGACGGCTCAGTAAATCCGCTGCTTCAATGCCTACCTGACCACCACCGATAATAGCTACACGCTTACTCGCTTTAATCGTTGCAAGTGCTGCTTCCGCTTCCTCATGACGCTTGTATCTTACAACCTGTTCGCTGTCACTGCCAATGATTTTTTGAGAAAGCTGACTAGAGCCTGTTGCAATAATCAACTTATCATAGGTCAATGTTTCTTCTATTCCATTTTGATCATAAATGACTTCTTTAAGAACTGAGTGAATTTTTTTAACGGTTGTATTTAATTGAAAATGGATCTGTTGCGCTTTTAATTGTTTTTCTGTGATAAAATAAGCCTCATCCAATGAGCGGATTTGATCGTTCCAATATAAGTGCAGACCATTGGGAATATAGCCTAACGTTGGCTGTTTCTCCAGTAAAATAACTTCTGCATCTTTATGCTGCTTGCGAACTTTTAGCGCTGCTGCTACTCCCGCATATGACGCGCCGATAATGACTACTTTCATAACGATCTCCTTCTATCTTCTATGTAAAGTCAGTATACCACAGTAAAAATCCTATTATACGAATGATTGTAACTTACTGTTATGTATTCGGTTCTGATTGTTCATTTGAATTAAAAAGAAGCCCAATATAGGACTTCTTTTAGAAATTAATATTGAATTGTAAATATTCATTCAATAGATTCCTTTTGTTTTTATAATCAACATTTATTCGAAGGGATTATTTAGAAAATCCTTATAGATTATTCTTTTTTTATTACTCATAATGCGACCATGCTGAATAAATGCTGACAACCTTTTCACCTTCATCAACACGATAGACAACTCTATGCTGTCGGTTTATCCTTCTCGAATACCGATTTTCAACTTTTGGAAGAAGCTTTTCAAATGACTGTGTTTTTCTGTAAGGGTTCTCTCTTAAGGTATCTATTATATCCTTAAATTGATCTTTCAAATTGCTCTGTGCTATTTTTTTTAAGTCTTTTTTTGCTGAATTCTTAATTTGAATTTTATACATTTATAAACTTTCCCAATCCAGCTCATCGATATCTGTGAATCCTGAATCATCTTTTTCTCTTTCACGAACAACGTCAAGTACACCTTGTTCTTCTAAATATAATGTTTCCTTAATAGACTCCCAGTCTTTTCTCCCAATTAAAACAGCGTTGTTTTCTTCTTTATCACTTACAATTTCAATTTCATAATGATTTTCATTAACCTCTTTCAGTAAATTGTAAAAATTTTTTCTAGCATTACTAGGATTGAAAATTTTATTTGCCATTTTATCATCCCTTTCTTATTAAGAGTATTATAACGTACTTGACTCAGTACGTCAAAAAATCATAGAATATCTTCCACTCCATTAATACTTTATAAGTATTTAAAATACAGCTCGTATAACAACAAGTCTCCCACCATTTATTCTATAAACTTGAAAAACCAGTCTTCTTATCATAAGCCGATTTCTTTAAACCTATCCCTTTCTCTGTTACGTTATTATAAAAGACAAATTACCGTAGAAAGTGGGCATAAATATGACGATTCTGCATCAATTGCTGATACTATTATTAGTCAGTATTGTGGTACGTATGATAGATATTAAACAAAAGTACTTCCCAGTGCCGGTCGTTTTGGCGCTGCTTGGTATCGGACTGTCTTTTCTACCGATATTTACGGATCTCTCTGTAGCAAGTGACGTTTTATATGAAGTATTTATTCCTGGGCTATTATTTGTCTCGGCTTATCAGTTTTCAGCAAAGGCCTTTAAAAGCAATGCACCTGTCATTATTACATTGGCTACGATTGGAATGTTAGCAACTGTATTTATTTTAGGATTCGGTATTTATCATGCTGCTGCATTGATTCATCCACTGTCTTGGAACATTTCGTTATTGTTAGCAGCAATACTAGTTCCGACCGACCCAGTCTCCGTCGTCAACATTTTAAAGCAAAGCAGCGGAGTAGATGAAATTGCAGATATCGTCGAAGGCGAGTCCATGTTAAATGATGGAACAAGTATCGTGATGTTTACGATTGTCTTATCCATGGCTGAAACGGGCGGCGGATTTTCAACTCTTCATTTTCTGCAAGAATTCTCGCTTGTTTCTGCCGGAGGCGTTGGAGTCGGTTTGGTCACCGGGTGGATACTCAGCAAATTGCTGCGCTTTACTTCTCACCCAGATTATTTAGTCATGTTGAGTGTCTTAATAGCTTACGGAAGTTTCCTGCTCGCCGAACACTTTGGATTCTCCGGTGTTTTAGCAACGGTTGTATCAGGGATTATGCTCACTTTTGCCTTTGCTAAAAAAGAAACAGAAGAAGAAAAGAAAACCAGAAAACATTTAGATATCTTCTGGAATATCCTAAATCCTGTACTAACTTCTATTCTATTTTTATTTATTGGCATCCAGTCAACTCCCTACTTAAATTTTGGACAATGGGGGTTGGCGTTTATCATTTTCTTTTTAGCTGTCATTGCAAGGACTATTGTCGTTTTCACTTTAATGTCTGTTTTCCCGAGCCGGAGAAAAACATTTGCAGAAAACACCTTACTAAATTTTCTGCTCATATCATGGGCAGGAATCAAAGGTTCCATGTCCATCGTATTACTGTTGTGGACAGTGAACAGTTCAATCGGAAATCAAAGCCTAGTGATATCACTCGCTTTTGCAGCGATACTGATTTCTTTTGTACTACAAAGTATGGGTGTTTACCCTTTGACGAAGTTCTTGAAGAAGGAAGAGTCTAAATAGCAGAAGTTTCAGCTTTTGAATAAGCATGAAAAATAAACAAGCGAAAGAGTACCGACCGTACTATCATTCTTTGCCGGAGAACTTGTCTTT
>OMJG01002085.1_pt1 | contig 10257 bp, 9 predicted proteins | sample 1646431 | NCBI WGS metagenome assembly OMJG01 (sample SAMN03771674, study PRJEB25209) | food metagenome | isolation source: Cotija cheese | place: Mexico:Jalisco,Michoacan | collected 2011-12-12 | reverse complement strand
GTTTGCACGGCTGAGCCCCATCTGGCCTACGATTGCTCCGCCTTGGCACTGGTATTTTTAAAAATTCCAATAGACTACCCAAATGAAAAGACAAACAATTTCCGCACTTAATAGAATTCCTGCAGAAATTGTTTGTCCTTTCATTTGATAGCTGTGAATTATGGCCCAACCGCGTTCCCGTAAGCAACCGGCGTTCCCAAGAGACTGACTTCAAGTGTATCTGCGACGGAAGTGTCTTTTTACTTTCCCGAGATTCACAATCGCAGCATGACTAGTATTGTCACGATAATGTTATAAGTCATGTGTGATACAATGCTTGTTTTTATTGTTCCAGAAGCTCGATTGAGAAGACTAAAACCAATTGCAGCAAGAAGTAGGCACAATGAAGCAACAATCTCCAATCCGTGGAGAAAAACAAAAATGAGCGAGGTTATGAGAACTGATGGCCAATAGCCAAAAATACTTGCCAAATAATCTTGGATAACGCCTCTAAATCCGAGTTCCTCACATATCGGGGTTAAGAAACACAGAGAGATAATCATTGGCCAGCGCGATGGGCCAGTTAATACTTTTGCAGTTGACGACTGCAACACATTGTCAGTTGGAGCCGGGAGAAATGGCAGATTATTGAGTGTTATTGTTAAAACAACAATGAAAATGGTCCAAATGACCGCTATATAAAAATAACGTGCTTTGAGTGGCTGATTAAGTTGTTGCGTTGAAGAAGGCTTTATATGACGATCAATGAATAGCAGTGATGGTATTGAGATACTGGCCGCAATAACAATAAATAGCCAGTTTAATAAGACACCTTCAAAAAAGCAGTCAACTAGGGAGACTCCAGAGGCAAGGAATAAGAATGGTATAAATAGAATGATCCCGATAACCAGCTGTTTTAGTTTATTCAAACATTTCTCCAATTTGTAGAAGCTTAAGAAACAGGTAGCATCATGCGCTGTTGATAATCTTGTCGCTACTGATGCTTACGGGCATGAAGCTTTGGATTAGACGCATACTTTTCATGCAAACATCTTATTAATACATAGATTGCCACGCAGGTTACGATAGCGCTTAACCCCTTGAGCACATTCCCGAATATCATATTGTTCGTCCAGAGAGCTTCGATATATCTGAAGATGCTACGGTTAAAGAGCACTATCAGCAATGCACCCCAAACTTTTTTATCGCGATTCATTTTAGTATCATCTCCCAATTAACGCATCATCATGGCTGAGGATTGGTCATACTAGAAGACCACTACTCAAATATCTGTTATGTATACGAATGAAATCTTACAGGAAATTCGATAAGACAGCAATTAAGCCCCCAACAACCAAGATACCTTCAAGACTAAGCAAATTAATTGTAACTGAAACTGATGATGCTTCATCAGTTTAAAAATAAACGTCGTGTTTTCATCTTTTTTCGTCATAAACATGTCAGTTCCAGAATAATCGTGTGGCAAATCCCTAAAGTTGATCACCGTCAAGGCAGCTTTCTTCATACCTCGGTACACTGGTCTCAAATGGAGGGATTAGCGATGCATTTTATTCAGACGCATAAACAAGAAGCGATGATTGCTGGCGGTGTGCTGACAGCAGGCGGTCTGATTTTTAGTCAGGCATGGGTGCTAGTGTTGGCGAGTTTGGTGGCGGGCTTGCCGATTGCGATCAATGCATTGGCGGCGCTGCGGTATAAGCAGATTAGTATTGAGTTGCTGGTGACGATTGCCCTGGTTGGCGCGGTGTTGATTGGTGAGCCGGTTGAAAGTGCTGTGGTCAGTTTTCTATTTTTATTCGGTGACTGGTTAGAGCAGCGCAGTTTGGCGAAGACGCGTTCGGCGATTCAAGGCTTGGCGGCTGCGGCACCGAAAACCGCGCGGCGACTGGATGGCACCATGATTCCGGTTGGTGACTTGGCAGTTGGTGATCAAGTCCGTGTACTGGCCGGCGAAACGGTACCAGCTGATGGCAAAGTGATCAGTGGGCAGGCGAATGTTGTTGAAGCCGCGATCACTGGTGAGCCGGATGCAAAAAGCAAGCAGGCCGGCGCAACGGTTTATTCCGGCACGCAGGTGAGTGATGGCACGGTGGCTATTGAAGTTGAGAAAACCGGCTACAACACGGTTTATCAACAGATCATTGATTTGATTGAGGATGCGCAGGACGCACAGTCACCAGTCGCCACTTTTATCCAAAAGTTTGCGCGGTGGTATACGCCGCTGGTATTGATCATTGCTTTGCTCGTTGGTTTGATCAGCCAAAATGTCCGACTAGCCATTACGATTTTGGTATTAGGCTGCCCTGGTGCATTGGTGATTGGCGCCCCTGTCAGCAATGTTGTCGGCTTAGGCTTTGGCGCGAAGCACGGCATTTTGATCAAAGGCGGGGGTGTGGCCACCAAATTGGATCAGATTGACACGGTTATGTTTGATAAAACCGGCACCTTAACCCAAGGCAAAATCAGCGTTGCAACGGCCCAATATTGGGCGAACAATGACGCGAAAGTTGCTGAGCTGGTGGCGGCGGTTGAGCAAGCAACAGCGCATCCGTTGGGGCAGGCATTGGTCGCCTACCTAAAGCCGCAAACAACACCGGCTGTGACCGACGTGAAAGTCACGCGGGGAATTGGCGTGCAGGCGCAAGTGGCTGACCATACCGTTAGCATTGGGAATCAAAAGAGTCTGACGCAGCCGCTGACTACCGCTCAGCAAGCTGCTATTCAAAACGTGATTAAAAGCGGTGCTTCGTTGGTCGTGGCGACAATTGACGGCAAACTTGCTGCAGTTTACGGCTTACGCGATCAGTTGCGGACCGATACGCCAGCCATGTTGGCAAAGCTTCAAGATAACGGTAAAAAGACGGTTGTGCTTTCAGGCGACTCGCAGGCGGCGGTTGAACACATGATGGCGGATTTGCCACTGAGCCAGACCCACGGCGGCTTATTGCCAGTCGACAAGGTCACGGCGATCAAGGCAGCGCAAGCGCATGGTGAAAAGGTGATGTTTGTCGGTGACGGGATCAACGACGGGCCTGCACTGGCGCAAGCAGATGTTGGGGTAGCCATGGGCTCAGGGATGGATGTGGCCATTGATACTGCTGATGTCATTTTAACCAGCAGTCGCCTGACGAATCTCGGCGTTCTTTTCGATCTGGCTAAACGGATGGACAATAATATCAAACAGAATCTTGTCATTGCGATCGGAACTGTTGCCTTATTGTTAAGCGGCTTGCTCATTGGGTTAGTTGATATGGCCAGCGGGATGCTGTTCCACGAAATTTCGATTCTGTTGGTCATCGCGAATGCCTTACGGTTACGGCACACCCCCCGAAAGTTACAAAACTTGACGACGATCAAGGACGCCGCAGCACAAACCGTTAATAATGAAGGTAAATAAACAAGAAAGGATTTTTAACATGACAAAATTAGTTTATCAATTAGATGGTTTAACCTGCCCAAGTTGCTTGCAGAAAATTGAAGGCGCATTAGGCCAGCAAGCCGGTGTCAAAACTGTGAAAGCCTTGTTTAACAGTAGCAAAGTCAAGGCTCAAATTGATCCAAGCGTGACCAACGCCGATGCTTTGAAAAAGACGATCACGGACTTGGGTTATACCGTTGTGAACGTGCGCAGTCAAGAAGCATAGAGCGAGAACTGGCGCGGTTAGAAACCGGAGCATAAGCAGCCTTGGGTGTGGTGGCTGGGCCAATTACCCCCAAGGTCCTTATGGAGGAGGTTTCGATGCTATAGAACGCTTTTAAAAATAAACAAGCGCGGTTAAGAGGAGAAGAACATGAGTGTAACGACAGGAATGAAAAGTATTACCGCTGATCAAGTTAAAGAACAACAAGCAGCTGCTGCTAAACAGGCTGACCATGACCATCATGTGCCAACTGCTGGCGCGATGAGTGGCCACGTGTTGGCGAACTTGCAGGTGCTGATCCGCAAGCTGACGCAGTTTCGGGTGACCTTACGAGGTGTGGCCAGTGAAATCGATCGGCAACTGTTAGATCAGCTAATGCAACAAGCACAAGACCATTTTGACGACCTTGTGGCTGATTTAGCTGCCCAAGGCGAAGATTTTCCGACAACGACAGCGGAGTTCGGTGAATACACGATGCTCAAGGAAGACCCGGCGTTTCGTTTTTGGACGAATGATATGAAATTGGACGCCGTTGTCAATGATATCGATACCTGCCAGTTGTTTGTCAGTCGGGCGATTCCGCTTGCCAACAAGGAGAACAAGGCTGTATTGGCAGCAGATATGTTACAATTGCAGCGCTGGCATGAACAAAGCATTCTGCGCTTGCAAACTCGACTTGGCCGCCAAGTGACGGCGGGGCGGGCATTGCTTGACGAGGATGAAGATGACGACTGATCAAGCTTGTTGACAGAGCGTGAGCAGGCGCGTTTAGGAGGTGGCAACATGACGCACAGTTGTACGGCGGTAGTGCCGTTATTCAAAAATTTAAACGATGAGGCGCGTGCCGCCATTGACGCGTTGACGCACGAACGCCAGGTTGAAAAAGGAACTGTTTTGATCAGCCCTGATACGGCCGCCCATTTGTTGGTGGTTGCGCACGGCAAACTCAAAACTTACCAGTTGGCCACCAATGGCAAGGAACAGCTACTACGGGTTGATGGTGTTGGTGATTATGAAGGTGAAGCCGGCTTACTCAATATCGCTAATCCGAATGTCTATACCGAAACCCTGACGGCGGCAACTGTCTGCACCATCAGTGCCACTGACTTTCAACAATTGCTTCTCAAGCAGCCGCAAATCAGTCTCCAACTCCTGACTGAAAACGCCCGTAAAATGCAGGCGCTGGAAAAACAGGCCGGCTATTTGGGTAACGATTCGATCAACGTTCGGCTCACCCACTACCTACTGGACTTGCGTACCGCGGCGGGCCAGGACACCGTCACAGTTCCGATGGCATGGACACAATTGGCCGATTATCTCGGAACAACGCCGGAAACGGTCTCGCGCACTTTGAAACGACTCGCCGAGGAAAAACTCATTGAACGTTCAGGTAAGCAGGTAAGAATTCTGAATGCCGAGGATATGGAAGATTTTGCTTGGTGAGGTTGCCGAGTGATGTTTTTTAAATACAAAAAGCCACGAATCATGCAATCTAAACTAATTGCACGATTCGTGGCTTTTTCTTTGTTTTGCAAGAAGCGACATATAAATAAATCGTCACTGAACAAAATTTAATCAAAACAATTTTTCGTTTTTTAAGAAAGCCAGCAAACGCAACCTTCAATCAAAGAATACTTATTGACCACATACATTTAAATCTATAGACTGACCTTAGGCTTAGAGAGAGGACTAATTACCCTGTTTTCTTCGTCTAGCGGATTGGATGGCACACACCCCTCAACATTCTTGAGACGCGGAGGTGAGGGCCATGCCAAAACCAGGAGACGAAAGGGGTTCGCCGCGCTGGATGTGGCGTCGATTATCATCGCGCTAAGCATACTGGTTACCAGTATCGCCAAAGCGTATGCGATAATCAAAAAAGCTAACCGCAAGGATTAACTTTTACCCAAATAGTCATCTGAACCGCGTTGAGGTCATCGGGCCGCCACCCGATGGCCTCTTTTCAACGACTTAATTATACACAAGATGCTAACAAGACGTCAACATACTTACTTTAATGAAGTTATATGTGAACAATGCTGATCTTGGTCACACGATTATTTCACCGAAATTTGCTTTTTAGCATCAACGGCCACTCGGATCTGCTTAGTAAACTTTTCAATCGCAGCCGGTGCCTGTTGTTTTTCCTTCGCGACAAGATCAACGATGGCGCTGCCGATGATGACACCATCGGCGATGCCTGCCATTGTTTGTGCTTGTTCAGGCGTGTGAATGCCGAAACCGATAGCGGTTGGAACGTTGGTATACTGCTTAATTTCTGCGACTAATGCCTTTAAGCCAGCAAAGAATTCATCGCGTTCGCCAGTAATGCCCATTGATGAAACGACATAGATAAATCCTGAGGCACTTTTGGCAATTTTCTCAATTCGATGACCGGAAGTTGGCGTGATTAACGGAATAATATCGATACCGTATTTTTCGGCAATTGGCACAATTTCATCGCGACTTTCATACGGCAGATCTGGGATCACCAAGCCGGCGACATTTAAATCCGCACAGCGTTTTAAGAAGGCTTCGTAGCCGTATTTGAAGACAATGTTCAAGTAAGTCAGGAAGACGATTGGCACCGTGGTTTCTTTGCGGGCGGCTTCAACAATGTCAAAGACCGTTTTGGTGCGAACGTTGGCCGCGAACGCTCTTAGGTCGGCGGCTTGAATCACGGGACCATCAGCGACTGGATCGGAAAAAGGAATGCCTAACTCCACAATGTCGGCGCCACCTTTGGCAAGTGCGACCACGTTTTTGACGGTGGTTTCAAAATCGGGATCATCGGCGACGATGAAGGGGATAAAGACCTTATGATTTTTAAAAACATCTGCTAACTTACTCATCAACATCGACTCCTTTGTATTTGGCAATGCTTGCGACGTCCTTATCGCCACGTCCGGACAAGGTACAGATAATGATTTGATCTTTTGTCATCTTCGGGGCAATCTTTTCAACGTAGGCGATGGCGTGACAGCTTTCAATCGCGGCAATAATGCCTTCTTGTTTCGCAATGTAGGTAAAGGCTTCAACTGCTTCGTCGTCGGTAATGCCAACGTATTGCGCCCGGCCTTCCTGAGCGAGAGCGGCATGCTCGGGGCCAACGCCGGGGTAATCAAGGCCGGCAGAAATGGAATATACCGGATCAATCTGGCCATCTTCATTTTGCATGAATAAGGACTTCATGCCGTGGAAAATGCCAACGGAGCCGCGTTCGATAGTTGCGGCGGTTCTGTCGGTATCAACGCCTTTACCGGCTGCTTCAACGCCGACTAATTGAACAGAAGGATCATCAATATAAGCAGCAAAACTTCCAATGGCGTTACTGCCACCACCTACACAGGCAACGACCATGTCTGGCAGCCGAGCTTCTTTGGCCTGAAGTTGCTGTTTCGATTCCGTTGAAATGACACTTTGAAAATGTTTCACCATTTCGGGGAACGGCGCAGGGCCGACTGCAGAACCTAACACGTAGAAAGTGTCATCACTGCGACTCGCCCATTCTTGCAGTGTGGCGTTAACCGCGTCTTTTAAAACCATTGATCCGCTTGTGACTGGATGAACCTTTGCGCCGAGAAGTTCCATGCGATAAACGTTTAACTTTTGACGGTCAGTGTCTTCTTTACCCATGAAAATTTCACAGTCCATCCCCATGAGTGCGGCAATGGTGGCGGTAGCGACACCATGTTGACCCGCGCCGGTTTCGGCAATCAACCGCTTTTTGCCTAAATATTTGGCAAGCAAGGCCTGACCGATGACATTATTGATCTTATGGGCACCGGTATGATTTAGATCTTCCCGTTTTAAGTAAATCTTGGCGCCACCAAGGTCTTCAGTCATGTTCTTGGCATAATAAAGCAGGGATGGCCGATTGGCGTAATTAACCAATAAATCATTTAATTCTGCTTTAAAAGCAGGATCATCTTTTAAGTCATTAAAAGCCTTAGTGACTTTTTCAAGCTCGGTCATGAGGGTTTCAGGAATATACTGGCCGCCAAAGTCTTTTCCATAACGACCGGCGCGTGTTGGCTGTTGGGTTGTTTCATTTAGTGTCTTCATAGATGGCTTCCTCTTTTGCTTGTTGAATGAATTGGGTGATTTTATCAGCATCTTTATGGCCGTTGGTTTCAACCCCGCTGGAGACGTCGACCATCGTGGGCTGAACGAGTTGAACCGCTTGGCGCACATTCAGTGGCGTTAGACCGCCAGCCAAAATGAGGGGTCGGCTGATATGGGGGATAGCTTTTAAGTTAAGTAGTTGCCCGCTGCCTTTGCCGCTATCGACCATTAAATAATCAGCCATTGAGGTTAGATCAATGGCCTGGCGTTCAAAGACCTGGATCACTTTTAAACCGGCTTGTTGAAGTTGCGTGATTTCGGCTGGGGTGCTTTTCCCATGAAGCTGTGCAACATCAATGGCACCTGCTTGATAGATAGCCAGAATTTCGGCGACTGGCTCGTTGACGAAAACACCAACGGTCTTGATCTTGGAATGAAGCAACTGGTTTAAGGCCAACGCTTGCTCAAGTGATACTTGATGCCGCCCGGGAGCAAAGACAAAGCCGGCAAAGTCAGCCCCAGCAGTATTGACTGCCAAAATATCTTCCGAATGCATGAGACCACAGATTTTAACGAGTACCATTTTGGGAACCTCCTTAACCGCGCCAGTTCACACTCTTTCTTAAACGCGATCACTGCCGCAGAAACCTCCACATAAGGACCTTGGTCGCAATGACCAAAATGCGGTCATCACGTCCAAGGCCGCTTATGCTCCGGTTTCTAACCGCGCCAGTTCACGCTCTTTCCTTGAACGCCGCTATTAATTGTTTTTTCTGGTTGGATCGCATGAGTGTTTCACCGATGAGAATGGCATTGAAGCCAGCTGCTGCCAGTTTTTCAACGTCTTCCTGCGTCTTAATGCCGCTTTCCGCAACGACGGGGATGTTGTCGGGCACCATGGCTCTTAATTTCAAACTATTGTTGAAATCAACTCGAAAGTCTTTGAGATTCCGGTTGTTAATGCCGATTATCTTTGCACCTGACTGTAGTGCCCGTGTGACCTCAGCGGCTGTATAGGCCTCGACAATTGCGTGCATACCGAGTTTTTCAGCCAGTTGGCGATAATCGCGCAATTGCTGATCGGTTAGGATCGCAACAATCAGTAAAATAATGACAGCCCCGTTTGCCTTAGCCTCGTAGATCATATAAGGATCAATCGTAAAATCTTTTCGAAGCGTTGGCACCGACACTTGTTGGCTGATTTCCTTTAGATAATGAAGGTGGCCGTTGAAATAATCGGGTTCGGTCAAAACCGAGATAGCATCGGCACCAGCTTGATCGTACGCTTTGGCGATCGCCAAGTAGGGAAAATCTGTGACAATTGTCCCCTTTGATGGCGAGGCCTTTTTGACCTCAGCGATCACGTGTAGGCCAGGTTGTTTTAAGCGTGTTAGAAAATCCGGCTTGTGATTGCGCGGCATTTTGGCCACGGTTTGTTTTAAATCAGCAAGTGACTGTTGGCGTTGGTGACGCGCTAAACGAATTTTGGTCACAGCCACCAGATCATCTAAGATCATGCCACCACGTCCTTACGCTTGTCGGAGAAAGCCAGTAGGCGATTGAGTTCTTCAAAGGCTTTGCCATCGTCGATCGTTTTAGCGGCTAAATCAATCCCTGCTTGAATGGATAATGCTGGATGAGCCACGTGAAGCGCTGCACCGGCATTCAACAACACGATGTCGCGTTGCGGTCCGTGATCGCCGGCTAAAATACGCCGGGTAATGTCGGCGTTGGCCTCGGGTGTGCCGCCAACCAGATCAGCCCGCTGACGACGTTTCAAGCCAAATTGCTCAGGTGTCACTGTGTATTTCGTTAAGTGATCATCCTGCAATTCAACCACCGCGGTTTCATCGGCGGTGGTCATCTCATCAAGACCATCGCGGCCGTGAACGACCATCGCGTTGGTGACGCCGAGCTTTTTCAAGACATTGGCTAATGGCTCAAGCAAGGTTTCATCGTAAACCCCAAGTAGTTGGTGAGTTGGGTGTGCCGGATTTGCCAGTGGCCCGAGGATGTTGAAAATGGTGCGGAAGCCAAGTTGCTTTCTAACAGGGGCAACGTACTTCATTGATTTGTGATATTCCTGTGCGAATAGAAAGGCCAAATTGTTTTCTTGCAGGCTTTCATAACTGACAGCGGGTGTTTCATTGATGTCCAACCCTAAAGCCTCAAGAACATCGGCGGCCCCGCTTTTCGATGAAGCGGCGCGATTACCATGTTTAGCCACTTGGGTACCAGTTGCCGCGACGACAATCGCGCTGGTTGTGGAAATGTTGAACGTGTTAGCATGATCACCACCAGTACCAACAATTTCAAGCACATCCTTGGTTTCGGGAAAAGCAAGCGCGTGGCTTCTCATAGAAGCAGCTGCACCGGCGATTTCATCAATCGTTGGATTCTTGGCGGTTAACGCGGTCAGTAAGCTGGCAGTTTGCACCTCAGATGCTTCACCGTTCATGATTTCATCCAAAACGGCTTCGCTTTCTTCAAACGTTAGGTTTTCGTGGTTCACGACTTTTTCAATGGCTTGTTTAATCATGATGAATGCCTC
>OMJG01002084.1_pt1 | contig 10265 bp, 12 predicted proteins | sample 1646431 | NCBI WGS metagenome assembly OMJG01 (sample SAMN03771674, study PRJEB25209) | food metagenome | isolation source: Cotija cheese | place: Mexico:Jalisco,Michoacan | collected 2011-12-12 | reverse complement strand
CGCAGCCTGTCCTGGCCGCGTCGGCCGCCACCGCGTGGGCCTGGCGGCGTGCCCGCGCCTGCTGGGCGCCGTCGACCGCCAGACCCCCGGCGAGGATGAGGCAGGGCAGCAGGACGACCGCGGCGACCGACAGGCCGGCGCCCCGCTGATCGGCGGCCCTGCTCCGGTGGGGGCTCATGGGGCCAAGCTCAGCACGGGATGGCGGCCCGTGTGAAGGGTCTGTGGAGAACTGTCCGGAACCGGGCTCCCGCGGGCGCGGGGGCGGGGCCGTGGCCTAGGCTTGTCGATGTTTCAGTTGTCTGTATGAAAGGTCACCACACCATGGCCCAGGTCAAGAAGGTCGCCCTCCTCACGGCGGGCGGGTTCGCCCCCTGCCTCTCGACGGCGATCGGCGGACTCATCAAGCGCTACACCGAGGTGGCTCCCGAGATCGAGATCATCGCCTACCGGCACGGCTACGAGGGCCTTCTCAAGGGCGACTACCTGGAGGTCACCGACGGGGTGCGCGCCAAGGCCGATGTGCTGCACCGCTTCGGCGGGTCCCCGATCGGCAACTCCCGCGTCAAGCTCACCAACAAGGACGACCTGGTCGCGCGCGGACTGGTCGGCGCCGACGACGACCCGCTCAAGGTCGCGGCGGACCGCCTGGTCGCCGACGGGGTCGACGTACTGCACACCATCGGCGGGGACGACACCAACACCACCGCCGCCGACCTGGCGGCCTACCTGGGCGAGCACGACTACGGCCTGACGGTCGTCGGCCTGCCCAAGACCATCGACAACGACGTGATCCCGATCCGCCAGTCGCTGGGCGCCTGGACGGCCGCCGAGCAGGGGTCGAAGTTCGCCCAGAACATCGTCGCCGAGCACAACTCCGGATCCCGGATGCTCATCATCCACGAGGTGATGGGCCGCAACTGCGGCTGGCTGACCGCCGCCACCGCCGCCAAGTACCACGAGTGGGTCGAGGCCCAGGAGTGGGTGCCCGAGATCGGCCTGAGCGCCGAGGCCTGGGACGTGCACGCGGTCTACGTGCCGGAGGCCGCCATCGATCTGGACGCCGAGGCCGAGCGCCTAGGCAAGGTGATGGACACCGTCGGCAATGTCACCATCTTCCTGTCGGAGGGCGCGGGCCTGGACGCCATCATCGCCGAGCTCGAGAAGTCCGGCGAGGAGGTGCCGCGCGATCCCTTCGGCCACGTCAAGCTGGACAAGATCAACCCCGGTGCCTGGTTCGGCAAGCAGTTCGCCGAGCGCCTGTCCGCCGAGAAGGTCATGGTTCAGAAGTCGGGGTACTTCTCCCGGTCCGCGGCCTCCAACGAGGCCGATCTGGAGCTCATCGGCCGTTGCACCGATCTGGCGGTCGAGTGCGCCCTGTCGGGCCGCTCGGGTGTCATCGGGCAGGACGAGGAGGCCGGCGACGTGCTGACCAACATCGACTTCACCCGGATCAAGGGTGGCAAGCCCTTCGACCTCACCCAGCCCTGGTTCACCGGTCTGCTGGAGTCGGTCGGCCAGCCTCCGGCCACCCCGGTCCACGGCTGATCCTCCTCCGGTTCCGGCGGGCCCGTCACTCCTCGCGATGGCGGGCCCGTCGTGCGCGCCGGGGGGCCTCGGGATCGGTGTCGGGCTCGCCATCGGGCTCCTCGGGCTCCTCATCGGAGTCCTCGCAGCGCTGGGCCCTCCGATCGGCCAGGGCCCGGTCCCAGTGCCCCTTGACCGTCCAGGCGTCCCCGCGTGCCAGCAGCGGGGCGTCGGCGTCATTCCACCGCAGGGCCACCGCCGGCTGGTCGGCGGTGGCGATCCAGGCCGCGACGAAGAGCACCATGCGGGCCAACACGTTGAACACCAGCATCACGATGATGATCGATCCGAAGGCCTGGACGGTCCGGTTGGCGTTGAGGGCGCCCACCAGGAATCCGGCGACGGTCTGCAGCAGCGCCAGGCAGATCCCTGCCGCCACCGATCCGATGGCGATCGCCCGCCAGTTGCGCCGGCCCCTCGGCAGGGCGGCGTAGAGGAAGAGGAAGAAGATCGAGCCGGCGAGGGTGGAGACCACCAGGGCGCCGACCCGGATGATGACGGCGTGGCCCGGCAGCAGGTTGATCCCGATCCGGCGGCCCACGGCGCTGGTGAGGGCGTTGCCGACCTGGGCTGTGCCGAAGGCCACCAGCAGCACCACCAGGAGGGCCAGGAAGGTCAGCGCGTCGAAGGCCTTGCGCATCAGCAGCCCGTCATCGTCGTCCTTGACCCGTCCGAAGGCCGGCTCCCACTGGGCGCGGATCCCCGAGCGCAGGTGCCCGACCCAGGAGATCCCGGTCCACAGGGCCGTCAGGACGGTGATGACCACCGTCCAGGCCGAGCCCGAGGTCCTCAGCGAGGCGTCGATGATATCGGCCACCTTGTCCCCTCCCCCGGCGACACCGAGGGCGGCGATGACCAGATCCTTGAGGCCGGCGAAGACGTCGGGAAGCACCCGGGTGAGGACCAGACTGAGGACCGCGAAGGCGAAGGCCAGCAGCGGCACCATCGCCAGCACCGTGAAGTAGGCGATCGACGCGGCGAAATGGTTGCCGAGCCGACGGGAGTAGCGCGTCTGGGCGCGCATCAGGTGCGCGATGGCCGGCCTGGCCAGCAGTGCCTCGAGATGCGTCCTCACAACCATCCCCTTCCCCGACCATCATGTCAGGGAGGACGGCGGTCCTAGCGGAATCGGCGCGTCGCCCGTCGGGCGGCGAGCTCGTCGCGGGCGGTCGGACTCGGATCCTCGGCCTCCACGTGCTCCCGCGGCAGCTGCGACAGGCTGCCCTGGACGTCGCGCCACACGGCGCCCAGCGCGATGGCGAACATCCCCTGGCCGCGATGCAGCAGGTCGATGACCTCGGCGTCGGTGGTGCACTCGTAGACGGCGACCCCGTCGCTCATGAGGGTGACCCCGGACAGCTCGTGGTCCTCGTTGTCGCGCAGGTGGTCGATGGCCGCCCGGATCTGCGCCAGGGCGACGCCGGCGTCCAGCAGCCGTTTGACCACCTTGAGCATGAGGATGTCGCGGAAGGAGTAGAGCCGCTGGCTGCCCGAGCCGCTCGCCCCCCTGATCGTCGGACGCACCAGCCCGGTGCGCGCCCAGTAGTCCAACTGGCGGTAGGTGATGCCTGCGGCGCCCGAGGCCACCGGTCCCCGGAACCCGATATCGTCGGGCAGCGGTGAGAAGTCCCCCTCGAACAGCGCCTCCTGGGCATGCCGCGGGAACTCCACCTGCGCCGACGCACCTTCGACCATGTCCTCATCCTCATGCTCCGGCGCCGTCCTTGTGACGGCCCCTCTGCCCACAGACGCTACGACAGCCCTCGGACCAGACCCCACAGCCACGCCGCTGCTGTCCGCCACCACCGTCAAGAATTCCGTCAACATGCCTCTGACTAGGAGACTCATCGTCATTGAGGGTTCAAGTGGAGGTGGAGGGTTGAGGTCAGTCCTCGAAGTCGTCGGGGCTGACGTGGTCGAGGAACTCCTTGAACCTCTCCACCTCGTCCTGCGGGGACTCGTCCAGAAGGATACCGGACTCCTCCAACAACTCCTCGGGGCAGGTCACCGTGGCCCCCAGCCGGACCGCCACCGCGACCAGGTCCGAGGGCCGGGCGGTCACGGTGTGCCCGGCCAGCCGCATCTCCCCGTGCCAGACGCCGTCGACGACCTCTGTGATGACCAGTTCGGGGCGGGGATGGCCCAGTTCGACCAGCACTGAGGCCAGCAGGTCATGGGTCAGGGGACGGGGCGGCGTGAGGCCGTCACGGGCCTGGGCGATCGAGGCGGCCTCGGCGGCCCCGATCCACAGCGCGAGATGCCGGCTCCCCCCGGACTCCTTCATGAGCAGGATCGGGGACTGTGAGATCTGGTCCAGCCGGATGCCCACGACCTCGAGATCGACCATGACGCAAGCCTACCCGCGCCGCGGCCACCAGCCCGGCAGGTCGGTCAGTGCTCCAGCAGGTCGTAGACCATGGCGGCATGGGCGTGCAGCACCAGCTGGGTCACCTGGGAGGCGATCTCGCCGGCCTGCTCACGGTGGCGCACATGGGGCAGCACGGTCTGCTCGATCATGCCCGCCTCCCGCTCTGCCGCCTGCCGCAGTGCCCGCAGATGGCGGGTGTCCATCCCGAAGGCCCGCAGCCGCCGGGAGGCCACGCACACCATGAGCGCCTCCTGGCCGTACCAGTCCTGGCCGCGCTTGGTGCGCACCAGCTGGTGGCGCTCCAGCTCCACCAGCTGGGCCTCGGTGATGCCGCTGGCACGGATCAGCTCCCGCCTCTTCATCCTGATCGGGCCGCGGGGAGCGCCGATGCCGAGGTGCTCCTCCTCGCCGCCCGACGCACCGGGCGGGGCCGGCGGCTCGACGGCGGGCGGCTCCTCGCCGCGGTCGATCATCTCCAGATGCTCACGGATCACCTTGAGCGGCTGGAAGTTGTCACGCTGGCACGTCAGGATGTAGCGCAGCCGGTCGACATCGGCCCTGGAGTACTTGCGATACCCGGACGGAGCCCGTTCAGGGCTCAGCAGCCCCTCCGACTCCAGGAATCGGATCTTCGAGATGGAGAGGTCGGGGAAGTCCGGCTTGAGGAGCTTCATCACCTGCCCGATGCTCCGCACCGGCCCGGGCATCAGTGCAGTCCGCGCCCGCCGGTGTGGAAGGTCATCCGGAACTTGCCGATCTGGACCTCGTCGCCGTCGCGCAGCAGCGCCGAGCCGTCGACCAGGGTGCGGTTGACGTAGGTGCCGTTGAGACTGCCCTGGTCCTCGACGTAGACGCGGCCGTCCTTGAGGATGAACTTGACGTGGTGGCGCGAGACGGTGATGTCGTCGAGGAAGATGTCGGAGTGGGTGCTGCGGCCGGCGGTGGTGACCTCATGGTCCAGCAGGAACCGCGATCCCACATTGGGACCCCGCTGGACCACCAGCAGAGCGGTGCCCTCGGGCAGCTCCTCGATCGCCGACAGGTCATCGCCCGACAGCTCGGGGGCGTCGGCGGCGACCTCCTCGGTCATCACCGGGATCACCCCGGTGTTGTCGCCGGGGATGTCGGCGGCCGCTCCCAGCCGCGCCCCGCAGCGCGAGCAGAAATTGGCGTCGCCGGCATTGGCCTGCCCGCATCTCTGGCACTCGTTCATCTCGCCGTCCTCGCTCTCAATCATGTCCGGAAGTCCATCATGCCCACCCCCGGCAAGACACTCATTCCTGCTCGTCCAGCGCGCTGTACGCGTCGACGTCGAGCAGGTCCTCCAGGTCGGTGGGATCGTCGATCTCCACGGCCACCAGCCAGCCGTCCCCGAAGGGGTCGGCGGCGATCTGGTCGGGGGTCTCGGCGGCCACCGCGTTGACGGCGACCACCTCCCCGCCGACCGGGGTCTCGATGTCGACCGACTCGTCGTCGGTCTCGATCTCCGCCAGCACGTCCCCGCGGCTCAGCACCGCACCCACATCGGGGAGGCTGATCCCGACAATGCCGCCGAACCGGGCCACGGCGGTCTCGGTGATCCCGATGCGCACCTCGTCCCCGTTTCCGGGACGGACCCACAGATGGTCCTCGGTGTACTGGAGATCCTCGGGCAGTTCTGCCATGACGGGAGCCTCCTGGGGTGCCACGGTCCGCGGGGACCTGGGATGGGTGCGCGGCTGACGCCGCGTCGGGTCCCACACTAGCGGTCCTGCGGCCCGGTGGGTGCGAGGTCGCGGCCGCTCACCTCACAGGTGTCGCATGACTGAGCGGCCGCGGGGTCGCGACGGCGTCGATGCGCACCTGCTGGGAGCGGGTGATCGTCACCGTGGCTCCGACCTGGGGGGCCTGCATCTGGGAGACCATGCCGCCGCGGAACATCGCCCCCTCCTCCAGGGAGTGGGGGTCGCCGATGGCGGTGATGGTGATCGGGCGGGAGACGGCCTTCCCGGAGACGGTGAGCCCGTCGGCGCGGGAGGCGAACCAGGTGCTCGCCACCACGCGGACCTTCCCGTTGATCGCCAGCGCCTCGGCGCCGGCGTCGCGCAGCTCCTCCACGGCGTCGAGGATCATGTCCGAGGAGACCTTCGAGTCCGGGTCCTCGATGCGGATCGTGACGCCCGGGCCGGCCACCGGGACGGTGCCCTCCAGCACCTTGAGCTGGGAGAGACGCCGGTCGGCCTGGGCCCGGGCCGCCCGCCGGGAGTCGGCCCCCGACTGCAGGTCCCGCTGGGTCTCGCGCAGGTCGGCCAGTTCGGAGTCGAGCTGACGCGAGGACGTCGACAGGGAGTCGAGCATGGACACCAGGTCGGCGCGTCGCATGGTGGCGAAGGGGTCCTCGTGGTCGCGGGAGCGCACCTGGGCGACGACGGCGAAGGCGCACAGGCACAGGATCACGGCGATGACGAGCTGGGCCCTGGACGGGCGGGCCGGCCGGCGGCGGGCGGCCGGCGGCAGGTCCTGGTCGGTGGTGTCGTCCTCAGGCATGGAGCACCGCCCGGCGGATCGCTGCGGCGTTGGTGAAGATGCGGATGCCCAGCACCACCACGACGGCGGTCGACAGCTGGGAGCCGACGCCGATCTGGTCCCCCATCCAGACGATGAGGGCGGCGATGGCGACATTCGACAGGAAGGACACCACGAAGACCCGGTCGGAGAAGGTGTGGGACAGGTAGGAGCGGCATGCGCCGAACAGGGCGTCCAGGGCGGCGACGATCATGATCGGCAGATAGGGCTGGAGCCACACCGGGATGCTCGGGTTGAGAACGATGCCGAGCACGATGCCGACGATCAGGCCGATGACTGCTAACACCTGGGTCCCCTTCCACCTCCCACGGCCCTCGGCCGTGGATCCGTCCATCCTGTCATTGCCGGGACCTCCCGGCCATCGGCACCCCTCAACGCGGGGTGGCGGCGGTCGCGGTGACCCGGTCGCTGCCGGGCAGCCGCACCGAGCTGCGCGGGGTCACCGAGTACCTCACGCCGAAGTTGTTGTGCAGATAACTCATCCACTCCCCTCCGTCGTTCTGCGACAGGTCGGCCGGCAGACTCCGCGAGTCGCCGAGGGCGACCACCCGGTAGGGGCGGGTGATCGAGGCGTAGTCGACGGTGATCGCCGAGCCGGCTCCCCGGATCGAGGTCCTGGTGGTGACCCGGTGCCCGTTGACCGCCACGGCCTCAGCCCCGGCCTGCCACAGCCCGTTGACCAGCATCCGCAGGTCCTTGTCGACAATGCGCCCGTCCTGCGACCCGTCGGCGGAGTCGTCGACGAGCACCTCGACGCCCTGGCCGGCGACAGGGGCGGCCCCGGCCGCGACCTCGGCCCGGCTCACCTGGGCCGACACCGACCGGGCGGCGCTCTCGGAGGCCCGCATGGCACCCACCTGGCGGCGCAGCGCCTCGACGCGGGCCTGCTGGGTGGACTGGTGGGCGCTGGCGGACTCGATCCGCTGGATGATGTCGCCGCGCTCCTGGGTGGTGGCGGGGCGCTCGGCGGAGGTGGCCCGCCAGGATCCGCCGAGCATGAGGCCGGCCAGCACGAGCACCAGGACGGTGCCGACGATGCCACGGCCGGGCGGGGTGGTGACTCCGCGACGATCGGCGGCGGTGAGGTACTCCGGCTCCATGGCCTCCTCACGGACCTGTCTCAGCAGGTCCATGCTGGCGTCGGGACGGGCCGGGCGCCCCGGCCCGGTCCCGGCGCCGCCCGGGGAGGTCATCGGCGCACCTGTTCGCGGCTCTTCGCCGGGGGCAGGGTGGTGTAGATGTGCCAGGTCTGGCGGGCGTAGAGCAGGCCGGCCCACCAGTACAGGACAGTCCCCCAGATGGCGAAGGCCCAGCCGACGATCCGGGCGACGGTCCAGATCCCGGCCCCGAGGTGGCCCAGCAGCACCAGGGGGAAGGAGTACAGCAGGCAGAAGGTGGCGGCCTTGCCGACGAAATGCACCGGCAGGGAGGTGAATCCCCGGGTGTGCAGCAGCGGCACCTGGGCCAGCAGGAGCAGATCCCTGACGACCAGGACGGCCACCAGCCAGGCGGGCACCACCCCGCGCACCATGAGGGCCACGATGGTCGACAGGATGTAGAGCCGGTCGGCGGCCGGATCCAGGATCTGACCGGCCCGAGACACCTGGTGCCATCTGCGGGCGATCTGGCCGTCGAGCCAGTCGGACAGACCGGCGGCGGCCAGCACCAGGACCGCCCAGCCGTCGGCGCGGGGCACCAGCACCAGCCACAGGAAGACGGGGACGCCGAGCAGCCTGAGTATCGACAGGCCATTCGGCACTGTCCAGAACCGTTCGGTGTCGTAGCTCGTCGTCACGACTCCAAGACTAGAGGACGCGCCGAAAACGGCGGATCGGCCCACAGCCGGGGCCTCAGCGGTTCGAACGGTCCTCCATCGCGGCGCGGTAGCGCTCCACCAGGAGCGGGCCCACGGTGTCCCAGTCGAACTGCCGGGCGCGCCGCAGTCCGCGGGCCTGGAGATCGGACCCGAGGCCGGCGAGGGCCTGGTTGACCCCCCGGGCCAGCGCCGTGACGTCGCCGACCGGGGCGAGCCAGCCAATGACGCCGCGGGAGTCGGTGACCACCTCCCGGAACCCGGTGAGATCGCTGGCCACCACCGTCGCCCCCGCGGCCATCGCCTCGACCAGGACGATGCCGAAGGACTCACCGCCGGTGTTGGGGGCCAGGTACACGTCGGTGCGGCCCAGCACCGCGTCGCGCTCAGCATCGGGCAGGGGGCCCAGGAAGCGGATCCGCAGGTCCGCCTCGAGGTCGGCGGGCGGGTCCCCGGGCCCCACGACCACCGCCTCGAGGTCCGGGAGGGCCCGTCGGACCCTCCGGACGACCTCGGTGAACAGGGCGAATCCCTTGCGGGGCTCCCCGAAGCGTCCCAGGAAGCAGATCCGCGGATGGTCGCCGGCCCGCCAGCGCCCGGGCGGAGCCCAGCACGCCGCCAACCGTCCGGTCTCCACTCCGTTGCCGATGATCGCCGGGTCCACCTGCCAGTAGCGACGGGCCGCTCCCGCCGCCGCCTGGGAGACGGCCACCGCCTCGTCGATCCGCGCCACCGAGGAGGGGGCCAGCCGCCGGGCGGCCCTCAGTACCACCGAGTCGGCGAAGGCGGAGTCCTCGAAGCAGGAGTGGAAGGTGGCGACCAGCGGCCGGTCGGCGTTCCACAGCGCCAGCAGGGAGCTGGACGGCGTGAGGGGCTCGTGGAGGTGGATGACGTCGAAGTACTGGGACTCCAGCCATGCCCGCACCCTGGTGGCCGCGCCCAGGCCGAAGCCGAGCCGGGCCACCGACCCGTTGGCCGGCACGGGCACCGTCATGCCGGTGCTGGTGAAGCACTCCGGCGGCAGCCCGAGACTCTCCAGCGTGCGGCGTCCGGGATGTCCCGGCCCCAGGATGTGGACCACATGGCCCTGGGAGCGCAGCCAGGAGGCCAGGCCGAGGACGTGATTCTGCACCCCGCCGGGACGGCTGAAGGAGTAGGGGCAGACCAGCCCGATGCTGAGCCACTCTCCCTCGCGGCCGAGCGCCTCGGGGGGTTCGCGCCGCGACGGGGTGAGGCGGCGGGTCAACGAGCGCAGGTCGCGCAGGGTGTCGATGCGGCGTCGGTCGCCGGTGTGTCCGGTCATGGCCTCACCCCGTCGAAGAAGGGCTGGAACATGTGCCAGTCCTGCACGTGGTCGCGGATCCTCATGGAGAACCACTCTGCCAGCCGGTCGGTGAGCGCCCAGGCCCGCCGGCGGGAGGATCCGGTGGGCGGCGGTTCCAGGACCGGGGAGAAGTCGATCCGCATGTGGGTGGGGTCGGTGTAATGGCAGGCGGCGCCGATGAGCGCCGCCCCGGTGAGCACCGCAAGATGGGCGGGGCCCGGTGGGATCCGGCCGTCGACGGCTCCGCGGGCGGTCCGCCAGTGGGTCGCGATCCCAGATCCGGACAGGTCGCGGTCGGCGACCAGGCAGACCAGCCGCCCGGAGGAGACGTCGTCGAGAAGGTGCCTCATGACCCCGGTCTCGGTGTTCGCGTGGACGCGCATTCCGAGCCGGTTGCGGGTGCGCACGAAGAGGTCGAACTGGGGGTCGGGGAGCCGTTCGGCGACCGTGGTGACCGGCAGTCCCTGGCCGGCGACCCACGCCCCGGCCAGGTCCCAGGACCCCATATGGGGCAGCGCCACGACCGCTCCGCGGCTTCCGGCGGCCGTCCGCAGCAGGTCCAGCGCGGCCGAGTCCCAGGACACCGCGGCGGCGATCCGGCCGGGCGACCA
>OMJG01002083.1_pt1 | contig 10280 bp, 7 predicted proteins | sample 1646431 | NCBI WGS metagenome assembly OMJG01 (sample SAMN03771674, study PRJEB25209) | food metagenome | isolation source: Cotija cheese | place: Mexico:Jalisco,Michoacan | collected 2011-12-12 | reverse complement strand
TTTAAGATTAATAAGAAAAAGGACTAATTTTAGTCCAAAAGGTGTGCTATTCTTGAAAGAGGAAAAAATTATTGATAAAGAAAATGTAATCGGTAGCAATATTAGACGAGTCCGATTAGAAAAAGGAATTGGTCAAACCGAGCTGATTAGAGACCTACAGCTTCGTAAAATTGCTATAACTAGGGAAACGTTGGTTAAGATTGAAGGTGGCCGCCAACACATTAAGTTGGATCAATTGAAAGCCATCAAAGATATTCTACAGGTGTCTTATGAAGATTTGCTTCAATGACTACTTGTAGTCATTTCGTTTGAAATTATTATGTTACACCCTTATGTGTCACGAAGAAATACTGGTATAATAATGAATGGGATATGTAACGATAGGGTATACTCTTGTGTGACCTTTGAAAGGAAATAATATAAATGTTTGATACTAAAATTTATAATTGTATATATAATCAAAATTTAATAGGAAAAAAATCATCAGTACATTATGATAGTTCATTTAGATTAGACAGAGCTAGAGAACAGGTAGAAATGTATTCTAGTAGTTATCTAGGGTTATCAGGCAAACAAAAATGTCTAAATTTGATTATCGAGTATACAAATAGCTTTTTAAAGGAGATTGGGATTAGCCCAATTGAAAACCCTATGAGATATCTTGAAGAAGGAGATCTTGATAATGTCCTTTTTTATCGAGACATAAAAAAAGAAGCAAAATTAAAGTCTGTTAGTGATATAGTATGGATGAAGTTTACAAAAGAAGGACTATTAGGTGTTGTTGCAGTAAGTAACGATATTAATTTTGAAATTCCCAATAGCACTGACTATGATGCTGTAACGGATAAAAATCATTGGCAGCATAACACTTCAGGTATCTTAGCTCACAAATTGGGGCTGGAATGGGATGAAAGTTTCGTACTAATATTTCCTCTGAAAAATATTCCATCAAAATTATCAAGAAGTGATATTGAGTGCGGCATAGGAAACTACCTGATTGAAAAAGAAATTCCTATTATGGATTATTATTCACATAGATTTTAGTTTATTTTAAATGTAATGCTTATTGGAGTTTTCCAATAAGTATTTTTTGTAATATGTTAATATTTCCGTTGACAAGCTGTTGTACAGGGGTTACTATAAAAAACGTAGAAACCGCAAGGAAATATAAAGTTATTTCAAAAAATAATGAAAAAGTGTCTGAATTATCTTGTAGGAGGAAGTATATATGGAAATAAGAAAGCTTTCTGAGTTTGTAACCTTTGTTCAAGGAATTAATCAATCAAGAGCTGAAAAACAGTTTGGCAATCAAGAAATTGATTATTACGATCAAGCTTCATTTGAAGAAGATCATAAGTATTATAATGAAGCGACTCAAGAGGAAAGAGTAAACTATTTATTTGATCAAGAAGTATCTTTAGATAAATGCGATGTTGTTATTAGTAACTCACTTCAACGGGCAACAATGGTAAGTGGACAGAATGTTGGTAAAGTTCTGTCTCTAAATTTTACAAAAGTAGAGTTTAAAAGCGATTTGCTAGACAAGCGCTATTTTCTTTACTTATTTAACAATCATAAAGATATTCAACGTCAAAAAGATCGAGGTCTTCAAGGAACAGGTCCAGTTTTAAGGTTAACAAAACAGTCTCTGGAACAACTTGTTATTCCGCTACCTCTGATAGAAGAACAAAGAAAAATAGGGGGAATTTACACTGAATCATTGAAATTACAAAGTAAGTTAAGTATATATACTCGCTTGTTAGAGCAATTTACAAATTCTATGTTAGAAAAAAGTTTGGAGGAATAGATTATGAAAAAGCAATTCGGTATAAAAAGTCAATCTGAATTAAGGTTCGAGCAAGAAGTTGTGGATTATCTAACAAGAATCGGTGGCGTAAAACAATGGGAATATAAAGCTGAAATTAAAACAACAGAACAATTATGGAATAACTTCAAAAAAATTCTAGAACAAAATAATCAAGCTCGGCTAGATGAACCGTTATCTGCAACAGAGTTCAATCAAGTGAAAAAAATTATTACCAATATTAATACGCCTTATCAAGCTGGACAATTTTTATATGGTGTAAATGGTGTATCAGAAATTGAAGTTGATCTTGATAACGGAAAGCATGTTTTTTTGACCGTTTTTGATCAAGCCCAAGTTGGCGGCGGAAATACAGTCTATCAAGTCGTTAATCAAATTCAACGTCCAAAAGTTGTTGATGGTAAGCCCAATCGTCGGTTTGATATTACGCTTTTGATTAATGGGTTACCGATTATTCAAATTGAGTTGAAAAAGGCGCTACATAATGCGACAGAAGCTTTAAATCAAATGGAACAATATATTGCTGAGAAACAATTTAGTGGGATTTTTTCTACCTTACAGATACTCATTGCGATGACCCCGTTTGATATTCGTTACATGGCAAATACTACATTACAAAATTTCAATCGTGCATTTGCTTTCAATTGGCAAGATGAAGAAACAGCTCATCCAGTACGTTCATGGAAACTGTTTGCAGATAAAGTATTGTCTATTCCCATGGCCCATGATTTATCTACTCGATATATGGTGTTGGATGGTACAAAGAACAAAGAAAGTATCAAAGTCATGCGTCCGTATCAAGTCTATGCAACAAAACGGGTACTTGATAAAGTTAGGAAATTTGATTTTAAGCATGACGAGGGCAAGCTAGGCTATATTTGGCATACGACAGGTTCAGGAAAAACGATTACAAGTTTTAAAACGGCATGGTTAGCGAGTCGCTTATCAAATGTAGACAAGGTTATTTTCTTGGTAGACCGAATTGCATTGACAAACCAGACAGCAGATGCCTATAGAGCATATGATCCAATCGCTGGATTTGAAGGGAAAACTGGTGTTGTAAGTGATACTGCCAATATTTCTGACTTGCACCGTAAACTTACCAAAAAAAGTGATAAAAACATCATAGTAACAAGTATTCAAAAAATGTCTCGATATGTAACAAGAGACAGCTTTCAACCATTAACTGAGAATGTATTATTTATTGTTGATGAAGCACATCGTTCAACAGGTGATGGGACTAAAAATGAAGGGATGCTAGAATCTATTCGAAAAGCCTTGCCTAACTCTGCTTGGGTTGGTTATACAGGTACACCTAAGTTTCCAGAAACGCGAGAAATTTTTGGTGACTTATTACATGCTTATACGATTAAAGAAGCTATCGCTGATAAAAACGTTTTGGGATTCAAAGTGGAGTTTAAGGAGACGATTGAAGCACCAGCAGATCCTACAGAAGAAGATATTGACGACAATCTTCGTGGCAGTGTGTATGATCATAGTCCCGAGCATGTAGAACTCGTTGTTGAAGATATTTTTGATAACTGGAAAGAACGCTCTAATAATCGGAAATACAATGCGTTATTTACAGTACATGTAGGGGGAAATCGTGCTAGTACTCCTCGAGCAATGGAATATTTTGATAAATTTATGGAAGAAAATAATAAACGGTCAATTGAGGATCAGATAAAAGTTGCCATTAGTTTTTCGATGGATACATCAAATAGTAGTCATCAGCTAAAAACAAATGAAAATCTTCACCGAGCAATTCAATCTTATAATAGATTGTTTGGTACTGCTTTTGATATGACGACAGTTAAATCATATACAGAAGATTTAGCTAGACGTTTGAACAAAACAGCTGACGATGGAAATTATTTGGATCTAGTCATTGTCGTGGATCAACTATTAACAGGTTTTGATGCACCGGAGCTTAATACATTGTACATTGATCGTACGTTAAAAGGTGGCAATCTAATTCAAGCATATTCACGTACGAATAGAATCCATGATAGGGATGCAAAGCCACAAGGAAATATTGTTAATTATCGTTGGCCCATCCAAAATGAATACGAAATGAATAAGTCTTTTGCTATTTATTCAAATCGAGATTCAGCAGCAGAGCAACTATCGCTAGATGAATTAAAAAAAGACAATGAAGAGTCGGGGATTTTATCGAAATCATTTAGTAAAATCGAATCAGAAACCAAAGAAGTGATTCAGAAATTAGCTGAACTAACAGATAATTTTATTCAATTACCTCCAAGTGAAAAAGCGCAAGAGGAAGTATTTGAAGGATTACAGGAGTACAATCGATTACTAAATCAACTGAAGCAATTCACGGAGGACGATGAAAAAAATCCTGTTTCTGTTTATGATGAACCGGAACTGTTCTATGACCGCTTAGGAATTACAGAGGATCAAGAGGTCATGCTGACAACGGTACTTGCTAACGAGTTGCGTGAACGCCGAGCCCAAATCGAAAATATCGATATATCGCAAGTCAATTTAGAGATGACGCATATTCACGATGTGACGATCAATTATGATTATCTGATTGAATTGATCGCACGAATGGCAGATGAGGTTCATGAAGATAAAATGGATCAAGCTGAGCTGACAAAAAATGAGATCGATGTTGAAATTGCAAAATCGGATAGCGATAAGGAGATTACGAAAGTTCGCAATTTTGTTTCCAAGATCTTTACGAAGGAATTCATCTTTGATAAGTATCCGGCTCCTAGAGATGTTGAAGAAATGAATCAAGCGATGGAACAATCTCAAAAAGATAGCAATATCAAACTATATACAGAATTTGTTCGCACATGGGGATTGGATAATAGTGTGAAGCCAAAAGATTTAGCCAAATTAATTTCACGGCATCGAGTTGGTCAAGAAGATATGGACAAACAAGGTGAACTAACAGCAATGATGAACGATGCACGAACAGATTATAAAGAAATCGCAGCAGCGGAAGTGGCGAATCTTTCATGGGTTAAGTATCGAATTGAATTTCGGAAAGCTTTCTATCAGATGGCGGACGAGACTAAGAAAGGGGAGTAAGTTCTATTGAATGAAATTCAGTTTTTAATTTATGAAGATAGTGATAAAGTCGAAGTGCTTATTCGAGAAGAGACAATTTGGGCGACGCAAAAGACGATTTCACAACTTTTTGATGTTGGGGTACCAGCAATTAGCAAGCATTTAAAAAATATATTTGAGTCTGGTGAATTAGATGAAGAAGTGGTTGTTTCCATTTTGGAAAATACCACTCAACATGGCGCAATAGATGGAAAAACACAAACAAATAAGGTCAAATATTATAATCTCGATGCGATTATTTCTATTGGTTACCGAGTTAATTCTCAAAAAGCAACAAAATTTCGAATCTGGGCAACAGATATTCTGAAAGACTATATTCAAAAGGGCTTCAAAATTGACGTAGAGAGAATGAAACAAGGTGAGAATGCTTTTGGAAAGGATTACTTCCGAGAGTTATTAGAAACGGTTCGCTCAATTCGTGCCAGTGAACGAAGAATTTGGCAACAAATTACTGATGTATTTGCAGAAATCTCTTATGATTATGACAAAAACTCTGAAATTACGAAGCAGTTTTATGCCACTGTACAAAATAAATTTCACTATGCTATTACTGGAAAAACAGCTGCGGAGATTGTTTTTAATGGTGCAGATAAAACAAAAGAGAACATGGGACTGACGACTTGGAAAAACTCTCCAGATGGAAGAATCCTACAGTCAGATGTATCAGTTGCTAAAAATTATTTATCAGAAAAACAAATTCGCAGTCTTGAACGGAACGTATCTTCTTATTTTGATTATGTTGAGCGATTATTGGAAGATGAAACACTTTTAGGTATGGAAGATTTTGCCAAAAGCATAGATGAATTTCTAACATTTAATCGCTATCAAATTCTTGATGGAAACGGAAAAATTAGCAGTAAAGCAGCTAAGAGAAAAGCGGTTGATGAGTACAAGGAGTTCAATAAACATCAGCATATCGTTTCTGATTTTGATAAGGAGATAACGAAGATCGAAGGAGAGTTAAAATGAGCAATGAAATAACAAAAGAACCTGAAATTCGATTTGACGGATACGAGGGAGATTGGGAAGAGCGTAAGGTTGGGGAGGTGTTCTCTGAACGGTCAGAACGTAGTGGCGAAGGAGAGCTTATCTCGGTCACTATTAATTCAGGAGTTGTAAAGGCAAGCGAACTTGATAGAAAAGATAATTCCAGTGATGACAAGTCAAATTACAAGAAAGTTGAAGTTGGTGATATTGCATACAACTCAATGAGAATGTGGCAAGGTGCAAGCGGATATTCCCCTTATAATGGCATTCTAAGCCCTGCATACACAGTTATCATTCCAAAAAAAGATATTGACTCGAAGTTCTTTGCGTATGATTTCAAGCGATATGACATGATTCAAACGTTCAAGAGAAACTCACAAGGCTTAACATCTGATACATGGAATTTGAAATTTCCAACGCTAAAATCAGTTAAAGTAATGGTTCCTAGTATTGAAGAACAAAAGCAAATTTCTACCTTTTTTGAGAGCCTTGACACGACCATCACCCTTCATCAGCGTGAGCTTGATCTGTTAGAGCAAACAAAACAAACTTATTTAAAAAAAATGTTTCCTAAAACAGGTGAAGATAAACCAGAAATTCGTTTTGCTGGATTTACTGACGCTTGGGAACAGCGTAAGTTGGGGGAAGTTGCCACTAGGGTGACCAGAAAGAACAAAAAGCTTGAATCAACACTTCCACTGACTATATCAGCACAATTTGGATTAGTTGATCAGAATACTTTTTTTAATAAGCAAATTGCCAGTAAGGATGTTAGCGGATATTATCTGCTGAAGAAAGGTGAGTTTGCCTATAATAAAAGCTACTCCAATGGCTATCCTTGGGGTGCTGTTAAGCGACTAGATAAGTATGACATGGGTGTATTATCAACATTGTATATTTGTTTTAGACCGGTCGACATAAATTCAGATTTTTTAGCGTCATATTATGATACAGATCGTTGGTATAAAGAGGTTTCTAAGCATGCTGCTGAGGGAGCTAGGAATCATGGGCTTTTAAATATTGCTGCATCTGATTTTTTTGAAACTGAACTCATGATTCCAAAAAATAATAACGAGCAAGAAAAAATTGCGGACTTCTTTAAAAGTCTCGACACCACCATCACCCTTCATCAGCGTGAGTTGGATTCACTAAAAGAAATGAAAAAAACATTGCTACAAAAAATGTTTGTCTAAAAGGAGAGAAAATTAATGAGTAATGCAAGTGAGATTACAGCAAAATTATGGGCAATGGCCAATAAATTACGTGGAACAATGGATGCAAGTGAGTATAAAAATTATATTTTACCATTTATGTTCTACCGCTACTTATCAGAAAATCAAGACGAGTATTTAGAAAAAAATGGGTTAGACGAGTACTACGAAGTCACTGACTCTGAAGAAAAAGAAGATTACTTGGAAGAAATCAGTCGAGGAATCGGTTATGCGATTGCTCCGGAATATACTTGGGAACAGTTAGTATCAAAGATTGAAAACCACCAAATCAAAGCGAGTGACTTTCAGGATATGCTTGATTCGTTCAATTTGAATGCGAAACGGAATCCAGTTGCCGAAGATGATTTTGCCAATGTTTTTTCGGACATTAATCTTGGAGATACTCGGTTAGGATCAAATACGAATGAACGAGCAAAAGCCTTGAATGATGTTGTTTTGATGGTGAACGATTTTACCTTTAAAGATGATTCTGGTCACGATATCCTGGGTGATGTGTATGAATACTTAATTGGTCAATTTGCTGCCAATGCAGGGAAAAAAGGTGGAGAATTTTATACCCCACATGAAGTAAGCCAAGTACTAGCAAAGATTGTAACCAAAGATGCGAAAGCGGATGATACTCAATTTCGAGTTTATGATCCAGCAATGGGATCAGGCTCGTTGCTGCTGACAGTGAAAAATGAACTACCCGATGGCAATAAGCAAGGCAGTGTTGATTTCTATGGGCAAGAGTTGAATACGACAACCTATAACTTAGCTCGTATGAATCTGATGATGCATGGTATTAATTATCGAAATATGAATTTGAAACGTGGTGATACCCTTGATGCAGACTGGCCATTCGCAGAAAAAGATGGTATGCAAATTCCATTAAAATTTGATGCTGTAGTGGCTAATCCGCCATATTCTGCTAAGTGGGATATAAAGAATGTGGATCGAGAAAAAGACACACGGTTTAAAGGTTATGGCGTAGCACCCGCTTCTAAAGCAGACTATGCGTTTGTGCTACATGGCCTGTATCACTTAGATAAAACTGGAACGATGGCGATTGTATTGCCTCATGGTGTACTATTCCGAGGAGCTTCTGAAGGGAGAATCCGGAAAAATATCATTGATAATAACTTGTTAGACACTGTTATCGGATTGCCGGCAAATCTATTTTATGGGACAAGTATTCCAACTGCTGTGTTGGTATTCAAAGGAAGAGAATCTAGGAGAACAAAAGATATTCTATTTATTGATGCTTCTAGTGAATTTGTCAAAGGGAAAAATCAGAATAAATTATCACCAGAAAACATTGACAAAATTATTGAAACCTATGAAAAACGTGAAGATGTTGAAAAATATGCACATGTAGCAACTTTAGACGAAATTAAAGAGAATGATTATAACCTAAACATTCCAAGATATGTAGACACGTTTGAGGAAGAAGAAGTGACTCCATTACCACACCTTGCACAAGAATTAGCAGATGTGAAGCAAGAGATAGAAAAATCGACAGATAAATTATTTGAAATGCTAGGTGAATTGCACGGGACAACAGATGAAGCGCAAGAAGAATTGCGGAAGTTTATGGAGATGTTGGGAAGATAGTATAAAAATAAAGAGATAAAGGAGGTGTGTTTTTATTAAAAGCGACAAATTGGCTAAATTAAAGTTGCAGTTAGAAGAAGAAGAGAGAGTTAATCAAGTCTCTGAAGAATTATCAGAAGAAATTAAAGATCTTTGTAAAAAAGCTAAAAACAAGGAAATTTTTTCAATTACGGATCAAATTAAATATGCTAGATTTAAAGGAATAGAAATTTCTGAATCGGATGAAAGTATTGTTCAGGATATTTTATTAAATCGAACGTATTATTTTAAGGTAACCGCATACCGTAAGAATTTTGAAAAAGATATAAATGGAAAGTATATAGATTTATCATTTGTAAAATTAGCTGATTTAGCAAAGATTGATATGTATTTAAGAATGATTTTGAGTAGAATGATTTTTGAACTTGAACATTCTTTGAAAACTTTGATAATAAGTTCAATCACTAATTCATTAACCGAAGATGGATATAAAATTGTTGAAGATTACGATATGTATATGCAAAATAAATTTATTGATAGTCAAAGAAAAAAAGGTAATACTAAAACAAACGAAGAAATCTTGTCTGAATATACACAAGCTTCTGAAAAGATTCTAGATAAAGTGAAAGGGAAGTTCGGATATGATTTTGATTTTTATAATCATCATCATGATAAGATTTCAATTTGGGCTTTATTAGAAGTTATGACCCTAGGAAATTTAGAGAGATTTATCACCTTCTATTTTGAAGAAGAACATTTTGGATATCTAGGATTAAAAACAGCTCAAAAATTATTAAAATATGTTACGAATGTCAGAAATGCCTCTGCACATAGTAGACCTCTTATTTATAATATTGTTGAACCTTATCAATTTGGTAGAGCTGACAGCAACTTGAAGAAAAGAAGGCCTGTTATTCAATTAACACAGTTTGCAACCAATGCGGGTCTTGATTCTGAACTAATCGCCAGAGCACTCACCAATATGAAAATGAATGATATTGTGGCTACTATATATCTTCACGAAAAATATGTTCAAACACAAAAGTTGAAAACAACAAACTTTGAGGCTCTATCTGATTTACTTGATCGCATAAAAGTTAATGGTAAAATGTACGAAAAGAATCATGAACTTGTAGAAGTTTTCCACTTTTTTGAAAAAATTGTAATGGAGTATGGTAAATTAATTACTTGACTATTGGTATCTTGGATGCTATTCTTTAGTCAGATGAAATACCCCTTCCGAAAGGGTAGATAGTAACGGGTAAAAGCGAAGCTATTTTAGGATTAATGATGTTGAAAATAAGTATTGAGTAGTGTACTTATTTTTGGCATCATTTTTTTTATTTGGCACAGAATATTCTTCAATCAGCCAACTCGCCAAGTTGTGGTAATGATTTGAGGTAATGACAGGATATAACTTTATTTAACTAAGTAGAATTATATGAATCATTAAATGCTGATTTTACACGATTTCTTTCTCTGTAAAACATTATAAAACAAAAGTTTGTTTAACCAGGTCTTAAGAAAGCTCGTAAAGCATCACAATTCTCAAAACGTTAATTGCG
>OMJG01002082.1_pt1 | contig 10280 bp, 12 predicted proteins | sample 1646431 | NCBI WGS metagenome assembly OMJG01 (sample SAMN03771674, study PRJEB25209) | food metagenome | isolation source: Cotija cheese | place: Mexico:Jalisco,Michoacan | collected 2011-12-12 | reverse complement strand
CTTTGGAATCGTATGTTTCAGTAATGTCTTCAGAGTTTACACGTCCTTGGGCACTACAAGCTATCAAGTTAGTCTTTGAAAATCTGGAAGATTCCTATAATTATCGGATCGAACACAGAACCAAAGGCGGCGAAAAATCCAGAGTTAACATGCACTATGCAGCCGCTTTGGCCGGAATGTCCTTTGCTAATGCTTTCTTAGGGATCAATCATTCCTTGGCTCATAAGACTGGTGGGGAATTTGGTTTACCGCATGGTTTGGCTATTTCGATCGCAATGAAACACGTAATTAAATTTAACGGTGTTAGCGGCAAAGTTAAACGGACACCATTCCCACGTTACGAAGTTTATAGTGCACAAAAAGATTATGCTGACATTGCACGTTATCTTGGCTTGAAAGGTAAGAATGATCAAGAATTAGTGGATGCATTATGCGATAAGATCGATCAATTAATGAAGGCAGTTGGCGTCACACCAACATTGTCTGCTAACGGCGTAACAAAGGAACAATTCAATGGTTCTTTAGATAAATTGGTAGACTTAGTTTATAACGATCAGTGTACGGCAGTAAATCCACGCCAACCAAGTTTAGCTGAGATCAAGCAACTCTTGCAAGATCAATTTTAATGACTATATAAATCTATTTTTTGATCCTCGTCTACATTGGATGAGGGTCTTTTTGGTGGTTAGGAAACAAACTGCAGAATAACGCAATCGTTGTTACAGTAAGGCTTCAATCTTTTGGAATATGTTTAAGGGCCGTCGATTTAACCCATGTAATGGGATAGATCGACGGCCCTTTTATGATCGGACAGCTAGTTATGTCCTAGATCCTTTATTATTTATGAATGAGGACTTTGCTTAAGAATTTTTGGGCTCGCGGTTGCGAGGGGTCGGTGTAAAACTTCTCAACTGGATCATCTTCAATGATCTCTCCTTGATCGATAAAGATCACGCGGTCTGCTACTTCGCGTGCAAAATCCATCTCGTGAGTAACTATAACGATCGTTTTATCAGTAGAGCTAACAATTTCTTTGATGGTATTGAGAACATCGTCGATCATTTCGGGATCTAGGGCACTAGTTGGCTCATCAAATAACAAAACTTTTGGATCCATTGCTAACGCGCGTGCGATTGCTGCTCTTTGCTTTTGACCACCTGATAACTCGCGCGGTTTTGCTGCCGTTTTTGAAGTTAGTCCAACTTGGATCAAATACTGCATTGCAGCTTCCTTATTCTCTGTTTCGTTTTTCTTGAGAACGATCCGCGGTGCTAACATTACATTTTCCAAAACAGTTTTGTTTTCATACAAATTAAAATGTTGGAAAACCATCCCGATATCACGACGTAAGGCGTTTAAATCAGCTTTTCTATCGGATAAATCGATACCGTTCACGATGAGCTGTCCGGATTGAATACTTTCAAGTCCGTTGATTGTTTTGATCAAGGTGCTTTTTCCAGAGCCGGAGGGGCCAACGATGACCACGACTTCACCTTGATAGATTTTTAAATCGATATCTGTTAATGCATGAAATTTGTCATAGTATTTGTTTACTTTCTCAAATTCGATCATTGCCATAAGACATCCACTCCTATCTGCAGCTTTTTTATAAAAATAAGCTAAACGAAATTAATTGTTTGTTAAAACGTTTGTCATATTTGCTCAGAGGTATCTTCAAAACAATTTGAAAATGAGACTAAAATGCTGAAAGACAGGGATCAATTCACCCTAAATATACTACTCTTTTTACTTTTCTACTATTTAAAAGATTGCAGGGTCCAGTTGTTTTTCAAAAATTAGTGCAAATTTTTGCTTCTATATTATGAAAAGATAAGAATTTGTATTATCATTGGAAAAGTAATAATTTTTAGGATAAATCTGGATGAACTTAAATTTTGAATAGTGTTCAAAAATAATTATTCTATAATTTACGCGATAACAGAACTATTTAGTTTTAAAGATAGTAGAGTTATTGCCAGATAAAATAGTAAGGAGATTTATATGAATCGAAAATTAAAATCACGACAAGTCCAAATGATCGCTTTGGGAGGGACGATCGGTGTAGGCTTGTTTATGGGCGCAAACTCTTCAATAAAATGGACTGGGCCGTCAGTACTGTTAGCCTATGCTTTGGCGGGTGTTTTTCTGTATTTGATCATGCGTGCCTTAGGTGAGATGCTGTACATAGATCCAGCAACGGGTTCGTTTGCCAAGTATGCTACAGAATATATTCATCCGTTTTTTGGCTTTTTAACTGCTTGGTGTAATGTTTTCCAGTGGGTTATCGTTGGAATGAGTGAAATGATCGCCTTAGGGGGATATTTTGCTTTTTGGTGGCCTAATTTGCCGCAATGGCTCCCAGGCTTGATCGCGTTGATCATCATTACGTTAGCTAACTTAGCATCTGTTAAAGCCTTTGGAGAAATGGAATTTTGGTTTGCTTTGATCAAAGTCTTAACTATTATTTCTATGATCATTGCTGGGGCTTTATTAATTTTTGTCGGAGGGGGCAATGATTTTCATCCGATCGGTCTGGACAATTTATGGACACACGGTTTTTTTACTGGGGGATGGAAGGGCTTCTTCTTTTCTTTAGCTATTGTCGTGGGTTCTTATCAAGGAATGGAACTGATCGGTGTTAGTGCTGGTGAAACTGAAAATCCCCAGAAAACTTTAGTTCAAGCAATCAAGTCGATGATCTGGAGGATATTGATTTTTTATATTGGTGCAATTTTTGTGATTTTATGTATCTACCCATGGGATAAGCTCGGCGAAGTGGGCTCACCATTTGTGCAAACTTTTGCTAAATTTGGCACTCCGCTCGCTGCGGGATTAATTAATTTTGTTGTGATAACAGCAGCTTTATTAGGCGCAAATTCCGGGATCTATAGCTCCAGTCGGATGCTTCATACTTTAGCTGATAAAAAACAGCTGCCGCATAAATTTACGCTGTCAGGACGAAATGGTATTCCTATTTATAGTGTTTTGGCGGTTTCATGTGGAATTTTTTGGGTGTTTTATTGAATTTGATCCTACCATTGATATACAAGGATGCTGGTTCGGTTTTTGTCAAAGTTTTCAGTGCCAGTATTTTACCGGGAATGATACCATGGTTTGTGATCTTAGTCAGTCAGATAAAGTTTCGTAAGGTTCACCAAGAAAAATATGCAGACCATCCCTTTAAAATGCCTTTTTCACCTTATACGAATTACTTAACATTGTTCTTTTTGTTCGTTGTTTTGATTTTTATGTTTTTAAACAGCGAGACCAGAGTCTCTGTTATTGTTGGGGTAATATTCATTCTTTTCTTGGTTATTATTTATTTTTCTAAGCGAGGTACAAAAGCTGGGGCAAAGGACCTGTAAATCCTGGTAAAAGATATTTAAAAAGACAGTTGTTAAGGTGAACGTTGATCTTCTAGAACTCATTCGAAGATCAGCGGTTTACTAGCAGATAGTGGTTGGACAGTAATGTAAGTAAAACAAACGGGCTGGAGAAATCAAAAATCGATTTTTCCAGCCCATTTACATAACTTGGACTTATTACGAGTCACTTCTTTATTTATCCCAACCAAACTCTGAATATGGGATTTGTTGTAAATAGTTATATACACCAAGTTTACGATTTTTTATTAATTGGGAAGGCAGCTTATCTAAGGAAGCCCAAGTTAGTTCACTGTTTTTATCAGGTTCCATGATTTTTGGAGTACCATGGTACTTTTGGATAAGAAAATAAGCATTATGGTAAATTTTGCCAGTTTCTACGTCATTTTTGTGAATCAGCGTGACAAATTTAATGTCTTCTAAGTCTGTTTTCGGGGGGGGGGACGGTGCCTTACTAGCTAATCACAAAAAAGAACATATAATAGCTTTATGATATGCTCTCCTTATAGTAGACATGGAAATAAACAAAATCCGTATTCTACTGATAAGGAGAGCATATTAAAATCCTCAGCCAACTTAAGGGTCATTTGTTGCATTGTTTAGACCCTGCCAGATTTTTTGTTGTTAAAAGGCTGATCTTATGGAAAAGACGAGGGTCTATTACTAATAATGGACCCTGCTTTTAACTTATTCATGATGTCCTAATCTTTGCAAATATCCAGCAAAATCTTCATCTTCAGAAATAATTCCTGTTTCTTTTTCTTCATACCAGTTGATTTTGTCGTTTAAAATTTGCAGATGATGTTGAATTTCTGAAAATTGCTGTAAAAAATTATTTTTAGTTGTTTTTAAAAGCTTTAGACGTTGTGGAATAGTACTGTCTCCTTGTTCGCGCCACATAATATATTGCTTGAGTTCTTTAATACTCATACCAGTTCCTTTTAAATGATTTAAGAATTTAAGCCAACTAACATCTTCTGCGGTATAGTAGCGCCGTCCATTAAGATCTCGCTGTGGTTTGATCAAGCCTTCGTTTTCATAGTATCTTAAGGTGGAAGCTGGCAAATTAAATTTATGGCTGAATTCCCCGATATTATATTTTGTATTGTTAGAGAAATTATTCATTTTAGTCTCTCCTTAAAGTTAGATTCATTAACTATTATATAAAAATAGGCTGAAAAACAAAACTTTTCGTTTTCGTTGACTTAAAGTGTACTTTAAGTAGTATATTAAATTTCAGAGGTTAGGAATGGAGGTAAACGAATGAGCAAGCAGTGGACAACGGAACAATTAAATAAATTCACGAATGCTGATGACATGCATGTTTCGCATTTTTATGCGGACGGAAAAACCTATGGAACGCCAACATGGGTCTGGACAGTTGTTGTCGACCATAATTTATACGTGCGAGCTTATAATGGTCAAAATTCTAGGTGGTATCAGTCAGCTATGGTACAACAAGCTGGTAAGATCAAACTAACAGGTAAAGGATTTGAAACAAAATTTATAGATGCAGCAGGGAACAATGAACTGGATTTAAAAATCAGTTCTGCATATCAAGCAAAGTATAAAGACAGTCCATATTTACCGCCTATGCTAAAAAAAGGTCCAGTCAATGCAACGGTTAAAATTTTACCTAGATAGTTTAATAAATTTATTTTATAGGAGGGATTTTTATGGTTAAGAAAGAAACCGCCGGACAAGAACAGTTAGGTGCTTTTGCACCACAATTTGCCCACTTAAATGATGATGTTTTATTTGGGGAAGTTTGGAGTAAAGAAGACCAGTTATCTGCGCATGATCGTTCACTAGTAACTATTGCAGCGCTGATTTCCATGGGAAACACTGAGCAGTTAACGACTCACTTACAAATTGGGAAAAATAACGGTATTACACAGGAAGAAATTGTTGCTGAAATCACCCACTTAGCTTTTTATGTCGGTTGGCCGAAAGCCTGGTCAGCTTTTAACCGAGCAAAAGAAATTTGGCAGGAAAAATAATTTGTTTTAGACAAGATAAGGAGGAGAAGAATGACAGCGAAAAAAGTTGAACAACCAGGAGTATTTGCGACTGGGTCAAAAAACGATGCTTATGCCCAATACTTTATTGGTCAAAGCTATAACAATAAGTTAGTAACTCCTGGGAAAGATGTTAGTGTTCCTGTAGGAAATGTAACATTTGAGCCTGGTTGTCGTAATAACTGGCATATTCATCATCACGGGAGTCAAATTTTACTAGTTACTGGCGGCGAAGGCTGGTATCAAGAAGAAGGTAAACCAGCCCAACGATTAAAGCCAGGTGATGTCGTGATCGCACATGATGGCATAAAACATTGGCATGGGGCAACTAAAGATTCGTGGTTTAGTCATTTAGCCATTACTACAGGTACTTCAGAATGGCTCGAACCAGTGACAGATAAAGAATATTCTGCATTATCTTAAGTTAGCAGCAGCTGATTGAATAAGGAAGGTAGAAAGATGACAATTCTAAATGAAAAGTACACTTTAAATAATGGTGTTAAAATCCCTAAACTAGGTTTTGGTACGTGGTTGATCGACAATGATAAAGCAGCTACAGTAGTTCAACAAGCAGCCCGAATCGGATATCGTCACTTTGACACTGCACAAGCCTACGGCAATGAGGAAGGTGTTGGTGTCGGATTAAGGGAAACCGGCCTTAACCGGGATGATTTATTTGTGACAACTAAGGTGCAAGCTGAATTTAAAGACTATTCGACGGTTAAGAAATCTATTGACCAATCGTTACAAAAACTAGGGTTAGATTATGTGGACCTATTATTGATCCATGCTCCTGAACCGTGGACTGAATTTCATGGCGAGAACCATTATTTTAAAGAAAACTTAGAAGTTTGGCGTGCCATGGAAGAAGTGCTTCAAGCGGGCAAGGTTCGTGCAATCGGTGTTTCTAATTTTTTACAAACGGACTTAACTAATATTTTAGAAAAGGGTTCAGTTAAACCTGCAGTTAACCAATTATTAACGCATATTGGTAATACTTCTTTTGATTTACTGAAACAAGCAAAGCAAAATGATGTCTTAGTTGAAGCCTATTCACCCGTGGCACATGGTGAAATCTTGCAAAATGAACGGATCAAGCAAATGGCGCATAAATATCGAGTTTCAGTCCCGCAATTGGCAATTCGTTATTGCTTGGAATTAGGAACCTTGCCCTTACCTAAGAGTGAAGATCCGGAACATATTGCTAATAATGCGGACGTTAATTTTAAAATAGCCGTAGAAGATATGCAGACTTTACAAAACCTACCACAAGATAAAGATTATGGTAATTCAAGTGCTTTTCCTGTATTTAGCGGCAAATGATTTAATAGTCATAAAAAAATAAGGTTCTCCTATATGAAAAGGGAGTTCCTTATTTTTTAGATGATAACCTTTAGTTGCTATTAATAAAACATTCACTCACTTACTTTTTGAAGTGTAAAAACAATTTTATTTTTGTCTTTGACGTTTTGTTGTTTTACACCTTTACTTGCTTTCTTACCGTTAATAGTATACATCCAATACTTTTGCTTTTTGTCATTTTGCTTATGGCCGTTGATCTCTGTGATCATTCCTTTGTGTTCTTTAGTTGGCCAAGCCTTTTTAAGTCCCGTGTCAACTTTGGTGCCTTTCTTAAGTTGTACATTCTTAGTACCTAAAGATCGTCTGCCAGATTTTAACTGGTAAGTAACCCTAACAGTATCATTTTTCTTAACTTGTTTTAAATTATTGTTTTGTCTAGAACACCCAGTAGCAAAAAGCATATTTAACAATACTAATAAAGTTACAGAATATTTTTTTAACATTTTTTTCTCCGTATCATTATTTTTTAAATTGTTTATTTACTAAATGAATTTTTGGACTTTGCACATACGTCCTCGTAACCATCCATAAAGTTAGCATAACGCGCCAAAACAAATAAATAATCAGATAGCCGATTCATAAATTTTAACTCTGATTCAGCTAAAGTTTGTTGAGTATCATTGAGCTTAGCTGCTGTTCTTTCAGCTTTCCGAGCTAAAGTTCTGGCATATTGTAAATTAGCCCCGGTTTGCTGACCTCCAGGTAGGATGAAGGCCTTAATTTCTGGCGTCTCATTATTTAATTCGTCGATCTTTTTTTCAAGTATGTCGACATCTTTATCCTGAATATTGTGATGACGTTTGATCGCAATATCAGCCTGTAATTCATATAATTTACGTTGTAAGTGTTTGATGTTTGGCTCTAACTGTTTGTTTTTGATATTTAAAGACGCACAAGTTACTCCTAGCCAAGATTCTAATTCATCAATTTGTCCTAATGTTTCTATTTGCAAGTCATATTTAGGGACCATGTGACCAGTAACTTGTTTGGTCTGTCCTTTATCGCCCACTCTAGTATAAATTTTTAGCTTCATTCTGTCTTCTCCTGCTTTGCCTTTTGCGACAATTTATTTGACTGGACAAGCTCCACCTTCACAATCTTCTTGACCAACGATTTCAAACTCTTCCTGATCTTGACCCTGACTTTGACGTGCAAAGACTGTCTGTACATCATGCTTGATTTCGGCTTGTTTATGTTTAAAGGTAGCTTTGCTAATTGGTTTCTTGGGAGCTTGTTTAAAATCAGCACCAGAATATGGTAAAAGAGAAGTAGATTTTGTAATAAAACGATATTGATTTAATAGGTCACTTATTTCTGGACCTTCCTCAGGTTGAAAAGTAATCGTGCAGCTGACCGCATTATCTGACCAGTATTCTTGTAAGAAAGCCTGCGTTGCAAATTGTTCAGCAATTGAAACTGTTCCAGCTGAAGCAAACTCCGGGTCGTCTGCATGTGGTGCACGCATTGGAAATTCAACGCACATGGTATTTTTAGTATAAACATCTGGCTCCATATGATAGCCAGCGGCACTTAATGACAAAAGTAATGGATCATTATCTTGAAAACGAATACGTTGAATTAAGTAACCAGCGTAATGAAAGTGCATTCCTTCTGAAGCACCGGCCAATTTTGCAACTGTTCCAGAAGGCTTGACAGTTGTATGTTTAAGCGAAGGAACACAATTAAGAGTCTGTGAATATTCTTTATCAGCTTGGATAACTGCTTGATAAAGTTGAGTGACCTTATGTGCAGCTTTTTGGTCATAAATAGGGCGTTTTACTTTTTTACCAGTTACTGGGTCATTTCCTTCGCCAAAACCACGAACCACACGATGGCCAAATTCATTTAAAATCCAATCTTGAATTCCAGACATTGAGATACCGATCCGACGATTTTGAGCAATGATAGTACGCGAAATTTCCCAATCATAGTGGCTAAAAGTCACGCGTTTAGCAAATCTTGTTCCTAACGTAAAGACTTCTTGTAAATTCCAGCCTTGTTGAGTGGCGATTCCCGGAAAAACTTCAAATAAATTACATGGTTCCCCATTTGCTAAAGAAATCTCACCACATGGATTTGTGCCTTCAACATTAGGATCGATCCCAGTTTGTTTACCGTCCACAATGCGCCCATAATTTTTTGATAAGTCAAGGTTCACAATTCCTGGTTCCCCATTTTTACGTAACGAATTAGCAACTTCATCATAATTATTAAAGTTAGAATCAACAGCTACACTGTTATTAGAGGCCCACCGGTGATGATAAAGTTTGGCTCGATCTTGTTTCATGTTAATAAAGGCATGGTCATCAGCAGATCCCAGTGCCAATTCAGCTGAGCGACGCACATTACCCGCTACTACGGCTTTTCCAATTAAATTACCAATATCAGTACACTCTACAGAACTTAATTTTTTCCCAGCTTGTTCATTCAGAATTTGGTTAATATCAAAAAGCATCTCAACTAGTGGTGCTGGACCAGATGCGGTTCCACCAAACCCATGGATTGCTTCACCTCGCGCACGAATATGACTAACATCCAGCACAAGATCGGTGGAGCCAGTTATATTAGTAGAACTAAAATGATGATCGATCATCGTAGCATTTGCCAAGACCCAGCCCTCACGAGTGTCAGGAAGTTCATATAAATCATAATTATCTGGAACATGATCCGCTAACCATCGTTCCTTGTCTTGTGCTCCCATTTTAACTGTTTCAGCATAAGCTTTACTGTTGTGACTGATCAAAATGGTTAAATTGACTGTATTATCAACAGTTGGTAATTGATTGATGTTTTCTTGTGTGACGGAAAAGCCTACTCCGCCGCCCTTCATTAATTGATCAAACATAAATGAAAAGGGCATGGATGCTGCTGGCTGATCTTGAGTTAGATATTCAGGCACAATGTGACTATCGCCATATGCTTGAGGACGTATTGCAATAAACCAGCAATTGTTTAAAGCATCACCGTGTTCTTGTTGATATTTTGTGCCAGAAATCCACAGATTTCTCCCTGAGGGTGTCGCTCCTAAACCATAAATCAGACGAAAAAGCTTTTGCGCTTCTTGAGTTAGCTCGTCTTTTATTTTGGGGCTAGGATCATACTGCAAACGTGGGTCTAGATTAATATTACCCTCAACAGTCCGTTTAACAGTCTCATCCCAATTTTCTGTACGCTGTTTTTCAGGTAAATAACGTGCATAGGTCCTTTTATAAGTAACCCAGCCCAAAGGTCCCCAATGAGGTTTGATAGATTCTTTGATTTGCTCAATGAACTCATTAGATAGACTGATTTTTTCTTTTTGGATAGTTTTCATAAAGGTCCTCCTTTGTTCTTTTATACTATATATGGTATATCCTAATGAGAATTAATACAACATATAGTAGAAGTGTAAAAAGGAGAAATATAAATAAAAAGCGATAGGTGCAAAAACTATAGCGAATTTTTTTAATTTTTAAAATCTAATTTTTAGGTGCGCCCGGCATGGGCAGTAACTAGGCGGTGTAAGTCCGCTGTGAGC
>OMJG01002081.1_pt1 | contig 10281 bp, 9 predicted proteins | sample 1646431 | NCBI WGS metagenome assembly OMJG01 (sample SAMN03771674, study PRJEB25209) | food metagenome | isolation source: Cotija cheese | place: Mexico:Jalisco,Michoacan | collected 2011-12-12 | reverse complement strand
GTTCACCATGCTACCTACGATGACGATGAGTTTGATGAGGTGGCTTACGTTCGGGACGAAACACAGGCGAAACGATTTGAAACCGAGGCCGCTGCAAAAGAGTTTGCTAAATGGCTCAACCCGAATTGTGAAGTTGTTCCACTGGAAGCAGGTGACGACCATGATTAAGGACTCAATACTTGATTATCCAAGCCGTGGACACTGGGGTAAGGCGTCCTACCGTGGTAACTGTACAGGGTACTTGATTAAAGACCTGTTAGAGAAGTACCAACCTAAGCAGTTTGTGGAAGTCTTTTCTGGTGGCGGCACTGGTCAAGACGTAGCAAAAGAGCTTGGGCTGACTAACAGCGTGCATTTAGACCTACTGACGGGCTGGGACGCTCTCAAAGATGACATACCTGTTCAGCCTGACTTTGTATTTTCGCACCCGCCGTACTGGGACATTATCAAGTACAAGGATATGCGCGGACAATATGACGCTGACGATTTATCAAACCCAGTAGACTACCCTGACTTTATCCGTATGCTTGATAAGGTGAACGAGAAAATCTATGCCAGCCTTATCAACGGTGGACGACACGCGTTTTTAATGGGCGATGTTCGCAAGCGGGTCAATGACCATTATCAATACTATTCAATCATCAAAGATATGGCATGGTTTGGCGATTTGGAAAGCCACCTCGTTAAGGTACAGCACAACGTGACCAGTGGCCGAAAAGGCTACCATGGTAGTTTTATTCCGATTATGCACGAACATCTCCTTATCTTCATTAAGCGTTCAATCTGGCAACTCGGCATTAAATATACTAAGACGTTTATTCGTGATTTGAGACAGTTACAGCAAGTTACTTGGCGCGACTTGGTACGCGCCGCTGTTGAACAGCACGGCAGAAGAGCTTCCCTGAAAGACCTGTACGAAACCCTCGATGGGGCTAAAAAAGCGGTCAACAACGATCACTGGCGCGAACAAATACGGGCAGTGGTACAGCGCTATCCCGAGTTTGAACGTATTCAAAGTGGAGTTTACGCGGTTGCATAGCGCTAAAAACCTCAAAACGAAAAAAACCGCCTACTGACGGTACAGCAGACGGCGTAGCACTTAGCCACTCACAAGTTAAGTGTACCGTATCTTGATAAGAATGCAACCAACCCAATGAGAACTACGGAAAAGCCCGATAGCGTAAAGTTTAAGTGGGTAAATTATCAGAAACAAAAAGGGAGCGATCCCTGCTCATGCTAGAATGTTAATGACAAATCAACCAGCTAGCAATTAGGAGGAATCACTCTTGAACTCTATCTTACAACAAATCATCACAGAAATGATGACATCATTTGGAAACTCTGCCTTTGATTTACTGACAGGAAAGTTAGACTTTGCCAATCTAGTCATCGAAACTCAAAAAAGTTTTGGAAAGACTCTTTGTCAATTACTTGGTGTCATGCTGGAACAACAAGATCAGGTTTTGGCGGATTCTTCCTACCGGAAGCAGTTTTTTAAAATCAAAGATATGCGTGAACGCCATGTCGATACCAGCATTGGCACTGTATCTTTTCGCCGTCGGTACTATGAAGATGTTCGTACCAATGAACGCATCTTTTTGCTTGATGAGCAGATCGGCCTTGAAAAAAGTAGTCGGCTCAGTCTCGACCTCAAGGCCAAGTTATTAGAAAACGCGACTCACATGTCTTATCATCGCTCAGCGCAACACGGCGGTCCTGCTAGACAAAGCTCAAGCACCGTCATGCACGTTGTGCATGAAAAAGGAAAACTCATTACCGCTCTCGATCAATTAAATCACGAAAAACGCCAGGCACCAATGGTACTTTTCGTTGAAGCTGATGAAGATCACGTTGCTCATCAAGATGGCACAAGCCACTTTCTCAAAATGGTCTATGTTCACGAGGGCTATGATCAACGTTGTCCTGGTAGGTTTAGTATTAAAGAACCAGTTTATGTGACAGGAGAGTATCCAGGACCAATAGGGACAGAAGAGCTTTGGCGGACAGTTAAAGATTTAATTGACGCTAAATATCAAGGTGAACCAAACCAGTTCTTTCTCGCAGGTGATGGGGCTAACTGGATTAAGGCTGGGGCAGATTTCTTGCCGAACTGTACCTTGGTTTATGACAAGTTTCATTTAAAGAAGACCTGTCAACAAGCGGCAGTCGGAATTCCAGGTAATATCGGTCTCATATTAATGCAATGGTGTTTGCAAGGAGAGCGGAAATACCTTGAAGATTACTTTCAAGTACGGCTGAGCGACCCACAGTTGCGCATGACGGAACGAAAGACTATTCAGCAAGCGCGCACACGCATTCGCTCAAATTGGTCATCAATTAAGGCGAATACAGACTCGTCTTTTCACGGGTGTTCGGCCGAAGGCCACATCAGTCACGTGCTTTCTGAACGCTTCAGTTCGCGCCCAATGGGTTGGTCTCAGGCTGGAACTGATAGCTTATCGCAAACCCGGGTCTTTGTGATGCAAAATGGTCATGTGCTTGAGAAATTAAACATGGTAAATCAAAAAATTCAAAAGACCAAGCGGAATATTCGAGTTGATGATCGTATTAGTGTACTGTTCAAAGCTGACCAAGAAAAATATGCTTCGGCAGTAAACGGAGCGTTCGTAGCGCTAAAACGCGGCCAAGGAAGGATGTGGCAACGGGCATTAATGCGCGGTCATGGAGATCCGTGGGGCTACCCCAGTGTCAAATGAAAAGATGAATGGCAATCAACTGAAAACGTGATGCAGGTTAAAATCTTATCGTCTAGCAGAGTCACACATGTTAACCCACTAAAAGTTGACGCTATCCAAAAGCCCTATCAGTGTTGCTGGATAGGGCTTCTTCATGCTATAATGTAGACACAAACAGGGAGCACCCCCGTAAGAGTACTCTCCTAGCAGAGCCGTTAAAGACGGCTGGCATCAACTTACAATCAAAAGACCGTCTAGCTTAGCCAAAAGTCTAGTGACGGTCTTTTTGATTGTCTTGAATTGCATTTACAAGGGTCACAAAGGTGTTCACAAGTGACAGTACGAAACTGCCAAATGCTAACATCAGCGTGATTGCCTCAGCAACGGACAAACAGGCACCTCCTTTCACTTAGATTTTGGACGTCTTTCATAGGCGACCACCTCTTTGTGATTGGATTTGCCAACCGTCATTAACTTTTCTGCTAATAATATTATAGCACATAAACGGCTATATTCCTAGAGCCACAAGGGATATAGCCGCTTTTACATTGCAGAAAAAGCCTCTTCGGCCAAGGCCGAGAAGCGTGGGGCGCCTGCCCCGCCCACGCGCTTCGGGCATCTGCCTGCCGCGAGGATTCAATCCGACCTCGGCAACATGATGCAACGGAACGGCAAAAACCAGTCGTTCTCGTTGCCAGCTCGACTGAAACCCAGCAGGTAGGGCATTACATACTTTGTTCTAGTCCTGCTGCACGTTGCTTTTTATGCTGCTGGGGTTTAACCGGCTGAGTTTGTTGATATTTCTGTTCATCTTCTTTGTCTACAGCGTTGTAGCCATACTGCTTAATCAAATAGGCGCACTGTTGAGGATCGTTAGCTTCAAAGAACCCAACTACTTTATCTGGCTGCTGACGATCAACGAGCGAGAATTGATCTTGGCCGTTGGCAATTAGTTTGGCAGTTTTTCCATCCTGACGACGGTAGGTTTTTTCTAACTGCTGATTGATCGGTTCTGGGTGTTGAGCTAACTTGGCTAGCTCATTCCAGTCCTTAGCAATTTTAGACACCGGCAGAATACCATTGTCAGCCTGGTAACGTGTGTTGTAGTAAGAAGATTTTGCTGCTAAATGTTCGCGGTCATGATCCTCAATACCAGGATTTAATTTTTTCGTAATGGCGTCCCAATCAGGCTCGTTATCACTAGTGCGGTTAGCTTTGATGAACTTTGCCGCGGTTAGTAAAGCCTCATCTGAATTAAAGTTAGTTTTTCCGGTGTTGATGAGCACGCTGCTTTTGGCAATGGCTTGTGGCAGCGGAAAAGCCTGCTGGTAGTTCGTTGAAAGGTTGGTTGTTGCTTTAGCTGCTGCTGCCAATTCACGCCAATCAATACCAGCCTGATTCGCTGCTTGTTTTAAGTTTTGGTAAGTCGCCTGGGTGATCGCATTATCCTGTGGAAAGAGCGGCTTACAGGTAGTTACCTCAGCCTCGGTATTAGCTAAGATGGAGTCTTGCAGCTTGTCATAAAGCTGATGACCGGCAGGGTCATTGTCGGAGCCAACATAAATAGTGGCTGGCAATTGCCCTTTTGTTTTATACATATTGACGGCCATATTCACGACACTTTCAACTTTAGTGCCATCAACTGAGGCAATCATGCAATTCGTTAGCTCTGGGTGTTGTGTCCAGTAACTCAACGCATCAATCGGTGATTCAAAGACATACAAGTCTTGGGGTTTCCCCAAACTAAAATTGAAGCCAAAATCAGATTGCGAGTTTGCGGCAATCCTTTTTTGCGTGCCACGTTTACCGTAGTTTTTAAAATCAATTTCGGTGCCTTGAATACTAGCGCCAACTGCCTTACCGTTGCGTGCCCATTGAAAGATCAGATTGTTTTGTGAGTCCTGAAAAATGAGTCCCTTTTGGTACAGGCGGTCAACTAGATGAGGATTAATCCCTCTGGCGATGGTGAGGTAATCCCGCGCTCGATCAAAGCTATCAGCTCGTTTTAAGTAGTTATGATAGGCTGCCTTAGGCGCGGTCTGAATCTTTGTTTCACCGTAGTGACCAGCATTAAGAAACTTGACAGCTTGATAAAAGCCTTTCTGGTCTAAAAAGGTGGTGGCGAATTCAATCGCACCACCACCTAAATTCTGGGAGTTCCATTTCCATAGATTCTTTTTTGCATCAATAACTAAGGAGTCGTGATCGACACCGCGGTAGTAATCGCGGGAATCCTCCTTGAGATCAATGCCAGCACTACGCGCAATCTCAACTAAGGACAATTTACGCGCACGATTGATTTCAGATTGCGTCAAACGCTCACGCTTACCGCTATTGAGGTTTGTTGTTTGTTCCGGAGCATCGTTAAGCGTTGCTTCTGCGGTCTGTGCTTGATCAAAGCCTAAAGTTTGAGCAGCTTGATCAGACAACTCGACCGTATGCACACTAGCGTCATTAATTTCCTTGAGGGCTTGTGCCATCACCTTCGGATCTTTCGCCCAAGTGGCTACATACCCTAATGAATAGTCACCAGTGTCGATGCCAATGTTTTGCATGGCAATGTAAGCAACAGATTCGGCTTGCGCTTCTTTCCAAGCGCGTGGTCGATCAGCAAATGCCTGACCAATGCCATGTAGCTGACTGTGGCCGTACTCATGAAACAGCGTCTTGAGTTTCATAGCCGCATCTGTTTCTTGTGGACTAATCACAATTTCTTGGGTAGACAGCCGAAAGAAACCACGAACACCCGGTTCATCAATAGGGGCTTCACTGACCTTAACGTGACCTTCGGTATTAATGGCATTGACGACAGCGTGATATAAACGCTCCACGTTTTGGTGATCGCCCAACCGCTCCTTAATAAAATCTGTTGCGGATAGTAAAGCTTTGCCGTTGGTTTGACTGACATCGAATACTGAGCCGTAGCGATAACCAACAATTGCTCGTTCAGCGGTCGTTTTATATTTGACCTGTTCTTCTGACGTGAGCTTCTTAACGATTGGCATGGTGATCTTGATGGCGTGTTCACCCTTGCGAATGTGACGACCTAATTTGTCCCACTGCTTAAAACCGGCAACCCGCGTTGCATTAGGATGCTGCATATTAATCAGGAGCACATTACGAACAGAGTAGCCATGGAAGGCAGCATTTTGCCGAAGGTATTGCTTAAACTTTTGAGTATCAGCAAGTGCGCTTAATTGTTCTGTGGCTCGCTGCGCCATCTCATGTTCCCAGGCTTTGATCTCAGCTTTAGTCCTCGCCATCTTCACCATCCTCCTCCCATGTGACGTTCTCTTCCGCACCAGGAACCGGTTTGATGATCGGCTCCAAAGCGTATAACGCTCGATACTGATTGTCGGCAACCTGCTGCCAAGCAACCCGTCTCATTTTGGTGGACGTTGATTGCAAGCTGACGGTTGGATAATCGGCAAGGTTGTCAATCACAGGCAGCTCACTACCGAGCACTTGCATTTCATCTGCATAAATAGCTGGCATCATTATTTTCCTTTCTATATAGAAGACAAATAAAAAAACCTCAGGGAAAGCCGCCCTGAGGTCTTTTTAGTTAGTGGCCACTGCCACTTACTTGTCTTCGAGTCTAAATTCATAGCCAAGTTTGTTTCGGTAATACACCGGTGACATGGCACCACCACAATCTTCACACAAATTGAGGCGGTTGATCAGGACTATACGCTAAGTCACTTCCATCAAGCATGATCACAATCTCTCGTGGTATTTCCTCATGCTTGTGGCATTTCTGACAGATAAATTCGACGTTGTCGTTCCCAACTGAAGCGGCATCGGTCATATGCTGCTGCTTCTGCTTGCTTGTATTTGGTTTGATAGGCTTCTTTCGCAATGTTTTGATTTACCTCCAACATGTAGTGGCGTGCTTGTCGATCTTTCGCATATTGTACCTTGAGGCGCCCATTTTTGGCCACACTCGTCCCCATGAACTCGAAAAACTCACCACAATCGGAACATTTCAAGGGATCATAACCAAATACTTCGACTGTTTTTTCTGTCCATGACTTAACCCTCATAACCTGTTTCAGTTCGACCAAGCGCCGCCTAACGGCTTTTTGATACACTGCCATAACTTGTTTCATTAAGGTCTTGATGCGTCGACTGTAAATGCCGTAACGGCGAATCGTTTTAAAATGTCGATCGGGAATATACCGAATCAACGCCCCAATGAAGGCTTCTACTGACATTAAATGCGTCTCTTTGCGATTGGTTCGTTTATCTTTGTACGAAAAGAGCACAGATTCGCCGTCGTACATGACAATTCGATCCATGGCGATGGGACCCCGCTTCATGTAACGGCTGATGTATTTTAGTAACCCTTTGAGGTGTGTACGACTTCGCTTTGGGGCATTCACGTAAAAGCCTTCCGCATTGGCTTTGTAGGCTCGTTGTAAGCGTGGTTGAACTCTTTTCTTATCCCATGGCGAGAGTGTCCGGCGAATTAGCTTAAGCACTGCATTTTGCCAGTAAACTCTTAGGCGCTTATACGGAAGATAATCATAGGTCTTCCACTGTCCATCCGGGGTAATCCCGCCCATCGTGACCACCATATGCACATGCGGATTAAATTCTAGTTTTGATCCAAAGGTATGCAGGGCGGCCACCACACCGCCCTGTACCTTCCTATTCTTTCCCAACGCTTCCAAAACTACTCGCGCCGCTTCATCCATCAAACCCTTGAGTAGCACCGATCGATATTTGTCCATGAGAAAGATCTCGCGTAAGCCTTCATCAATCGTAAAGATCACATGTCGATGATTAACGGCAAACATATCATGTGCAACCAAATCGCTCCATCGCTGGCTTTCGCCCACAGCACAAGTCGGGCAAAACTTGCCTTTGCATTTTAACGCAATGAGTTTGGTGCTATGACAGCCTTCACAAACAAATAAGCGATAGCCTTTCCGAATATCACCACAAGATTCAAATTTGGCAACTTCTTTTTTGACCACCGGCCGAATTCTTCGTCCATGATTCTTCAAGAATTTAGCCCAGTTCTGATGTTTGTCGAAAAAGATCGTCTGAAGAATATTCTTTTTCATACCAAAATTTTACCGAAGTTTTGACGGGATCAAAAGTAATTGAACCCTTGAGTACCAAGGATTCATGAACCCCAAAATTTTATAATCCCTTATACGTCAAAAAACGCCCTAGTAAAAGCGCGTCTGCTGTTCCTGTTTATTCTTGTCTTGTTCATGTTCTCGATCCTGATCAGATTGGCGTTTTTGATATTCGCGTTTGGCTAACCGCTGTGCCTTGATATCGGCGTTGAAAATCTTCTGTAGGCCGTTCAAGTGATTGGCTACTGATGGTTGATGATGTGTTTGAGAAACAGCTTCTTGTTCGGAACGGTAAGCGGAAATATCTTTTAAAATACTGTTACCCATCCGGGCATACAGTTCATGTAATTTGTTATCGGTGTAGTCTTGCGCACGGTTAGCTTCTTTTGTGCCACTGCCATACAAGGCTTCACGAAAACGTGTTTCTTGTGCGAGTAGTTGTTTAAATTCACCCAACTCCTCAGGCTTACAACGCATCAAATAGTTTCGTGACAAGGCATCTAACTGATCGCGATAGGGCTTCATGGCATTGTTGTTGTACTTCCAAAGACGGCGATCACGGGGCAAGCTTTTGACAAGCTCTTGATACCTAACGGCAAAGTCTAGGCTGCTCTGATGACGCCAAACAGAACGCTGATCGGGTTGTAGTCGTTGACGAATGAGGTCACTGATCCGTGCAAGTGAACGATCGCGATCAACCATTTCGTTAGCAAAGGCCGCCTTGAAATGGTTCAAGATCTTCTTAGGTACATAACCTTTGCGCTGCCATTCTTGATAGGTCTCACCGTGCTTACCTTCGACGGTAACTCGTTTCCATTCACGGGTAGGTTGTGGCTCCACAATGGCAACATGAATATGAATGTTGTCTGTGTTGCGGTGAATGGCAGCAGACCAAATAGCGGAATGTGTCATACCCATTTTACCGGTGAAGTCGTTCATGGCGACCCGGGTAGCGTCCCGCAACTTGGCTTCATCTAATTGTTTGGTCTTCGGATTGTAGACATTGTTTTCAGCTAGGAAGTCATTTCGGAAACTGAATACGGACTGCCACATGACTGACTGATGCTTTTGTGCAACGGTGAATTGTTTCTTTAACTGAACGCGTTGTGTTGGTGTTAGATGATCGTATTGATCAGTGAAGATGCCGGAAGACTTTTTCGGATTCTCCATGTAGTGGTTGTAGCCGTCAACTGACAGAATGTTTTGTTGGTCAAAGTGATCAATCCGAATTGCCTCGTCTCGATCAATGTAGTTGATGTAGCTGCCAAACTTCTTGGCATGGGCTGCGACAAAGTCGGTCACATTGACAATGCCCGGTGATACTCGACTAGGCATCAGCACCACCACCTCGATGGTGTACTTGAGTCGTTTGGTGACGAATGTACTCGGTCTTAATCTGGTCACTGACAATCTGACGAGCAACTGTTGTTGGCTTCATTGTGTCATCGGGAATGGGCAAATTGTCCCAGCCGTTTTGAACGACAACACCGTCAAACAGTTTCAACAAGACCAACAAGTTACGGTCAGTCATCGTGACTTTCTTTGTGGTGGGTTTGAGTTGTTCCATAATTCCCTGGACAATTTCATGGACTAGTTGTTGTTTCTGCGTAACTTGTTGGCTCAGTTGATGGTGTTCATCCATTAAAGACTTGAGGGCAGCACTTAAAGTTTTAAGATCATTCTGATCCATATATTTTTGAACGTCCTCTGGATTAGCGAAGCCTTCAAGGTTGGAATCCAAAGTCACTGTTTTTCTAATTCTCACTAGGCAACCTCCTAACCGCGTCAACAAAATCAAGATAGGCTTTCGTATTTTGCTCAATGATGATTGCCATTTGTCTTGTTAGTTCGCGCAAATCGGACACATCACCACTGAGTAAGTGATCGGTTGCGTCATGATGAATGAGTTCGCGAAGATAGGCTTCTCGTGATAGATGAGCACGTTTAGCAGAAGATTCAATACCCGCCAAATCTTGCTCAGATAAATCTCTCACTTTCAATTCCGCCATTCTTTTTTCCTCCTTTAAAAATATGACGCCAACGAAAACGTCACTGCTTTGATAGCCACGCTTCCAAAATATTTGATTTGTTGAGCCTTAGGTTGTACTTAGCAAGCTCCGGATTTTGATTTAGTTCCCGTTGCTTTTCAGCTACAAGGTGATCCAACTTTGCGATTGCCTGATCGCTCAAGGTCATCATGACTCGACGTGTTTCGTTTTGTTTATCCATCTCAAAGCCTCCTTCATAGTGATGACAAACTGTCGCCTGGCAAACCCACACGGCGTTAAAATCGCGTCACGTTACCGGACGATTTTTGGTAAACAGTTGCGACTACTCTGGTCAAAACGTCAACGTTTTTCACCAGCCAAACGATCAGAAAAATTTGAGTTGCGAACCAACCGACCTCAAAAACGGCTCGATCGAAACAAGCGTATTTTTAGGGTGATCTGACAAGTCCTAAAATAAAGAAAGAGCATAAGGTAAATCTGACCCCAAAA
>OMJG01002080.1_pt1 | contig 10282 bp, 8 predicted proteins | sample 1646431 | NCBI WGS metagenome assembly OMJG01 (sample SAMN03771674, study PRJEB25209) | food metagenome | isolation source: Cotija cheese | place: Mexico:Jalisco,Michoacan | collected 2011-12-12 | reverse complement strand
AAAATGTTTGCCAATTAAGCTTTGTGCAATTGGTGATTCATTTGAAATTTTTCCGTTGAAAGCATCCGCTTCAGCTGAACCAACGATTTGATAAACTTCTTCGTCGCCGTCAGGAATTTCTACAAAAGTTACAGTTTTACCGATTTGTACGACATTATTGTCACCAGTATCTTCAATAATCAGCGCATTTCTGATCATATGTTCAATACGTTGAATATCTTGTTCAATAAATCCTTGTTCATCTTTCGCAGCATCGTACTCTGAGTTCTCAGACAAGTCGCCGAAAGAACGTGCAACTTTAATTTTGTCTACGACTTCTGGACGTTTTACAGTCTTTAATTCTTCTAATTCTTGTTCTAACTTCTCAAAGCCTTCTTGTGTCATTGGATATTGTTTTTGGTTTTCCATATTAGCATCTTCCTTTACTCAAAAGTTACAGTTGATTGTTAATCAATGATTGGATTTTAGTTGTCATTATGTCGATAGCCACTTTATTACTGCCGCCCTCAGGAATAATAATATCTGCATAGCGTTTTGTAGGTTCGATAAATTGATTATGCATCGGCCGTACAACAGTAAGATATTGTTCGATTACCGACTCCATAGAACGTCCACGCTCTTTCGTATCACGCATCAAACGTCTTAAGATACGTAAATCAGCATCTGTGTCGACATAAATCTTTACATCCATTAAATCTCTTAAAGTTTTGTTTTCTAGTGCAAATATTCCTTCTACGATAATAACATCTTTAGGTTGAAATGCAATGGTTTCAGAACTTCTTGTATGATTAACATAATCATATGTCGGTACTTCTACAGAATGCCCATTGCGTAAATCCATTAAATTTTGAATTAATAAATCATTATCGAAAGCAAACGGATGATCATAGTTTGTTTTCAAGCGTTCTTCAAAAGTTAAATGGGATTGGTCCTTATAATAGTAGTCTTGAGCAATTAATGCAACACTATGGCCTTCTAAATTGTGCAATATTTCATTAGTAACAGATGTTTTACCTGAACCTGAACCACCTGCGATACCGATAATCGTTGTTGGATTCATGATTATACTTCCTTTCGCATCATGTTGTTAGGATAAATAGGATAATCGACTTTGAATTGAACAATTTGAAGTGGATGACGCGCAGCATCTAATTCGTTGCCTTCTTCATCATAAATTGTTTCAACGATTTGTTTGAATCCATCTATTTCAGGCCCGAAGAACTCTACTTCTTGCCCTGGTTTGAAGTGATTGCGTTGTTGAATAGTCGCAATGTGTGTTGTTTCATCATAGTCTAATACTAAGCCACAAAAATCATAAGGTGATTTTTTATTCGATTCATTGCCGAACATCTGTTGTTGGTAACCTGGTGTGCCTTCAAAGAATGAAGAAGCTGTATCTCTATTGGCGCACTTATCGAGCTCAATTAACCACTCAGGTTTAATTTTGAAATTTTCAGGGTCTGCGGCGTAGGCATCGATAACTTTACGATAAACCGAAACCACAGTTGCAATATAGTGAATGGATTTCATGCGACCTTCAATTTTTAAAGAATCAATACCTAAATCCATCATATCGGGAATCGATTCAATTAATTTCAAGTCTTTAGGACTCATTGCAAAAGGAGTAACATCTCCATCTTTATATAATAAATCCAATTCGCCGTCTTCATCTACTTCTAATAAATCATAATCCCAACGGCAACTTTGGCAACATCCGCCTCTGTTGGAGTCACGTGCCGTCATATGATTACTGAGAGTACAACGACCAGAATAAGCAATACACATTGCACCATGTATAAAGGCTTCAATTTCAATATCTACCTTTTCTTTCATTTCCTTCATTTCCATTGCGCCCGTTTCACGAGCTAGCACTACACGGTCTAATCCCTCTTCTTTCCAATATTCTATTGCTTTATAGTTGCTGAGAGATTGTTGTGTTGAGAGATGTATTTCTAACTTTGGCGCTACTGCTTTACATGTTTCAATGATTAATGGATCTGCAACAATAATACCTGTAGCACCTGTAGCTTCAAGGCTCTTCAAGTAATCTTCCAAACCGTCCATATTTTCATCATGTGCAATAATGTTAGTCGTTACGTAAATTTTCGCACCATATTGATTGGCGAATTCTACGCCTTCTTTGATTTCTTCCATTGTAAAGTTATCAGCATTAGAACGTAATCCATATTCTTGTCCGCCTAAGAAGACCGCATCCGCTCCATAATGTACTGCAATTTTTAATTTTTCTAAGTTGCCGGCAGGTGCCAGCAATTCAGGTTTCTTCATTTGGCTTTTTGATTTTGACTCATCTTTTTTTGCTTGTGTAATCAAGAGATAGCCTCCTTAATAAACTGTGTGTTTGAATAAGAATCCTTCATCAAACGGTCGATATTCAGGTTGGATTTCTTCAATCGGGTCCACTAGCATGAATTTTTCATCTTCATATGCTTCAGGATCTTCTTGGTATAAGTCGATAGCTTCTCTGTATTGTTCTGTACATACATTAATATATTCTTCAGTGTGCAACACACCATCTATTTTCAAACTATCGATTCCCGCTTCCAACAATGGATCTAATTCTTCAATCAAACATATATCGTTGGGTGACATAATATGTGTGCCATTGTAATCTTCAAATACTGGATATTGGTTTTCACGTTCTTCATCATATAGCAACAAGTCTTTGCCTGAATCATGACGTTGAATTTTCATTTGACGATCTTGGAAAGTATAGTAATTACCGAGCAACATACGTTTCGATTGGAACATACAAGTCATCCCATGCACTTGTACTTCTATTTCTACCTCAGCATGCGCTTTAATATTCAAGATTTCTTCCAAGCTCAGCTCACGCGCAAGTACCGCACGTTTAGCGCCGCGTTTACCCCAATAGTTACATTGGAAATAATTTGTAACAATCGTCTCTGCATCCCAATTCAAAGGAATAGGATGTGCTTGCGCTTTAACATACATGACTACTGCTGGATCACCGAAAATAATACGATCAACTTTGATTTCATGCAGAAATTGAATATAATCTTCTAAAGCATTCAAATGATAATTATGAAAAATACCATTTACAGCTGCATAGGCTTTTTTATCATGGCTATGAATCAGTTGTACCGCTTCACGCATGGCTTCTCGATCAAACTCTCCCGCTAAACGCAAGCCGAATTTTTGTTCTCCGATTACAAAAGCATCTGCACCTTTTTCAATCAACACTTCAATATGCTCAACTGATTTAGGTGTCACAAGTAGTTCTGTCATTTTGACTCTCCTTTAATCGCGATGGCTAAACCATCTTCTATATCTAAAAAGTTAGTTTCATAGTCTGGATGATCATTTAACCAGGTATTAAACTTTTGAATTTTCTTCACCATCTGCTTAACGTTACGACTGCGTACCACTTCTATATCTGCTACAAAATCATGATAGAGAATATTATCTACAATCACCAAACCGCCTTTTCTTAATAGCGGCGTATAGAGTTCAAAAAATTTCTGCGATTGTGCTTTGGCCGCATCAATAAAGATCATATCAAAAGATAAATCCTCAACTGCCTCGAAGGTTTCCCTAGCATCACCTTCAATAAGATGAATTTGAGAACCATAAGCATAACGCGCCAGATTTTCTTTAGCAGCTTTCTGCATTGTTTCATCACGTTCAATTGTCCATACATTAATGTCTTCATTGACTGAAGCAAAATGCATAGCGCTATAACCGATAGCTGTTCCAATCTCTAAAATATGTCGTGATTGATGAATTCTTATCAATTGTTTAATCATATCCAACGACAAAGGATGGATAATCGGAACATTATTTTCTTCAGCGTAAGGTCTTAAGGCCTCTAACTCATGTGAGTGTTTTTGCGATAAATTAATCAAGTAATTTTCATTTTTATCCATAATACGCTTCCTTCATCGAAAAATTAACAAAAATAAATCAGCCACGCTGACTGATTTAAAGATGTAACCAACTTCATAAACTTTTCTTATAATTTAACTTTACATATTTTACCACAAAAAAGATGTAAAATTAAGTACCGACTTTAAATTATTGTAAAATTATCTTTTCAGAGGAATAACAGCCTATAATTCTCATTTATATATCTCAAAGTGCCGAATTTACGAGGGGGAGAACAAATGTTCTTGTGTGTAAAAAAGAAAAGACGGAGCACCTGGCTCCGCCTCAATTAACCTCAATTATTCCATTTCAGTATTGACTACTTCTTCAATCATATCCCATTCTTCCTCAGAATCGACAGGTAAGAATTTACCGCCATCGCCTTCTTCATCAGGAACATTAATCATCGGAATCAATTCAATCATATCGTCGTCATCAGATGTTTCGCCTTCTTCAGCTAAAATGACATATTCTTTGTCAAATTCAGGATGATAGAACTCTAGCACTTTACGATATAAAACTTCGTTACCATCTTCATCGTATAAAGTTAAAAGTTCCTCATCGTTATTCACTTTTAATTCTGCATCTTGGTTTTTATTATTTTCAGACATAAATAATGCTCCTTTTCATGGTTTATTGTAATGAGTCTAAATAACCTTGCAATATAAACACAGCAGCCATTTTATCAATTACTTTCTTACGTTTGTTTCTAGAAACATCCGCTTCTAGTAACGATCTTTCTGCTGCCATCGTACTTAAGCGCTCATCCCACATTACAATTTTAAGATCTGGTAATGCTTCAAGGAGTGCTTCTTTGTATTTTAACGAAGCTTCGCCTCTAAATCCAATAGAATTATTCATATTCTTCGGTAATCCTATTACAACAGTATCCGCGTCTTCTTTTTTTATGATTTCTGTTAACTTTGAAATACCTAATTCATTTTCTTCTTCATTGATTCGGAGTGTATCTAAGCCTTGAGCGGTCCAACCCATTAAATCACTGACAGCAACGCCGACTGTTTTACTGCCAACATCTAAACCGATAATTTTATGTGTGAGCATATACTATTTATCTTTAGACGCATTCAAGTAATTTGAAACAAGTTCTTCCATGATTTCATCACGGTCAATTCTTCTGATTTGGTTTCTTGCTTCATTATGACGCGGAATATAGGCAGGGTCACCTGATAAGAGATAACCGACAATTTGGTTGACTGGATCGTAACCACGTTCATTCAAGGTATTATACACGTTAGTCAGCACTGATTTAACATTTTCTTTAGGAACATCTTCAAGATTAAAGCACATTGTTTTATCGTAATTGTTCATTTTCTTGCACACTCCTTCTACTTTAGTAGACTGATACATCTACCATTCTACATGAGAGTGTCAATAAGTTATAGCGTTTTAATGTAGTTTTTAATGAATTGTAATGCCTCTGTTATCTTACTTGGTTCACTTCCGCCACCTTGAGCCATATCAGGACGACCGCCGCCTTTACCGCCGACCACTGGTGCCATGTTTTTAATAATGTCCCCAGCTTTAATTTTATCTGTTTCAGCTTTAGGTACTGTGGCAACGAGTGCTACTTTACCGCCGACATCACTTGCTAAAATAATCACTGTATCTTGTAATTTGGATTTGAAATCATCCATTGTCTGACGTAATGCTTTTGCATTTTCAGCTTCTACTTGCAAGGCTAAGACTTTTAAGCCGTTCATTTCTTCTACTTGATCATCAATATTACCCATTTTCAATGCAGTGATTTCTTGATTACGTTGTTCTAATTGTTTATGCAATTGTTTTTCGTTGTCGATGAGTTGATTTACTTTTTCAGCTACTTGGTCATCTTCTTTAGCTTTTACTTGGTGTTTAACTGCTTTAAATTTATTTTGGATAGCTTCAAGATATAAGAAAGCAGCTTTACCAGTTAATGCTTCAATACGGCGTACGCCTGCACCAGTTCCTGATTCACTGACAATCTTGAATAAACCAATCTCAGATGTGTTGTTAACGTGAATACCACCACATAATTCAATAGAGAATGGTGACATATCTACTACACGCACGATATCGCCGTATTTTTCTCCGAATAATGCCATTGCACCGGATGCTTTCGCTTCTTCTATCGGCATTTCTTTAATAGTCACATCGAGACCCTTCCAAATTTCTTCATTAACACGGCGTTCAACTTGTTCTAATTCTTCTTCTGTTACTGGACCAAAGTGTGAAAAATCGAAACGTAAACGGTCGCCTTCAACTAGAGAACCCGCCTGATTCACGTGATCACCTAGTACTTCTTTTAAAGCGGCATGCAATAAGTGAGTCGCACTATGGTTTTTCTTAATGTCGCGACGATCTGCATGGTTCACTGAAGCTTCAACTTCCGCACCTTCAGATACTTGTCCGAATTGAACTACACCTTTATGCAAGTTTTGACCATTTGGAGCTTTCGTTACTTCTGTCACTTCAATTTCAAAGTTTTCGTTGCTCACTGTACCTTGGTCAGCCACTTGTCCACCGCTGACAGCGTAAAATGGTGTTTGTTCAAGTACAAAGAATACCGTATCGCCAGCGTCTGCTTTCTCTACACGTTCACCGTTTACAATGATGTCTGTAATTTTAGTGTTTTGATCCATCACATCATAGCCTGTAAACGTACTTGCTGTAGTGATATTTTTTAATACTTCACTTTGGATTTGCATAGATTCTGATTTTTGACGTGCTTGACGAGCACGATCTCTTTGTTTTTGCATTTCCGCTTCGAAGGTTTTCATATCTACAGTTAAACCTTCGTTATCGGCAATTTCTTCTGTTAATTCAATTGGGAAACCGTACGTATCATATAATTTGAAAGCATCTTTACCATTGATCACATTACCGCCAGCTTTAGCCTCTTTAATCATATCGTTTAAGATAGCTAAACCTTCTTCTAATGTTTCATGGAAGCGTTCTTCTTCTGATTTAATAACACGTTTGATAAAATCTGCTTTTTGTTTCACTTCTGGATAATAAGGTTCCATGATTTCTGCAACTGTGTCGACTAAGCGATACATGAATGGCTCATTAATATCTAGAGATTGACTGAAACGTACTGCACGACGCAACAAACGACGTAATACATATCCGCGTCCTTCGTTTGCAGGTAAAGCACCGTCACCGATAGCAAAGGCAATTGTACGGATGTGGTCTGCAATGACCTTGAAAGCAACATCTTGCTCTGCATTTTCTTGATATTTTTTACCTGAAATTTGTTCTACGTCTTCAATAATCGGCATAAACAAGTCTGTTTCATAGTTGGTACGTACATTTTGTGCGATAGAAGCCATACGTTCCAGACCCATGCCGGTATCAATATTTTTATTAGGGAGCGGTGTATACGTATGATCTTTATTATGGTTGAATTCACTGAATACCAAGTTCCATACTTCAAGATAACGTTCATTCTCACCGCCAGGATACATTTCTTCAGCTGGATTGTCTTTACCATATTCTGGTCCGCGATCATAGAAAATTTCTGTGTTCGGACCAGATGGACCTTCACCGATATCCCAGAAATTGCCTTCGATACGAATAATACGACTTTCTTCTAATCCGATAACATCATGCCATAAATCGTACGCTTCTGTATCTTCAGGATGAATCGTTACATATAATTTCTCAGGTTCCATTCCCATCCAACGATCACTTGTTAAAAATTCCCAAGCAAATTCAATCGCTTCACGTTTGAAATAATCACCGATAGAAAAGTTGCCAAGCATTTCGAAAAATGTATGGTGGCGTGCAGTGAATCCTACATTTTCAATATCATTGGTTCTAATGGCTTTTTGAGAGTTGACAATTCTTGGTTTTTTAGGAATTTCACGACCGTCAAAGTATTTTTTCAGTGTTGCAACACCTGAGTTAATCCATAATAAAGAATCATCATCAATCGGTACAAGCGGTGCAGAAGGTTCTACCATATGTCCCTGTTCTTTAAAATAATCAATAAAATTTTGTCTGATTTCACTAGCTTTCAATTGCTTCATATATCCTCACTCCTAATTTACGATGATAAGCTCCGTATACTTGAGCATAAAAAAATACATTCATCCAAAAAGGGACGAATGTATCGCGGTACCACCCTAGTTATGTGTACAATCCACACTACACATCACTCATTGTTTATACGGACTGACATAAAGTAGCGTTCATCAATGTTTGCGATACCTTTCACCAACCGGCACCTCTCTCAAGCATAGTACATTGACTACTCATCTTTATGCGAATTTAATTTTATTTTAGATGGATGGTGCTTAAATGTCAATTATATGTTGTTTCGAAGGTGACTTTATTTTTCAGGCGCAAAACTATAAGGTGTAACATCGCCCATTCCAATCATCGGATCGATTTGGAAAATAGTAGCTTCTGACAGTTCGATGACTTTAGTATTTTGTTCTGCAGTTGAAGTTGAATGGTTCTCTTCAGTTTCACTTGACAATGCTTCCGTACCGAAATAATCGCGCAGTAGTTGTGCCATGCGGGTCATACGCACCTGTCCGTACGTTTGCATGCCAATATCAAAGGCTTGGCTGTCTCCTAAAAAGACTAATGATTGTTTTGCGCGGGTCAAACCTGTGTAGATAATCGGCCGTTGCAGCATACGATAATATTGTTTAACAATCGGCATAATCACGATTGGAAACTCTGAACCTTGTGCTTTATGAATTGAAGTACAGTAAGCATGCGTCAATTCCATCATGTCTTGTTTCGTAAAAGTGATTTCATTACCTTCAAAATCCACAACCAAGACGTCTTTATTTAATTCATTTTCTTTTGCCCAGAAAATACCTTGAATAACTCCGATATCACCATTGAAGATATTATCATTCGGACGGTTCACTAGTTGTAGTACTTTATCGCCTTTTCGAATAACAACATCGCCAAATTCTATTTCTCGGGTATCTTCTTCTTTAGGATTCAAGATATCTTGAAGTACTTTATTTAAGCGTTTAATACCTGCGCTTCCTCTATACATAGGCGCTAGCACCTGTATATCACTCATATCATATCCTTTTTTAACAGCGGAAGTCACTACTTTATTAACGACATCAGGAATCTGATCGGCACTGCATGGGATGAAACTGCGATCATGGAAGCGTTGAGTAATATCAATTGGTTGTCCTAATTTCATTTTATGCGCTAATTCGATAATGCTTGAACCATCTTGTTGCCGATAAACTTCGGTCAAATTCACGCGTGGTATCACTTTAGAATCAATCAAGTCCTTAAAGACTTGACCTGGTCCTACAGAAGGTAATTGGTCTTCATCACCAACTAGAATAACTTGCGCATCAATCGGTACGGCATTTAGAAATTGATGGAATAACCAAGTATCTACCATCGACATTTCATCAATAATAATCAATTTCGCATTAATTTCATTTTCTAATACATCTTCTGGTTTCGTTTCTTGACTCCAACCAATCAAACGATGAATCGTCATGGCTTCTAAACCCGTAGATTCTTGTAATCTTTTAGCGGCTCGTCCTGTAGGCGCAGCTAGAGCGATAGGATAATCATCTTCACTATAATCATCATAATAGAGCGATAAACCGTGAATTTCTGCGTAAAGTTCCACAATCCCTTTGATAACCGTAGTTTTCCCTGTACCTGGACCGCCAGTTAGCAGCATAACTTTAGAATTGATTGCAGTCTCTAAGGCTTCCTTTTGCGAAGCAGCATAATTCACTTTATTCATATCTTCAATTTCACCGATATGCATCTGCAAATCGGATTGCTCGATAGTTTCTAATTTGGTTTGATGTGCTTCTATACGATATAAATTCTGTACACTTTTCACTTCGGAATAATATAAACTTGGAACAGAAAGGGTTTCATCCGCTTCCACCAGCTTCTCTTCCTCTGTCAGTTGCAAAATCATCTCTTCCAACAATTTAGCATCAATAGATTCGCTATGTACTTGCGATAACGTATCTTGAGAGGCTTCTATGACATAATCTTTCGGCAAATAAGTGTGGCCTTGTTTAATACATTCTTCTTCAATGGTATACAATAAGCCAGCTTTCAATCGCTCGGGGTCGTTGTATTCTATCCCAAGATTTTTAGCTAAAGTGTCAGCTTTATTAAAACCGACACCTTTCACATCATAGACCAGCTGATATGGATTCTTTTCAATTTCCGATAATGTCTCTACTTGATAGACCTGATAAATATTCATAGATAATTTAGGGCCGAAACCTAAATCATGCAGACGTATCATAATCTTTTCTACTTCTTGGTTACTATAGATTTGTTCGGCAATTTGTTTTTGCTTTTTCTTAGATAAATGTGGGACTTCAGCCAAAGCTTCTTCGTTATCCAAAATTTTATTAATCGG
>OMJG01002079.1_pt1 | contig 10296 bp, 7 predicted proteins | sample 1646431 | NCBI WGS metagenome assembly OMJG01 (sample SAMN03771674, study PRJEB25209) | food metagenome | isolation source: Cotija cheese | place: Mexico:Jalisco,Michoacan | collected 2011-12-12 | reverse complement strand
ATTAACCATAAAATTTTAACTCCTTTAAGATGTGTAATTAATTTACTAAGTATACTATTTATTTTTTCTAGTGAATAGGGGCAGATTTGGCGATGAAGTGGAAGGAGAGGTGACTGCAAGGTAATTGCGGAATTAACAATCATCAGCGATTTAATATTTGACTAGAGACGTAATGGTAAGAAAAAATTGATGAGAAATTGATGGTGAAACCAGCTGTGAATAGCGATGCAATGATAGATAGCATTTAATTAGAGTCATTACGCGAAATGATTAATGATAATTTGTGGTAAATCAAAGCATAATTTTGTACTATAGATGAGGATGATAGAGCATATTTAAGAGTGTGAAATGTTAAAGTGAAACCGTTTACGTTTCCGATTGCCCAAACAAATTACATCATTGTATAATATGATTTGTTAAATGCATAACAAGAATGAAAATGTAACATACGTAGCAATTGGTTTCATAAATTGGATGTTAGTGGCGTATTGGTTCATTAGACGTATTAGTAATAAAATTGTATATATCATAAGGAGATGAATATGACATGACGAGAGTCGTATTAGCAGCAGCATACAGGACACCTATTGGCGTTTTTGGAGGTGCGTTTAAAGACGTGCCAGCCTATGATTTAGGTGCGACTTTAATAGAACATATTATTAAAGAGACGGGTTTGAATCCAAGTGAGATTGATGAAGTTATCATCGGTAACGTACTACAAGCAGGACAAGGACAAAATCCAGCACGAATTGCTGCTATGAAAGGTGGCTTGCCAGAAACAGTACCTGCATTTACAGTGAATAAAGTATGTGGTTCTGGGTTAAAGTCGATTCAATTAGCATATCAATCTATTGTGACTGGTGAAAATGACATCGTGCTAGCTGGCGGTATGGAGAATATGTCTCAATCACCAATGCTTGTCAACAACAGTCGCTTTGGTTTTAAAATGGGACATCAATCAATGGTTGATAGCATGGTATATGATGGTTTAACAGATGTATTTAATCAATATCATATGGGTATTACTGCTGAAAATTTAGTGGAGCAATATGGTATTTCAAGAGAAGAACAAGATACATTTGCTGTAAACTCACAACAAAAAGCAGTACGTGCACAGCAAAATGGTGAATTTGATAGTGAAATAGTTCCAGTATCGATTCCTCAACGTAAAGGTGAACCAATCTTAGTCACTAAGGATGAAGGTGTACGTGAAAATGTATCAGTCGAAAAATTAAGTCGCTTAAGACCAGCTTTCAAAAAAGACGGTACAGTTACAGCAGGTAATGCATCAGGAATCAATGATGGTGCTGCGATGATGTTAGTCATGTCAGAAGACAAAGCTAAAGAATTAAATATCGAACCATTGGCAGTGCTTGATGGCTTTGGAAGTCATGGTGTAGATCCTTCTATTATGGGTATTGCACCAGTTGGCGCTGTAGAAAAGGCTTTGAAACGTAGTAAAAAAGAATTAAGCGATATTGATGTATTTGAATTAAATGAAGCATTTGCAGCACAATCATTAGCTGTAGATCGCGAATTAAAATTACCTCCTGAAAAGGTGAATGTTAAAGGTGGCGCTATTGCATTAGGACACCCTATTGGTGCATCTGGTGCTAGAGTTTTAGTGACATTATTGCATCAACTGAATGATGAAGTCGAAACTGGTTTAACATCATTGTGTATTGGTGGCGGTCAAGCTATCGCTGCAGTTGTATCAAAGTATAAATAATAAGAAAACAGGTTATCACAACAGTATTAATTACATGTTGGCATAACCTGTTTTTATTTGTTTATGGATTTATTGGGTAATATTAGTCATTTGATGGTTTAATTGCAAATGCTCTAACAGGGAACCCAGGTGCATCTTTTGGTTTAGGGCTGATAGCGTAAATGATGGCGCCACGAGTTGGTAATTGATCTAAATTAGTTAATAACTCGACTTGGTATTTATCCTGACCAAGAATATAACGTTCGCCAACTAAATCACCATTTTTTACAACGTCCACAGATGCATCGGTATCGAATGTTTCATGACCAACAGCTTCAACACGGCGTTCTTCAATTAAGTACTTCAAAGCATCTAATCCCCAACCCGGTGCATGTTGTTGTCCGTTCGCATCTTTGTTTTCAAACTTTTCAATATTAGGCCAACGTTTTGACCAATCGGTACGAAGTGCAACAAAAGTGCCAGGTTCAATAGTACCATGCTCTTTTTCCCATGCTTCTATATGCGCACGTGTTACGATGAAATCATTGTTGTTCGCTACTTCTGTTGAAAAGTCTAATACAATTAACGGCAATACCAATTCTTTTAAATCAATGTCTTCTAAATAACGTTTATTCTCGACAAAGTGAATTGGTGCATCAATGTGAGTACCATATTGCGTTACAATATTCCAACGTTGCACATAGAAACCATGATCTTTAACCGTGAATAAAGTTGAAACTTCGCCTTTTTCAAACTCACTAAAACGTGGTATTTCCGGATCAAATGTATGCGTTAAATCAACCCAAGTTGCTTGTTTTAAAGTATTTAATTGTTGCCATAAAGGATATTGTGTCATAAAATCACCCGTTTTTAGTTTATTATATGATAAATGCTGCGATTATTCTTGGCGTTTAGCTTTAACAGCATTCACAAGCACAGTCAATGCATCTTTAACTTCTTCTTCTTTTCGCGTTTTCAATCCACAGTCAGGGTTTACCCAGAATAATGAGCGGTCGATTTGTTGTAGTGAACGATTGATTGCTGTAGTAATTTCTTCTTTTGTTGGAATACGTGGACTATGAATATCATATACACCTAGACCAATACCTAAATCATAATTAATATCTTCAAAGTCTTTAATTAAATCACCATGGCTACGAGATGTTTCAATTGAAATAACATCAGCATCTAAGTCATGAATAGCATGAATGATTTGACCGAATTGAGAATAACACATATGTGTATGGATTTGAGTTTCATCACGAACTGAAGACGTTGCAAGTTTAAATGATAAAACAGCATCTTTAAGATATTGTTCGTGATATTCAGAGCGTAATGGTAAGCCTTCACGTAATGCAGGTTCGTCAACTTGGATAACTTTGATTCCTGCAGCTTCAAGTGCTAATACTTCTTCGTTGATTGCTAAAGCAATTTGATCTTGAACAACTTCACGTGGTAAATCAACACGTTCAAATGACCAGTTTAGAATTGTTACAGGTCCAGTTAACATACCTTTAACTGGTTTATCTGTTAAGCTTTGTGCATAAACTGTTTCATCAACAGTTAAAGGCGCTGTCCATTTTACATCACCATAAATGATTGGTGGTTTTACGGCACGTGAACCATATGATTGCACCCAACCGAATTTAGTTACTAAGAAACCTTGTAATTTTTCTCCGAAGAATTCAACCATGTCATTACGTTCAAATTCACCGTGAACTAATACATCTAAGCCGATGTCTTCTTGAATTTTAATCCATCGAGCAATTTCATTTTTTAAGAATGTTTCATATGCTTCGTCTGTAATGCGTTTGTTTTTCCAATCTGCACGGTATTTTCGAACTTCTCGGCTTTGTGGGAATGATCCAATAGTTGTTGTTGGTAAATCCGGTAAGTTCAAACGTTTTTGTTGTTGTTCAATACGTTGCGCGAATGGTGATTGTCTTGAAGTACGCACGCTTTCGAAATCATAATCTAAGTTTTTGAATGATTGATTTTGGAAACGCTCATAACGTGCTTTTAATTTATCATATTTAACACTATCGTTTTGATTAAATAGGCGACGCAATGCATCTAATTCGTCTAATTTTTCAGTTGCAAAGCTTAAGCCTTCGCCAACACTTGTATCTAATGTTTCATCATCTAAAGATACTGGAACATGTAATAATGAAGATGATGGTTGAATGACAAGCTCATTCGTGTGTGCTAACAATTTATCGATTAAGACTTTTTTAGATTCAATGTCACTTGCCCATACATTACGACCATCAATAATTCCAGCGTATAATGTTTTTGATTTATCAAAATCTCCTGCTTCAATTTGTTTAAGGTTATAGCCATTATCATGGACAAAGTCTAAACCTAAACCACCAACAGGTAAAGAACTTAAGAATTTAAGATGTGCACGTTCGAAGTATGTTTGAATGACTAATTTTTTAGCAACACCAGCTTTTTCGAAATAGTCATAAGCTTCACGTGTAATATTTTCATAGCTTTCGCTGTCGTCTGTAACTAAGATTGGCTCATCAACTTGAATGTACTCAGCACCTGCATCAATTAATGATTCAAACACTTCTTTATAAAGTGGTAATAACGTTTTAACTTTTTCTTCAAAAGTTTGGTGACCGCCTTTTGATAATTTAACAAAAGTAATCGGACCAACAATGACAGGGTGAGCGTTAACGTTTAAAGATTGGGCGTATTTAAAGCGATCTAATAATACATTGCGACTCACTTTAGGCTCAACATTGTCCCATTCAGGTACGATGTAATGATAGTTAGTGTTAAACCATTTTATAAGTGCACTTGCAACATGGTCTTTATTACCGCGAGCAATATCAAATAATAAGTCATCATCGATAGTTCTACCTTGGAAACGTTCTGGGATGATGTTGAATAATAATGACGTATCTAAAATATGGTCATATAAAGAGAAATCACCAACTGGGATGCTATCTAAGTGATAGTACTTTTGTAATAATAAATTTTCTTTATGTAGATCAGTTAATGTTTGATCTAATTCTTCTTTAGAAATCTTCTTTGCCCAATAACTTTCGATGGCTTTTTTCCATTCTCTTTTTCTACCTAATCTTGGGAATCCTAAGTTTGATGTTTTAATTGTTGTCATAATATTGCCTCCTTGTGAGCAGTAATAGATTTTGAGTATGCTGCAAGTTCTAATGAATCTTCGACATTTTGAAACGGTGTGATAATGTATAAACCATTAAAATATTCATGAACAGTATCGATTAAATCCTTTGAAAGCTTAAGACTTAGTTCGCGTGTTTTGGCTTTATCATCTTTAACTGCTTCAAATTGTTGTAAAATTTCATCTGACATCTTGATTCCTGGCACTTCATTATGCAAAAAGAGTGCGTTTTTGTAACTTGCGATAGGCATAATGCCTATGAAAAATGGTTTGTTCAAGTGCTTAGTGGCATGGTAAATTTCAATGATTTTCTCTTTGCTGTACACGGGTTGTGTTATAAAATAAGACATTCCGCTTTCTATCTTTTTCTCTAATCTTTTGACGGCACCATCTAATTTACGAACATTAGGGTTAAAGGCGCCAGCGATGTTGAAGTGTGTACGTTTCTTCAGCGCATCACCGTCAGTGTTAATACCTTGATTAAATCTTAGAGCGAGTTCAGTTAATCCTTTAGAATTAACATCATAGACATTGGTTGCACCTGGTAAGTGACCAACTTTTGAAGGATCACCAGTTATGGCTAATATTTCGTTAACGCCAATGAGCGATAATCCAAGTAAATGGGACTGCAAGCCGATTAAGTTTCGGTCTCGACATGTAATATGTACGAGTGGTTCAATATTGTAATATTGTTTAATTAAGCTTGCAGCAGCAATGTTGCTAATTCTGACAGTTGCCAATGAATTATCTGCGAGTGTTACCGCATCTACATTAGCTTTATCAAGTTTAGCGATATTTTCAAAAAATCTATCCGTGTCTAAATGTTTCGGTGTATCCAATTCGATAATAACGGTTGGACGTTCTTGAACCTTAGATGTTAATGATTGTCTAACTTTATTTTGAGATGGATTGAAAAGTGCTTTCGTTGGTATCGGAATCACTTTTTTGTCATTAACAGGTTTAAGTGTCTGAATAGATTCTTTAATAAATTTGATGTGCTCAGGCGTTGTACCACAGCAACCACCAATTAAACGAACACCTTCGCGAATTAGATTTTGAGCAACTTGACCGAAATATTGTGCATTGTCACTATACTTAAATTCACTATTTTCAATATCTAATAAGCTGGCATTTGGATAACAAGATAAGTATGCGTGCTCTGGTAATTCAATATGTGTGAAAGACTCTTGCATATGGTGCGGGCCATGATGACAATTGAGTCCCACGATGTTTGCACCACATTGAACGAGTTGTTTTAATCCTTCATTGATTGCCTGACCATTAACTAAGTAATTTGTGTTTGAAGCGGTTAATTGAGCAATGATTGGAATGTCGTATTTCTTTCTCGTTCGTGAAATGACATTTGTTAACTCTTCTAGGTCGTAATACGTTTCGAAAAGTAGCGCGTCAACGCCTTCTTCAATTAAGGTGTCTATTTGAATTTCAGTATGATAAAGAATAGTTTGTAAGCTGATATCCTCTTGTTTGATACCTCTAAACCCACCAACTGTGCCTAATATATACGTATCTTTATTTGCTGCTTTTTTTGCGATGCGTACGGCTGCTTGATGTATAGCTTTAACTTTATCTTCAAGACCGAATCGTTTTAACTTTTCAAAATTTGCACCATAAGTATTGGTTTGAATGACATCAGCACCAGCTTCGATATATGAACGATGGATGCGTTCAACTTTATCTGGATGGCTAAGATTATATGCTTCTGGGCAGGTGTCTAACCCTTCAGAGTATAAAATGGTTCCAATAGCGCCATCAGCTACTAAAACATTATCTTTCAATTGTGTGAGGAATTGACTCATTGAATGCCTCCTTTAATGCGTATTTGATGTCTGCAATGAGTTCATCAGGATCTTCGAGACCAACACTTAATCGGAATAGACCGAAAGTGATACCACGTTCTTGTCTCACTTCTTCAGGTAGTGCAGCGTGAGACATTGTTGCTGGATGTGAAAGGATCGTTTCAACACCGCCCAGACTCACTGAAACGAGTGGTAATGTCAGTGCATCGACAAATTGTTGTGCTTTAGACTCATCAGCTAAACGAAAGCCAATAACGGCACCGCCATTTTTAGCTTGTTCTAAATGAGCAGCAGTGAGTCCCGGATAATAAACTTCTGAAATTTCATCTTGCTTTATTAAAAATGACACGATTTTTTGCGCGTTTTCGACAGATTGTTTAAATCTGATTGGAAATGTTTTTAAATGTTTAGCAAGTGTCCAGCTATCTTGAGCAGATAACATATTGCCTGTACCATTTTGTATTAAATAAAGAGCTTCACTAATTGCCTCATTATTAGTAATGACAGCACCAGCAATTAAATCGCTATGTCCACTTAAAAATTTTGTAGCACTATGAATGACAATATCAGCGCCAAGTAATAAAGGTGATTGACCTAATGATGTCATAAATGTATTGTCCACAGCTACCAGTAGTTCATGCTTTTCGGCTATTTTAGAAACAGCTTTGATATCAGTAATTTTAAAACAGGGATTCGATGGTGTTTCGATATAAATTAATTTTGTGTTTGATTGAATGGCACCCTCGATTTGTTCGAGCTTGGTAGTATCTACGGTTGTAAATTCAATATTAAAACGATTCAAAATTTGCTCAGTGAGGCGAAAAGTACCGCCATATACATCATCGGGTAAGATGACATGATCACCAGATTTGAAAGTCAAAAGTACTGCTGAAATAGCAGCAATACCTGATGCAAAAGCAAAAGCGAATTTTCCCTGTTCTAATCGTGCTAACTTCTCTTCTAAAAGTTCACGGTTAGGGTTGCCACTTCGTGCATAATCATATTTAACATCGCCACCAAGACTTGTTTGATGGAATGTTGAAGAATCATAGAGTGGTGGGTTAGCTGAATGATATTCCACACCTCTACGCCAATCGAATATCACTTCTGTCTCTTTTGAAAGTGTCATACAATCTCTCCAATCTGAGCTTTATCTAATGCTTGGATGATATCGCGTTCGATGTCTTCATAATTTTCAACACCTAGTGATAAGCGGATTAAATACTCATCAATGCCACGTTTATCTTTTTCAGCATCTGGCATATCAACATGTGTTTGGGTGTAAGGGAAGGTCACTAATGTTTCAGTACCTCCTAAACTTTCTGCAAAAATGCAAATGTCTAAATTTTCTAATAATTTAGCGACGCTATAGGCCTTGTTAAGTCTTAAACTAAGCATGCCAGTTTGCCCGCTATATAGTACTTCGTCAATTGCTTGAAGTGACTGACATTTTTTAGCAAGTTTTCTAGCGTTTGATTGCGCACGCTCAATGCGTAAATGCAAAGTTTTAAGTCCACGTAACAACAAATAACTATCTATTGGTGAAAGTGTTGCGCCAGTCATGTTGTGAAAATCAAACAACTGTTGCGCGAGTGATTCATCTTTGACGGTTACGACACCTGCTAGTACATCGTTATGTCCACCAATATATTTCGTAGCTGAATGTAAGACTATATCAGCACCTTCTGCTAATGGTGTTGAAAGATAAGGTGTTAAAAAAGTATTGTCGATAATTGACAATAAGCCTTTAGCTTTACAAAGTTGATAGTACGGCTTTACATCAATAGCAATCATTTGTGGGTTAGATATTGGTTCAATGAATAATGCAACTGTTTTATCAGTGATTTCTTTTTCAACTTGTTCATAATCTGTAAAATCAACGTACTTAAATTTGATATCGTATTGTTGCTCGTAAAATTCAAATAATCTAAATGTGCCGCCGTATAAATCGAATGAAACTAAAATTTCATCGTGTGGTTTAAATAAATTACATATTAATTGAATGGCTGACATTCCACTTGATGTAGCGAATGATGCAATACCATGTTCGAGTTTGGCAAAACAGGTTTCAAATGTTGAGCGTGTAGGATTTTTAGTACGTGTATAATCAAAACCTGTCGATTGTCCTAGTTTTGGATGCTTGTAGGCAGTAGATAAATGGATTGGATTCGCTATAGCACCGGTTGAATCATCAGTTAATGTGATTTGGGCTAACTGTGTATCCTTCATATTAAGACCCTCCTATAAGAAAAAATAAAAAAAGCTTCCGTCCTTCGTACCCGAATGAATCGGATAAAAAGGACGAAAGCTTATGTTTCGCGGTACCACCTTTATTTGTTATTCCATCGCTGAAATAACCTTATTCAGTACGCATTAAAAGTAAATATGCTTACTGAACAATTATCACAATTAAAGTCAGTAAGTAAGGATATAGTAATGTGCTATCCCATACTTATTAACAAAAAATCGTGCGTAAAGAATCCAGTACGCCATTTAACATCAATGTTAATACTGTATCGCTATAACGGGCGAACCCGTAGACACCTCATATTGGCATCAACACTCCAAGGCCATTTTCAAACACGCTTTCAAAATCTTCTCTCAGCTACTAAAGACTCTCTGTATAAGCAGGGTGTGTTTTACTTTCCTCTTTGTTGTGTTTACGTTTCATTAAACTGTTATAAGATATTAATTAGCTTACAGAGTAAAAAAAGATTTGTCAACAATTATTCAGAAAATTTTGATTTAAAAGTTAATTTGTTTGTGAAATTGTAATTGGTATCTTGAAGTTGAAAAATGAATTATTTTTTAAATAAAGTGTGGTTAATGGTTGTCTGACTCATTTAGAATACATAAAATATATTTAACTGTTGTTATCAAATAAAAAGTGATGTGAGTGAATTGTCAAAAAGTGAAGATCAACGTATTACTAAAACAAAAGATGAACAAATTAAGCAAATAGATATATCGGATATCAAACCGAATCCGTATCAGCCCCGAAAAACTTTCGATGAAAATCATTTAAATGATTTGGCAGATTCAATTAAGCAATATGGAATTTTGCAACCAATTGTGCTTAGAAAAACAGTTCAAGGTTATTACATTGTAGTTGGTGAAAGAAGGTTTAGAGCTTCGAAAATTGCTGGTCTAAAATACGTATCAGCGATTATCAAAGATTTAACAGATGAAGATATGATGGAACTGGCGGTCATCGAAAATTTACAACGAGAAGACTTAAATGCGATTGAAGAAGCTGAAAGTTATCAACGTTTGATGACAGATTTGAAAATTACACAACAAGAAGTAGCGAAGCGATTGAGTAAGTCGCGCCCGTATATAGCGAATATGTTGAGGTTATTACATTTACCGAAAAAGGTTGCTGACATGGTAAAAGATGGGCGACTGACAAGTGCACATGGACGAACGTTATTGGCAATTAAAGATGAACAACAAATGCTTAGGTTAGCGAAACGGGTTGTTAAAGAAAAGTGGAGTGTTAGATATTTAGAAAACCATGTTAATGAATTAAAAAATGTTTCGTCAAAGTCGGAAACAGACAAAGTAGATATAACTAAGCCTAAATTTATAAAGCAACAAGAACGACAGTTGCGAGAACAGTATGG
>OMJG01002078.1_pt1 | contig 10300 bp, 8 predicted proteins | sample 1646431 | NCBI WGS metagenome assembly OMJG01 (sample SAMN03771674, study PRJEB25209) | food metagenome | isolation source: Cotija cheese | place: Mexico:Jalisco,Michoacan | collected 2011-12-12 | reverse complement strand
AGGGCGCTCAGCAGGTTCGCATTGAGTGACAGGTGGGGCAGGTCGTAGTGGAAGGCGTGCCGGTACAGACGGGTCGCCTCGGCGAACTCACCGGCGCTCGACACGGTTCCACTGAACAGTACGAGGCCGGGGTCGTGGGCCGCGGTCTCTTCTCGCACATCATCCATGGTGAGAAGGATAAGAATCATATGTTGCACTCATGTTACCGACTCATCGGCTAACTACTACGGGTTTAGGCTTCTTGACTGAAGTGTCTCCGCAATCTTACGAACGATAAGAATCGGTGAGGAGTCGGCAGATGGGACAGGACATGCTGGAGCGCCTGGAAGAGCTGGTGCGGATCGAGAGCCCTTCGCGCGACGTCGGCGCCAGCAGGCGGGTGACGGCCCTGCTGGACCGCTGGTTCACCGCGATCGGCCTGAATCCCCGGCGCATCGAGAGCGCATCGGGGGTGCACCTGGTCCTCGACGATCCCGGTGACGCCATCGGCGATCCGATCCTGCTCATCGGCCATTCCGACACCGTGTGGCCCGCCGGGACTTTGGCCGGGGAGCTGCCCTGGCGCCGCGACGGCGGCGTGCTGCGCGGGCCCGGCGTGCTGGACATGAAGTCCGGGCTGGTGATCATCCGCGAGGTGCTGGAGCGCCTGCAGGGCCGGCCGCACCGACCGGTGCGGGTCGTCATCACCTGCGACGAGGAGTCCGGGTCGCCGACCGGTACCGAGGTCTGCACCGAGGCCGCCCGGGGGGTGGCGGCGGCGATCGGGTTCGAGTCCCCCCATCCCGACGGCGCCCTGAAGGTGGGACGACGCGGCAGCACCCGGCTGCGACTGGCGGTGCGGGGCAGGGCGGCCCATGCCGCGCTGGACCCCGAGGCCGGCGTCTCAGCCATCGACGAGCTCGTCGACCAGCTCCTGTGGGTGCGCGAGGTGGTGGCCCAGGCGTCGCGGACCACCCCCGTGCTGTGCAATGCCGGGACCATCACGGGCGGCACGCGGGCCAACGTCGTCCCCGACCTCGCCGAGGCCGAGATCGGGCTGAGATTCATCGACCAGGACAGTGAGAACGACGTCCTGGCGCGGCTGTCATCCCCGACGCCGCGCAACCCGCGCGCGGTCGTCACCACGACCATCATCACCCGCCGGCCCGCCTGGGCCGCCAAGGACGCCGACCGCGAGCTCATGGCGAGGATTGCGGCCGCCGGCGCCGCCCTGGGCCAGCACATCGAGGGCCGCCCGGCCGCCGGGGCCGGGGACGCCAACCTCCTCGGAGGCCCGCTCGGGGTGCCCACCGTCGACGGCTTCGGGCCGATGGGAGGAGGGGCGCACGCGGTGAGCGAGCATGTCCTGATCCCCTCGATCGCCGAGCGGGCCGACCTGCTGGAGCAGATCCTGGCCCGGTGACTCAGTCGCGCTCCTGGTCGGTGATCACCTCCACCGAGGAGACCCCGTCCATGGCGGAGAGGTTGGCGACGAGCTCACCGGTGTCCGAGGGGCCCTCCAGCTCCAGCACCAGCCGGGCCTGCCCGGCCTCCGGGGGTCTGGGCTGGGAACGTTGCACCGCCCAGCCCGCCCGGGTGATGGCCGACAGCACGTCGCGCAGCAGCCCCTGGCCGTCCCGGTAGGAGACGTCGACGTAGGAGAGGTAGCGGCCCTGGTCGGGCAGGTACTGCTGCACCCAGTTGAACCCGAAGGTGATGACGAAGTGCAGGCCCGTGACGACGAGGGCCAGCAGCCACAGGCCGGCGCCGGCGGCGCTGCCGATGGCCGCCGACTCCCATACCGAGGCCGCGGTGGTGAGCCCCCGGACCCGGCTGTGCTGGGTGATGATGAGCCCGGCGCCCAGGAACCCGACGCCGGAGACGATCTGGGCCGCCATCCGGGACGGGTCGAGGGTGACGTTGGGGCCCAGGACGTCGAAGAACCCGTACTTGCTGATGATCAGGAAGAGCGCCGAGGCGACGCCGACGATCGCCTGGGTGCGCATCCCCGCGCCCTTTCCTCTGATCGTGCGTTCCAGCCCCACCAGCGCGGTGAGCGCGAAGGCCAGCAGCAGCTCGCCGACCTGCAGATATCCCTGTCCGACCATGTCGATACCTCCTGGGTGTCAAGCATGGGCGCGATAACCGGGCAGGGAAAGGGTGCCGGGTGCGCATATTGCTAGCGGGAGCGCTCTTATCGGGGACCTTCGCCCGGATCCGGGCCTCCAGCTAGCAGAATGCGCGGCTACACCGCCCGGACCGTCAGGATGAGCACCTGATCGGGATTCAGCAGCGGGGTGTGGACCCCCACCTGGCCCAGTACCGAGCCGGGCAGCTCGATCCCCTCGGCGGCCCACGGCGGGGCGACGAGGCCGTCCGGCCCATCCCCCACCAGGACCGCCTGAAGGCGGTATGTGCGATCGGGATCCAGCCCGGGAATCGGCATCATTCCCCGCGGTGACAAGGGAGAACGTTCCCGCGTCGCCAGCTGGAACATCGCCGAGGACCGGTCGGCCGCCACCACCCCGTGCAGCCACATGGACCCGTCGGCGACGTCGCGGCGCACGATGTCACCGGAGAACAGGTTGGGGCGGTGGGCCTTGAACAACGTCACCCATTGCCGCAGCTGCGCCAGGTCCTCCTCGGAGGCGGCCAGCAGATCCCACTCGAATCCGAGGTGGCCCCACAGCGCGGTGCCGGCCCGGAAGGACAGGTCGGAGACCCGCCCGGTGGTGTGGGATCGCGGGGAGGCGATGTGCGAGCCGAGGTACTCCGGGGCGGCGATCTGGGAGGTCCAGCGCATGATCGACTGCCGCTCGTGCGGATCGATGCAGTCCGAGGGCCAGACCCGCTGCACGTGGGTCAGCATCTCCAGGTCGATCCGGCCGCCGCCGGAGGCGCAGGACTCGATCTCCAGGCCCGGGTGTTCGGCGCGCAGCGCGTCCATCAGCCGGTAGCAGGCCAGGGTCTGCTCGTGGACGACGGCGCGTCCTCCGGCGTCCCCGGCCTCGATGAGATCGCGGTTGTGGTCCCACTTGAGGTAGCCGATGCCGTACTCGTCGATCAGCCGGCCGATGGCCGCGTGCAGGTACTCCCAGGCCGCCGGGATCGTGATGTTGAGCACCTGCTGGTGGCGCCACTCGGCGGGCAGTTCGTCGCGGGCCCGCATGATCCACTCGGGGTGGGCACGGGCCAGATCGGAGTCGGGATTGATCATCTCGGGCTCCACCCACAGGCCGAACTCCATACCGAGCTCGCGGACCCGGTCCACCAGGGGATGCAGGCCGCCGGGCCACACATCGGCGTCGACGGTCCAGTCGCCCAGGCCGGCCCGGTCGTTGCGCCGGCCCTTGAACCAGCCGTCGTCGAGCACGAACCGCTCCACCCCGATCGACGCCGCCCGCTCGGCCAGGGCCGTCAGGGTCGGCAGATCGTGGTTGAAGTACACCGCCTCCCACACATTGAGGCTCACCGGGCGCTCGACGTCGGGGTGGGCGGGCAGCGTCCGCTCCCAGCGGTAAAGTTGGCGGGCGGCGTCGTCCAGCCCCTCGGTGCACTGCCCGTAGATCCACGGCGTCCGGTACGAGTCACCGGTTCCCAGGGCGATCTCGCCGGGCAGTAGGAGCTCCCCGCCGCCGATCACCTGGCGGCCGGTGCTGGTGCGCGCCACCCAGGTGCGGCCGTTGCCGGAGTGGGCGACGTGCAGCCCCCAGACCCGGCCGCGCTCGAAGCTGAAGCCGGTCTCGCCGCAGAACATGGCCATCGGGGAGGCGAATCCGGGGCGGCCGTGGCGGCTCTCGCGCAGGTGGCAGCCCACCTCCACCGTGCTCCGCTGGGGTGCCCGTTCCAGCCCCCAGCGGCCGGCGAAGTCGAGGATCTCGGTGGCCGTCAGGGGCAGCGGCAGGGCGACTGACAGTTCGTCGAGGAAGTAGGGGGCCGGGGCGGTGTTGGTGAGTTCCGCGCGGGCGCGCACGAGTCCCTGGGGGAGCACCTCGAGGACGAGCTCGACGTCGAGGCCGGCCTGGACGTCGAGCAGCTGGTAGGTGACCCGGGAGCCCTCGAGGTCGGCGCCGGTGCAGACCAGCCGCGGAGACCACCCCGATCCGTCGGCGCGGTGGCCCGACAGCCCGGGCCGACCCATCCATCCGGAGGAGGCCAGGGGGATGACGCCGAGTCGCGACTCGTCGCTCAGCTCGCCGGCCTGGACGGTGGCGGTCGAGGCCGTCCGGATGGCCTGCAGGGCGGGCTCGCTCAGGTCGCCGAGATCGGGGCCCCAGGCCAGGATCACCGGCTGGGAGGCGGTGTCGGTGGAGGCGGTGCCGGGGGTTGTGTCGACGATCAGGGATGTGCCGCCCGCACGCAGGTGGACGATCGGTGTCTGGCGGGGGTCCAGTTTCACGGCGGAGGTGCTCCTTGCTCGGGCGGCGGGATGAGACCCGGGGCATTCAGCGGGTGCTACAACGTGTACTCTACTCGGGTAGACGGCGGATTGCGGGGGTAGGGTTCCCCTCATCGGCCGAACCGTCGGACGCCATCGCCGTCGCCCTTTCCCATCTCGAGGAGCGCAAGTGACCAGCGCTGAGAACAGGCCTACCACAAGGGCCGATGTGGCCCGCCTGGCGGGGGTCTCCACCGCGGTCGTGAGTTACGTCGTCAACAACGGCCCGCGGCCGGTGGCGGGCGCCACGCGGCTCAAGGTTCTGGCGGCGATCCGCGAGCTCGACTATCACCCCAATCCGTCGGCGCGGGCCCTCAAGACCGGTTCGACCGGCCTCATCGGCGTCGTCGTCCCCGAGATTCTCAACTCCTATTTCAGTGAATTCGTCGACGCCATTGACGTCGCCGCCAGAAACCAGGGGAAATCGATTCTCCTGAGCATCACCCACGAGGATGCCGGTACCGAGGCGGAGGTGATCCCCAACCTGGTGAGCCGCGGCGTCGACAGCCTCATCTTCAACTGCAGGCTGGTGAACACCGAGCTCTACCAGGCCGGCGACGTCCGCACCCCCAGGGTGCTGCTCGACCGCGCCAATCTCATCGAGGGGATCCCGGCCCTGGGCGCCGATCTGGGGCAGGGGGCCAGGCTCGCCACCGAGCACCTGGCCGGCCACGGACACACCCGGATCGGCTACGTCGGCGGCCCGCTTCCGGCCGACCGGCAGGATTATCGGCGTCTGGCCTGGGAGGGCGTCCTGGCCGGCCGGGAGCTGCCGGTTCCGGAACCGGCGATCACCGCATGGTCGCCCACCGGGGGGTTCGACGGCGTCGCGGAGCTGATGGAGGCCGCCGAGCCCCCGACCGCGATCTTCGCCGCCTCCGACCAGATCGCCATCGGGGCCATGCACGCCCTCCACCAACGGGGGCTGCGGGTGCCCGAGGATGTCGCGGTGGTGAGCCTGGACGGCACCGCCGAGACGGCCTACTCGTGGCCCCCGCTCACCACCGTCCGTCAGCCCTTCGAGGCGATGGCCGAGGCCGCCCTGACCGAGCTGGCGTCGGGATCGAGGGCGACTGCGTCGAGCCGGGCTGGGGGCGAGGGGGAGCGGACCCTGTTCCCCATGGCCCTTCAGATCAGGGAGTCGTGCGGATGCCCGCCACAGAAGGGCCGGGTTCAGGCCGGGAGCTGATCGGCGACGTCGGTGATGACCCCGCATCCCCAGTTGCGGTACTTGTTGGCGATCGAGGGGTCGTTGATCGTCCACACGTTGACGCCCAGCCCGGCGGCAAGGTACTGATCGACCGTCTCGTGGGTGGCCAGCGCGGTGCTGGGGTGGATGAGCGTGGCACCGCACAGGTCGACGGTGGCACGCCAGTTCGCGCGGAGGTCGCGGGCGTCGGCCAGCAGGGCGAGCGTGATGTCACTGTCGCGGCGCGCGATCTCGGCGAGCTGGAGGGGCGCGAAGGAGGAGATGATCACCTCGATCGAGGGATCCAGGCGATCCAGCTCGGCCAGGGCCGCCTCGACCAGGGCGATGGCCTTCTCGCCGCTCTGCTGGTTGCCCTTGAGCTCGAGGTTGAGGTTCATCGGGTGGGCGTTGAGGAAGTCGATGAGCTCGTGGAGGGTCGGCACCGGCTCCCCGGCGAACTCGGGTGAGAACCAGGATCCGGCGTCCAGAGCCTTGACGTCGGCGGCCACCAGGTCGTAGATCGACCCGGCGCGGTTGGTGGTGCGGTCGGTGGAGGCGTCGTGCATGACGATGGGGGTGCCGTCGGCGATGATGTCGGTGTCGGTCTCGATCCACCGGATGCCCTTGTCGTAGGCCCGCTGGAAGGCGGCGAGGGTGTTCTCGGGGGCTTGGCGGTTGAGGCCGCGGTGGGCGTGGACGTCGGTCATGTCCCTGATCTTCCTCGTGGTGTCGTTGCGATGATGCGGAATGCGAAGAGGCTCCCCGGGCAGTCGTGGCGCCGGGGAGACCTCATCGGGAGGGGCTGGTGATCAGCCGATCACTTCTTGACGTTCTGCTCGTAGTCGCTCTTGATCTTGGCCTGGGCTGCCGTCATCGTCTCCTTGACGTCCGCCTTGTTCACCAGGATCTTCATGAGGCTGGAGTCCAGGGTATTGGCGCCGCCGGGCACCAGCACGCGGGCGTAGCTCTGCGGACGCAGCCGCTGCAGGGAGTCGATCACCGGCTGGAAGTCGGGGTTGTCGGCGGTCAGCGACTTGGTGTCGGCGTCGGTGCGCACCGGGACGTAGCCGGTCACCTTGGAGAAGGCGACGGTGTTCTCGGCGTTGGTGAGGTAGTCGGCGAACATGGCCGCGGCCAGCTGCTTTGCCGGCGTCGTCTTGGCGTTGATGGCCACCCCGGCGCCGCCGGAGGGGACGACGTCCTTGGCTCCGGAGGATCCGGTGGGCAGGACGCCGACGCCGACGCGGAATTTCGCGGCCCCCTTGATGCCGGAGATGCCGCCCGAGGAGTTGATCATCTGGGCGATCGCGCCCGAGCCGAAGACGGTCGACGGGTCGCCGTTGATCACCTGGGCCCAGCCGTCCTTGACGGAGTTCTGGGCGAAGGTGAGCGCGGAGTCGGTCTTCTCGCCGGTCATGGGCGAGAAGTCCCACTTGTTGCTCCAGTCGCCTCCGTTGGCCCACAGCAGGCTGGTGACCCCCCACGACACGTACGAGGAGTCGGAGGCCCAGGTGAACGGGATCTGCTTGGCGTTGGCGGCCTTGAGCTTCTTGGAGTACTCGGCGACCTGGTCCCAGGTGGTGGGGGCGGTCTCGGGCAGCCCGGCCTTCTTGAAGGCGTCCTTGTCGTACATGTACACCAGCAGCGAGCGGGCGTAGGGCACGGCGTAGTGCGCGTCCTCGTACTTGTAGTCGTCGAACAGGGACTTGTTGTAGGTGCCGGTGTCGAGCTTGGCGGCCTTGAAGATGTCGTCGACGGGGGCCACCGAGCCGTTGAGGTAGGTGCCGAACCAGGTGGCGTCCGAGACGACGACCAGGTCGCCGGCGCTGCCGCCCACCTGGGCGGTCTGGAACTTCTGGGCCACCTCGTCGTAGTTCGATCCGGCGGAGACGATGTTGACCTTGATGCCGGTCTTGTCCTGGAACTTCTTGGCCATCTCGGTCTCGAACTTGATCGAGTTGCCGGGGTGGTTGCCCCAGAAGGAGATCTCCTTGGCGGGGGTGACGCCGGAGAAGTCGGTCTTGGGGGTGGTCGAGGATGCGGCGGAGCCCGAGGTGTCGGGGCCTCCGCAGCCGGTCATGCCGAGGGCGACGGTGGCTGCGATGCCGACCGTGAGCGCCTTTCCGATCCTGTTCACAGATGTTCCTTTCGGTGAGTCACACGGGCCGTGGGACTGGGGGAGGGGGAGATGTTGGAGGTGGAGGGCGTCATTCCTTGACGGCGCCCTGGGTGAGGCCGGCCACGATGTACTTCTGCAGCGCGGCGAAGATGATGAGGATCGGGATGATGATGAGGGTGGCGCCGGCCATCAGGGTGCCGTAGACGCCGGTGCTGGACTCGGCGGATTTGAGCAGGTTGAGGCCCACCGGCAGCGTCATGTGGGAGGGCGTGTCGGTGATGATCAGCGGCCACAGGTAGGAGTTCCACTCGGTGACGATTGTGATCAGCCCGACGGTGGCGATGGTGGGCACCGAGACGGGCACGACGATGCGCCACAGCTTGCGCCAGTGGCCGGCGCCGTCGATCTCGGCGGCCTCCAGGAGGCTCTTCGGGATGGTGAGGTACTGCTGGCGCATGAGGAAGGTGCCGAAGGCCGATCCGAGGCCCGGCAGGATGATGCCCCACAAGGTGTTGCGCCCGCCCATCGTGGCGATGGTGATGTAGTTCGGGATGACGGCGGCCTCGCCGGGGAACATCAGGGCCGCCAGCACGAAGGCGAAGACGAATTTCGACCAGGCGGTGTCGATGAAGACGACCGCGTAGGCGGTGGTGATGGCCAGCAGCAGTTTCACCCCGCCGCCGATGAGGGTGACGGCGGCGCTGTTGGCGAAGAGCCGGCCGATCGGCAGGGCGCCGGCGACGTCTCCGTAGTTGCCCAGGGTGGGCTGGTGGGGCAGGAAGCTCGGGTTGGAGGTGACGATCTCGCCGCTGGCCTTGAAGGAGGAGGACAGCATCCACAGCAGCGGGAAGACGATGACCAGAAGCGCCAGGATCATCGGCAGGTAGCCGGTGAGGGTGGCCTGCAGGGCGCGGGCCGGGGTGATGCGGCGGCGTCTGGTGGTGGAGATGCTGGTGGTGGAGACGGGAGTCGTCGACGGGGTTGTCGTGCTCATGCGTAGTGCACCTTCCGGTCGACGAACTTGAACTGGATCACCGTGATGAGGGCCAGCGTCAGGAAGAGCACCACCGAGATGGCCGAGGCGTATCCGGCGCGCTGGTAGACGCCGAAGGACTGCCGGTAGATCTCGAAGACGAAGGTGTTGACCCCCTCGCCGGTGGGCTTGAGGATCTGCAGGATGTCGAAGGCCTGCATGGCGTTGAGGGTCATCGACACCAGGAGGAAGAAGGTGGTGGGGCTCAGCAGCGGCAGGGTGATCCGGAAGAAGGTCTGTGTCCGTGAGGCGCCGTCCATCTCGGCGGCCTCCAGGAGGTCCTGGGGAATCGACTGAAGGCCGGAGAAGAACAGCACCGTGCAGTAGCCGAGGTACTTCCAGATGTAGACGATGATCGCCGCGATGAGGGTGGTGTTCTCGTGGAGGAACCACTGCGGCGAGGTCTTGCCGAACCACTCGAAGACGTAGCGCAGGATGCCCATCTGCGGGTCGAACATGAACGACCACACCAGGGCGATGCCGACTCCCGAGAGGACGTAGGGGGAGAACAGGGCAGTTCGGGTGAAGGTGCGGCCGGGCAGCTTCTGATTGACGACGACGGCCATGATCAGGCCCAACAGCATGGAGCCGATGACCGTGCAGAGGGTGAACAGGATCGTCACCTTCCACACCGACAGGCCGGTGTCGGAGGTGAAGAACTCCTTGTAGTTCGCCAGTCTGACGATCTTGGCGGTGGAGGCCCCGATGCGCCAGTTGAGCCTGGAGTAGTTCAGGTTCATCAGCAGCGGGTAGTAGACGAAGGCCAGGATGAGGGCGACGTTGGGGCCGGCGAACAGGACGAAGAACAGGTAGTCGCTGGGACGGCGGCGCCGGTGGCGGAGCTCCTTCGACTTTCTGCGGCGTCTCGAGGGGCGGGCCACCGGCCCCTCCGCCGTTGCGATCTGAGCCACGTGTGCTCCTCTCCGTGGCTCCAGCGCCACGCCTCCCGTGCTGCACGCGTCCCGAGGGGGTCGCGCGGCGATGACTCTACTGCTGTAGATTCTGGAAAGTCAACGGTTTTGCGCCAAGATCGCCGTCGCGCTTCAGGAGGCGGATCTCACAGATGCGCATATCACTCGCTGGAGCCCCGGATCCGAGCAGAACCTCTCGAAACCGGGCCTCCAGCTAGCAAAATGCGCGCATGCCGGGTGGGGCGTCGCGTCAGGCGGGCGTTGATTCGCCGGGCTTCAGGGGCCGGGATCGCAGCGCGGAGAGCTCGTCGTCGTAGGAGACCTGGGAGATCGCCCGCCAGCCGTGTTCCAGCAGGAGGGCGTGCAGAGTGTCGCGGTTGATGTCGGTGCGGTTGCCCTTCACGTAGATGAACCACACCGCCCGGGTGGCCGCCAGGGCGTCGGCGAACTGGGTGAGGGCGTTCTGGGCCGCCGTCCGGTCGGCGGTGAAGAGCAGCGCGACGTCGGCGGCGTTCGGGTCGGCGAGGGGGATCTGCTGGTCCTCGAGGAGGGCTTCGGCGGCGGGAGAGTTGGGCGGCCAGACCCAGACGGTGTTGCCGGGCTTGAGCTGGAGCTTGCGGGCCAGAGCGGA
>OMJG01002076.1_pt1 | contig 10305 bp, 8 predicted proteins | sample 1646431 | NCBI WGS metagenome assembly OMJG01 (sample SAMN03771674, study PRJEB25209) | food metagenome | isolation source: Cotija cheese | place: Mexico:Jalisco,Michoacan | collected 2011-12-12 | reverse complement strand
TAAGGTACTTTTCATCTCTACAGGTATAGTATAAGAGATTGGACCGGCGCTAAGCAATCACATTTAGAAAAATAATTTTTTAAAAGCTGAAATTCCATATTAACGAATATTGACTATTGTCCATTTTATCAACAATTATGCTTATTCGTTTGCAATAAATAATACACGTTATAATAACCTCGATTTACACATCTTGTTATCATTTTAAAGTAAGGCTTATCAAGAGTATCAGATTGAGATTGTCAAGTCATCCTCTGCCAATTGAATTGGTATACCCCCAGCAGCAGTCTGTGCTTGCTGTTTCAAGGTGACAAGATCAAGCTGTTGCGGCAAATGTGTCAATAATAAGCGCTTTACTTGAGCGTCTTTGGCTAGTTTTCCCGCTTCTGGTGCTGTGAGATGCCAACGCGGTTGTGGCTGATCTGCTAGAAAATTGGTATCTGCCATCAAAAGATCCGCATCTTTAGAAAACGGTGCCAATGCCGGGAAATAACGCGTATCACTTGTATTGACAAGTGTTTTACCAGTGACGTCTTCAACGATTCGAACAGCAAACGCTGGCACCGGATGTTGGGTTTCAAGGAAAGTTAACGTTAAAGGGCCGAGATGCAAAGTGCTGTCTGCCGTATAGCCTTTAGCCGTTGTATAAGGGCCAAACGTTAAACTGGCAAAGTTCAACGGGTCTTTTGTATGCCCATATATCGGCAACGGTGACACCTTTTTGTCCCCTTTTCGCAATTGATAATAGTACTGCAAAACACCGACATCCGCGATGTGATCATGATGGTAGTGAGTCAATAAAACTGCATCTAATTTTAATGGATCAAACTGCTGCTCTAGTGAAAGCAAGCCGCCGCTACCTAAATCCATCAATAAATGATAGTCACCACTTTCAATAAGGTAAGTGCTGGTCGCGTGACCCGCATCTGGGTAGCCGCCAAGATAACCTAAAACTGTCAATTTCATCTTGTTTTTCCTTCCTTTCAATGTGAAACCATTCAAAAAGCTTATAATGGATTTGGAGGTGGTCAGAATGTCCACAATACAAACAGTCTTCGGCAGCAAGTCGTTCCTTGTCAAACTGCTAGACGAACGTCATGACCCGCAATTGAAACTGTTGAAACCAGCTGAAGAGGGTTTGGATTACATGATCTATGACCCCAGCGGAAAAGCACACTTTTCCGCGCCCTTGCAATATGAAACCCTTGCGGATTTAGGTACGCCCGCCGACAATGGTTATATTCACTTCATGTACTTTAATTTGAGTAGCGATGACGTGAAAGTTTTCCTTGCCAAAATTAAGGATCTCATTGATAAGCATGATATTTTTCTTGGTCAGACTCAAGTCTTAGTCGCCCAGAAAGTCAAACACCCAGACGACTTTGTGGTCGTATCAGGTTGGCAATCCAGTAACGACTACTACGAGTTTAAGAATACGCCGGCCTTGTCAGCAGTCAAGGAGTTCATTCGTCGCGCGGCCTCCGCAAACGGCTTCCATCAGGCTGGCTATGCGGTGATTGATCCGCATCAGAAAAACTAAATAAGTTACATAGACGGCTTGTTAACGCCTATGAAAAATCCGAAGTCAATCACTTCGGATTTTTTATTGGCGCCTAATGCGCTTTTTAAGAATGCACTCGCTTGTGTAATTATTCAGATAGCCCACGGATAGCGCCATAGCTAATCAATCGCCCAACGGGAAACAGGTTCATCTACCATGCGGGCAGTAATGTGCACAGTTGCCTCATAAAAAAGCCAATCGATAATTGCATAGATCAAAATCATCAAACCCAAATAACGCGAAGGCGGATTATCAAGATAAGTTGTCAAAACACTAATCATACAAAGCCCAATTGTTGTCCCGAAAAGAAACGGTACCGCAAAGACAACCGCAGCTTGCCGATAAATCGTTATACGGAGTTGCCTTGGATCCATACCAAGATGTTTTAAAATTTGAAAATGTCGGGCCTCTTGGCGAGCTGCAATCACCTGTTTTAAAAGTAAAATGCTACCCGTAGCCACAACAAAAACGCCGCCGAGCAATAAAATCAGAAAGAACAAAAAGCCATACAAAGTGTTCACAATTCCCTGCTGGAAGGACTGAATTCCCAACGGATTGCGCCAAAAGTTCAAGGTAGTGCTGGCTCGATCTGTCACTCTCAAATCATTGCCATCCCGCTCAGAACTGCCAATATTGACATACTCTTGAAGATTTTGACTATTCTCCAAGTGCTGTAATTGTCGCAACGCAGCGGCGGTTGCTTTGGACTTAGGTAAGCGAGCCATATACAATCGATCAGTCGTTCCTTCAAGCATGTCAAACGTCCGATCACTGACAAGCAACCCCCGGTCAAAAAAATTGTTTCTGCCGGTCGGGAAAAGATTGGTTGTTCGTGTTAACAATAATGACGCATCGCTACCCGGCAATATGATGGCTCGATCAGGATTGCGGCGGGCACCGACTGGTCGGAAACTGGTTCGCGTTGGCAGCATTAGAAGTGCTTCGTTCCCACGAAGTCTAACAGGAGCTAAATAGTGCTGTAAGTGGGCAGCGCGTTGATAATCCCGCATCGCAATCACATTATAAACACCAGGTTGTTTTCGGACCTGATCGGCCTGATCTCTTAGTCGAATTTCGGCATACACAAGTTTCGAAGATAGGATAATTGCTTGAGTTGGTTTGACCTTAGCTTTTGCTAAAATTTTCGTGACATTATCCACGCCTGCCCCTGCTGCAACCACAGTCGTCGGAATCTCGCGCTGAACCAGATCCTGATTATATTGAAACAACATAGCAGAACTGCCAAGCATCGTAATCGTAATCGCACACAGCAATGTTGTTAGCCACAATGAATGCGCGTTCCCTTGAAGTCGTTTAATGATCAAATGTCTTGAGATGGCATGCGCATTGCGCGTCTTCATTTGACTTCGTTGCTGGAACCAAGCCACTATGCCAGGCAGAAACTCCTCAAAAACGAGGAAAAGTCCCAGCAACAAAGCCACTAGCATGAATCCCATTAACAATGGCGGAATCAAACGCCCCTGAGTTCGCGGCAGTATATGCATCAACACGCCACTAACTGGTAACAAATGGACCATCGTAAACAGACTGCCAGCCAACAAAACGACGCCAGCAATGCCAAGGGAAAACCGCCACCATGTTTGCGGTTTGGGAGCGGCCGAGACATCCTGCTGGCGAATAAAATTACGCAATGGGTTTTGAACATAAATGGCATTGATGCTGCCCACTAATAGGTAGACAACGCCCATTAAAATCACGACATCAACCATAGCTGGGAAAGAGAGCATCAAACTAATCGGTGTGTGCAAGGCCATCAATCGAATCAGCACCATGCCCAATAAAGGTGAGATAATCAATCCGAGTATGAGACCCAGAGCCATTCCGAATATACCGATCATTAAACTCTCAATACAGACTAACAATCCTAATTTGGCCCCAGACAAACCAAGCAAACGATATAGCCCAATCTCTCGATCACGACGAGCAATGAGTAAAGTGTTGAAATAAAGCAAAAAACTGATCGCAAAAAGTGCTAAGACCATCATCACAATCATCAATAGAATCGGAACAATATCCAGATCCCCAAGCCGCTTGCTGGCATCGCTCAAAATCGGTTCATTATTCGCAACCGCCCCAATGGCATACATAACGGCACTGATCAATGCTGCCACTAGTACCTGCAAGCCATCCTCGTGACGATGGCGCCGTAAATTTGTCTTAATCAGATGCCACACGGGTATGGCCTCCTCCACTGACAGTTGCTTCCATATCAATAATTCGGTCAAAAAACTGCTGGCGGGACTTACCACGCGTTACTTCAGCAAAAAATGCCCCATCTTTGATGAAGATGATGCGACTTGCGAAGCTCGCGGTGAAGGGATCATGCGTCACCATCAATATCGTGGTTTTTTCTTTTTCGTTTAATTGACGCAGATAGTTTAAAAAATCAGTTGCTGCTAATGAATCGAGGCTGCCAGTCGGTTCATCTGCCAACAAAAGATCGGGTTGGGTGATCACAGCGCGAGCAGCCGCGACGCGTTGTCGTTGTCCCATACTTAACTCCCCCGGAAAAGCCTGCAGAATGGGAGTTAAGTTAAGGTGATTCGCGACTGTCTGTAATCGTTCAGCACGATCAGGCTGAAGATCTTGCTGCAAGGTTAGCGGCAACAAAACATTTTGCGTCACTGTCATATCATCTAATAAGTTGAAGTCTTGAAACACAAAGCCAAGATGATCTCGACGAAAAGCCGCTTGTTGTCGTTCATTAAGGGCCTCAAGATCGTTCCCTGCAATATTGACTTTTCCGGTACTTGGCGTCTCAATCGTTGCTAAAATATTGAGCAATGTTGACTTTCCGGCGCCACTTGGTCCCATAATGCCGACGAACTCACCCGCGTTGACCTGAAAGCTAAGGTCGTTCAAAGCGCGAACTCGATCATGCCGTTGTCCAAAAATCTTGCTCAAGTTAGATACTTCAAGAATTGCCATCGCGCACCTCCGCCATTATCATACCAAAAACGTGTTATGCATGTGCTGCCAACTCCCGTTAGACAAAGAATCTCGGGTTTGTTGCTCTTAGTTTACATTTTAAAGTAAATCCTGAAAACTTATTTATTAGAAGATTGCGGCTTCCTAAAAGCCGGACAAACCCAGCTCATAAAAACTGGTCTCATTGACCTTGTTCGCGCTTGTGCTTCCTTCCCAAAACTTATACCATTAGAGCAGAAATGGAGTTGGTCACGTGTTTAAAATCATGATCGTAGAGGACGATCAGACGATTAGTGGGCTGATCGCTGATAACTTAAAAAAATGGCAATTTGATCCAGTTGTGGTAACCGATTTTAATGCTGTATTTGATGACTTTTTGCAAGAAAAACCCCATTTAGTCTTATTGGATATTAATCTACCAGTTTTTGACGGCTATTATTGGGTTCAAAAAATCCGTGAAGTATCAAAGGTCCCTGTGATTTTCATTTCCAGTCGTAACACGAATATGGATATGGTCATGGCAATGAATATGGGCGCTGACGACTTTTTGAATAAGCCGTTTGCCATGGAAGTGTTGATCGCCAAAATCAACGCCTTGCTTCGACGAACCTACAATTATGCTGATCAAGGAACCGATGTTTTGGAACACAACGGCTTGATGTTGAACCTAAAAAACGGTATGGCACAAATTGGCGAAAACGAAATTAACCTGTCAAAAAATGAATATAAACTGTTACAAATCTTGATCCGGCAACACGGTCAAATCGTCAGCCGTTCCCGGTTATTAAAGGACTTATGGCAAGACGAGCGATTTGTTGATGACAATACACTTACCGTCAACATTAATCGCTTGCGCAAAAAAATCGAGGAAGCCGGGTTGAAAGATTATATTCAAACCAAGGTTGGACAAGGTTACATCGTTCCTTAGGAGGCTGGCAGATGCGGTTTCGTGATTATTTAAAGGATCATTTAAGCCCGATTGGTGGCTATATTCTTTGTGTTGGTCTGGCGGCCTTGATCATCTGGCTTGACCCGCAGCATCGCGTTAAGGCCATGACGCTTTGGTACGCTGTGTTGTTAGTGACACTATTGGCCAGCGCTTTTTTGATCGCACGGTATTGGCGCGTACGGCGGTTCGCAGCTCGGCTTCAGGAACGGATCGATGCTCAGGAGGCTGCGTTAGACTGGCCCTTGCCTGGCGGTGAATCCGCAACCGAACAACTTGTGACGAAAACGTACAATCAAATTTTGACCCAGCATCGCCAACAAGTAACTGCCCTGCTAGCACAACAGCAAGATCAAAAAGACTTCATTGATTCTTGGGTGCACGAAATCAAAGTACCGCTCGCGGCAGTGACGTTGCTGGCCGAAAGTTTTGAGGGGCAAGTACCTGATGACAAACTGGATAATTTGAATCTGCAATTGGATCAAATCGAATTTTATGTCGAGCAAGTCTTGTATTACTCGCGTCTCGACAGCTTTTCAAAGGATTATTTGCTGCATGAGACATCATTGCGCCCGCTCATCAATGACGTAGTCGCCAACCAGCGGAACGGCTTTATCAATAAACGACTATCTTTCAGACTGAATGGCACCGATCAAATCGTATTGACAGACAACAAGTGGCTTCGCTTTATTCTTGCTCAGCTCATCTCCAATGCGGTCAAATATACGCCAGAAGGAGGCCGTATCACGGCTCTCATTCGTAACACTGGGAAGGAAACGCAACTACAGATTACTGATACCGGTATCGGCATCCCCAAAGATGAGCAACATCGTGTTTTTGAGAAGGGATTCACGGGTAGTAATGGGCGCCTTTCGAATCATAAGTCAACGGGATTAGGATTGTTCTTGGCTGAAAAGTTAGCTGAAAAACTTGGCCATCACTTGTCGTTAACCTCGGTAATCAATCAAGGTACCACGGTCACAATCCATTTTCCTTACGTGAGCTATTATGGTGAGGCCGATCAAACTGTGCACCATCCTGAATCCCACGCGATTGCTTTGCAAACCCAGACTAGGTCACATCCAGACAGCTGACGAATAAGATAGCATCAAGTCGTTGAATCAACCCTAGATCTCAAAATTGAGAGCCACCTATTCAACAAAATCGGCACCAAAGGCAAGCAGCCTCTGATGCCGATTTTTTAATAGATTATCTTAATGTCTTTCGAATTGCCTGAACGAACTAACGAATCAGATTTTTCCACAACTTGACTTCGCCAGCCGCCATTGTTGCTGGTACGTCAATGATGCGCTGGTTAGCACTGCCACGAAACTGTAAGGTCAGATCCTTTTGCGCCAACAAAAAGCGACCGTCAACCAAAATATCGATCAATTTTAGCAACTCAAGTTTATCGTCTGAATCCTGAATCAATTCATCATACGTATAGCCGCTCCAGCTCCAAATGTCTTTCTCATGCCCGAATTCTTGACGAATTCGTTTGCACAAGCGAATGCAGACTTGCGTGTTGAGGAAAGGCTCGCCGCCTAGCAGCGTCAGACCCTGTACGTAACTTTGACTAAGATCGGTCATGATTTGATCCTCAAGTTCTTGTGTATAAGGTTTACCATAACGAAAATTTTGTGCAACCCGATTGTAGCAACCAGGGCAAGCGAAACGGCAACCGGAGACATATAAACTACACCGAACCCCTTCGCCGTCAACAAAGTTAAACGGTTTGTAATCGGCGATGCGTTGCTGTGAAAGCTCACTGGCAAGCCATTCTTTAGGTTTGGGATTTTGGGGTAATTTATTTTCGATCATATGTCTGCCTTCCTTGAGGGTGCGCCAACCCACGTGGTGTCACGCACCCTGCTGTTTAGTCTTATGAATCCACTTTTTTCATCGTATCACGTTTCACCCCCAAGATGTAGTATCAGTTGTACACAAAATGCCGGCCTGTCATCTATATCTTGACGACAGGTCGGCATTCTCTGATGCTATGCTTCATACACGTGACTTATTAAGCGCGCTTTAAGTGCAGTGTCATTGCATTCAAAGCCACAACAATCGTTGACAACGACATGATCGCAGCACCGACCGCAGGACTGAGAATGAAGCCAACGGGGGCAAGAATCCCTGCAGCAAGCGGAATCGCCAGAATATTGTAACCAGCACCCCACCAAAGGTTTTGAACCATTTTCCGGTTAGTTGCTTTTGCCAATGACAAGAAGTTGAGAATATCAGCCGGGTCACTATGAACTAAGACAACATCAGCGGTATCAATCGCGACATCCGTCCCAGCTCCAATTGCAACACCGATGTCTGCTTGAGCCAAACTAGGCGCATCGTTGACCCCGTCACCAACCATCATGACAACGCCCTGCTGTTGATAAGCCTTCACTTGCGCAACTTTGTCTTCAGGTTTTAACTCTGCCTGAAATTCTGTCAGACCAAGCTGACTGGCCACTTTCTTAGCAGTTTCATGATTATCACCAGTCAGCATCACAGGCGTAATCCCCTGCTGTTTCAACTCGGCAACAAATGCCTTACTGGAAGACTTCAACTGATCGCCTTCAGCCACCATGCCCAAAACGTGCTGACCTTTCAGCAAAAAGGCTAACGAATTTCCGGCAGCAGCCCACTGATCAGCCTGGGTTTTATCGTAGGTCAACTGATGATCCTGTAAATATCGGGCATTCACAATCTCATACTGAATGTCGTCGACTGTGCCTGACAGCCCGACACCCTTCATGACCTGAACATTTTCAGCAGCTGGCACTGTTAGCTTTTGCTCAATTGCTGCCGCTTTAATCCCAGTTGCAAGCGGATGCTCGGAATGACTTTCCAAGGCGGCCATGGTTGCTAGAATTTCTTCCTGACTCTGATCAGCAAAATGCAACGTTGTGGCAACCGTAAACTTGCCTTCAGTCAGCGTCCCTGTCTTATCCATTAGCATGTACTTGGCTCGCTTGGCTGTTTCAAGCGCTTGGCGATTGCGAATCAACAACCCATTCGTGGCGCCAATACTGGTACTCCGAGCAATGACAAGCGGAATCGCCAACCCTAATGCATGTGGACAAGCAATAATGAAGACGGTGACCATCCGTTCAAAAGCGGTGGCCAGGCCGCTTGGCATCCAGAGAATAAATGCCAGAATACCAACAGCTAACGCAGCATAGAACAACCAGCCAGCAACTTTGTCGGCCATGCCCTCGGCCTTACTTTTATTTGCTTGCGCACTTTGTACAAGCTTCATTACTTGGGCTAAATAGCCGCTTTCACCAGTACCTGTCACTTGGATTTCAATGACCCCATCTCCGTTGATGGAACCACCAATAACTTTATCACCACCTGCCTTACGAACAGCCTTGGCTTCGCCTGTGACAAGCGATTCATTGACACTACTGCTGCCGCTTACGATTTCGCCATCAGCTGGCATTTGTTCACCGGCCAAAACCCGTAATCGCGTGCCAACCTGAACCTCTGACAATGGCATATCCATCACACTGTCGCCATGAACCACATGCGCCTGATTTGGCAATAATGCAGCCAATTTTTCAACCGCATTACCAGCCGCCATCACAGCATTCATTTCAATCCAGTGACCCAGCAACATGATCACAATTAAAGTGGCCAGTTCCCAGAAGAAGTCCATCACCATACCATGTGGGGCGATAAAGTGATTCATGACGAAAGCATAAAGCGAGTAACCGTACGCAACGGTGATCCCCATTGCGATCAAAGTCATCATTGCGGGCTGGCGACTTTGCAACTCTGATTTAGCGCCGGTCAAAAATGGCCAACCGCCATAGAAGAAAAGAAATGACGAAAGAATCAGGACAAGCCAATCAGACCCAGGAAAAACAATTGGCAATTGCAAAACGCCGAGGTGGATATCCATCCCCATGAACTGCGAAAGCAACAACACGGGTATCATGACGATCAAACTCACCCAAAACTTTTGCTTGAGATTTCCCATATGCATCATGTGACCCCCGCCATGATCCATCGCGCCGTGATCCATATGCATGTGATCCATCGCGCCGTGATTCATGTGCATCTGATCCATTGCTGCATGATCCACTGAACCCGGTTCCATCTGCATCTTCGCCATGCCAGCATGCTCTTCTTCAGAGTCGTGATCCATGTGCATGTGGTCCATATCGCCATGGTGACCCATCGCCATATGATCGTGATTCATTTGATCTTTTTTGTCAGTCTGTGATCTTTTCGTATCGTTCATCGCTTTCATTTCATCGTCATTCATGTGCAGCCTCCTTACAACCTTCTGGTAAACAATTACAACTAACTGTTTCCGGCGCATCGTGCTGCTTCGCTAAAAGCGTTTGTTGCAACATCTCAATATCATGTTTCGAAAGAGTGACGTTCGTCATCAAGTGATTGATGGCCGTGCCGATTTTCATTTGACAAAGGTGGCTAAATAATTCCGCCACGGCGGCATCCATAGACTCTTGTTCACCCACTGCAGTGTGATAAAGAAATTCACGTCCATTTTTTTCAGTGGTTAAGGCGCCTTTTTTGACTAACCGTCCTAAAAAGGTTTTGGTCGTTGCCACTTTCCAGCCCATTTTTTCAGCAAGAATTGTTGCAAGCGTGCTACTTGTCAGTGGACCAAGTGTCCAGATAATTCGCATAACCTCCCATTCAGACTGGGAAATTTCAACTTTCGGTGTTTCCATCGCTTGCCTCCGTTTACATCTGTAATCTATCAACATCTTTAATTTACAACTGTAAACCATAAAAGTCAACCACAGTTTCTTGAGCGCACAAAAATGGGTCTACACTTTCTGGTGTTGAGAAATAATCAACACTGAACGTGTAGGCCCTT
>OMJG01002075.1_pt1 | contig 10306 bp, 13 predicted proteins | sample 1646431 | NCBI WGS metagenome assembly OMJG01 (sample SAMN03771674, study PRJEB25209) | food metagenome | isolation source: Cotija cheese | place: Mexico:Jalisco,Michoacan | collected 2011-12-12 | reverse complement strand
AAAAAGTGCTCCCAAAGTTGTTAGATTATGTCTAACAATTTTAGAGCACTTCATCTTGGACTATTAGTATCGTACTTTTCTATATATTTATGGTCTTAACAGTTTTTATTTACCTGATTCAAAAACTAGAAGCTTACACCGCTTTAATAACGGGAATATTAGTTTTTCTTATTATACAGAGCATCGTAATTTTTTTAATATTTATTTATGAACACAACCATCAAAAAGAGAAATTCAAGCGCCAGCTAATGGAAGAGCAATTAAATGATTTAACATCTTATACCAAACAATTAGACGCGGATCAAAAAGAGATGCATAAATTTAGACATGATTATAAAAATATTTTGGGAAGTCTCTACGAAATTTCCAATAAACACAACAATCCAGAATTAACAGCTGCATTAAAGAAACTAGGCGTATATTCTAATACTTACTTTGAAAATATTTCTATGGATGATTTTAAAGATCTCGAATTTGTAGCTAACCCATATATTAAAAGTACCTTGATTAGTAAAATGAGAACCATAAAATCTGAAAATATCGATTGTTATTTCGAATGTAAAGATACTATTAATCAAGTAGACATTAATATATTTGATTTAATTCGCATTATTGGAGTATCAATCGACAATGCTTTGGAAGAAACAAAACGTCAAAAACATGGCAAGATTCAGATAGTGTTAATAAAACAAGACAATCAACTCGATATAACAATTAAGAATACTATTTCAAAAAAAATACCCATTTCTAAAATGGTAGATTACGGATTTTCCACTAAGAAAAACCACTCTGGACTAGGACTAGTCAACGTAAACGACATTAAAAAGAAATATAGGAATTTATTAATTTATTACGATGTGATAGATAACTGGTTCTGTGTCCAAATTTCAATAATTCATCAAGGAGATAAGAAATGAGCTATCCTATCATTATTTGCGAAGACAATCCTATTCAATTAAAGAAAATCACTACACTAGTAGAGAATTATTTACTATTCCATGCAAATTTTTTCAATCTAAGTTTGGCTGTACAAACTCCCGAAGAGGTTCTAAAGTATCTCAAAACATCTAACTCCAACAATGGTGTTTATATTTTAGACATCGATTTGAAATCAAATATTGATGGAATAGACTTAGCTAGTGAAATACGATCACGAGACATCAATGGAAATATTATCTTTACAACGACTCACGAAGAAATGGCTCCCACTACACTAAAAAGAAAGGTGGCTGCTGTTGGGTTCATTGAAAAAGATCAAACCGTAGAAAACTATCGTGATGAACTATATGGGACATTAGAATATATAAAAAAATTAATTGAGAGTTCTAAAGAATATCCTAAACAAAACTTTATTTTTGAAATTGGTAATCAAATATTCAATTTTGATCAATCTGAAGTATTTTCTGTTGAATCATCACCAATACCCCACCAATTAGTTTTTAGTTCCAAACATGGTCAATACGAGTTCTATGGGAAATTAAATGCATTAGAATCGAAATATTCCTTCCTTTTTCGGTTAAATCGTTCATGCCTCATTAATCCAATGAACATACAGCAGGTAAATTTTCATTCACGAGATGTTCTTCTAAAAAACGGAGTTACTAAAAAGTTCTCTATTGGTAAGGCAACCAAGTTAAAACATGCGCTTTTAAATTTATAACCATTCAAATAATCTCTTGGAGGTAGCAATTATGAAAGACGAAGATAAAACAAAAATCATCAATGCCGTTACTAACTTAAGTACTGCCCTAAAGAAATATCATCCTAATACTGAAACCTGTAACTATGTCGAAATTACTTTAACAGAACTGAAGAAAAAAGATGGAAAAGCATTCACTGGTGCATTCCTTTACTTTCTTACTAAGGCTTCAATGTTAAGAACCTCTGAAAATGTTATCCTTAACGATACTGAATCAAAACTGTGGCACAAAATGTCTGCTTTGAAAAACTTAGGAAACGACTTTTTCTTCGGAATGGGTCTTTAATTATGAATAAAATTGCATCCAAGTCCTCCTTTTGCATAAACAAACCTTAAGACGACACAAAATGATTTAAATATATATCATCTTCTTGACTATTATTTCAGGACTTCCTTTGACATCATTCATGACATTCTTTTCAAATTATTTTAAATCCTCTTAAAATTAAGTAGTGGAGATTCATTACATTTAGCGAGGGAGAATACTGATGAAAAAAATTGACAGAGAAAACGAAATCAAAGAAGCAAAATCACTTATTAGTTCATTAAATGATTTGATTATTAATAGAGACGATTTTCAACAAAAGTCGGAATTAAGAGATATATCTGATGTTCTAGTTCAAGTAAATAAAACCATCGACAATAATAAATATCCTGAAAGATTACTCAGCAAACTAACGACTTTTATTTATAGTATGGGACCTGCGGGAAAAATCTATTTCCCAAAAGATCAAGAACAATTGATTGATAAGATTGCCGTAATCGCCCAAAAATCCGGTAATACTGGGCTCTATTATTCAAGTTTCAATACCAAATCTGATTTTTTTAATCGACTATAGGAGGAAGAATATGTATGAAGAACTTTCTAATATGATAGAAATAGCTTATCAACAAGTAACAAACCCAAAATATAATGAAACCAGAATAGAATTATCACATTTTCACAAAGAATTAAATGATGGTGAAGATAGCAATAAAATTATGTTTGAACTGAGAAAATCATTATTACAAGCTGATCCATCGTTGAATCTAAAAAATCGCATTTCCGGATTACCACTTGAATATCGTAATCTGTTTCATTTTGTAGATTCAAAATTAAAAAAGGTTGATACAAAAATATCGGATAAATACTACCAATATGGATTTATCCCTCTAAAGTTTGGAAGTACTATTAAGTATCCTTAACAAAAAATCATTTCATAAATTGTAAGGAGATGACAAAACCAGTGGGTAAACTATCTTGGTTTGCTAGTGGCAAAGACCGTGGCGATGCAGCAATTTCTATCATTGATGACCTACTAAATAGCTTAAACGTCGATGCCAACAGACAACCTTTACAAGAGGTATTAATTGAATTCAAAAATGAACTAGAAAAAAGAGAATCTGCGGTTCCCTTCATTTTAAGTCGAATGAATATATCAATTTCTAACACACTTCATAAAAATAAAGTTCCATTAACCAAAGATCAACAAGCTAAATTACAACAATTAACTCAATTATCAAATATACGATACGGTTACTAAAATAAATGACGCCCGTTCAGATTACCCAATCCACTAAATCAAAGTGAATTGAGATTTCTGAATAGACGTCATTTTTAATTTTAGAGTTTTCTTCGATTTCTATATTTGTCCAACTTCCACAGAAACTTCATTAGACAATTTCTTATCAAGATACTTTTGCATTTCTTTATAGGAAATATTAAAGTTCATTTCCACTTGTTGGGGTCTTTTTGTATTGAAAATCACTGCTACTTTAGGTTTGCGACCTTGAATCTCAATTGGAATCAAAGTTACGTGAACGACGGAAGCATAATCGAGCACACCTGAATAAAAGCCGTTGAGAACAATTTTCTTTTCTCCGACTCCACCGACACCATTCATAATATTCAACAACATGAACAAGGCAACCATGATGATGTAAGATAATTGACCAGTTGGTGAAACTAGTAACCATGCACCGATAAAGGCTGCGAAGATCAATGATGAAATTTTATAAATTGATCTAATTTCAATCTGTGACTGCCAATAAACATTGAAAACGGCACCGACGAAAAAGATCACATCAACTATTAATAGTATTACACTCATTTAAATTTATCCCTTTTCTAGTAATTATAATCAAGTATATTTTATTTTCAAAATCTATCACTTATATTGTATCGTACTCAGTCATTAAATACATGAAGATGAATTGATAGTTTCAGAAAAATGTAATCATTTGCATTGATTTTTTTGTTAAAAAGAACCGTCTGGCATAAAAATATTCATGCTATATTATCAAAAAAATGCAATTATAACGGCTTTTTGGCGATTATTTTTAGGGATACTTAATTATTTTATTTAGACCCTTTAATGTTGTTCTCTAACATGATATTATATCTTGAGATTGAAAAAGGGGGATATACGCTTGAGTGAAAAAAATAAAAAACACGAAAGCCTAATTCATTATGCTAACGGCCCTTCCTTGGAAGAAATTAATGACACCGTTGAGGTTCCAACTGATGCGGGTTTCTTTAAAACCCTATTAGCATACAGTGGTCCTGGTGCCTTAGTTGCCGTGGGTTATATGGATCCGGGTAACTGGGTAACATCTATTGCTGGTGGTGCTCAATTTAAGTACAAATTACTATCTGTTATCTTGATTTCTAGTTTGATTGCGATGCTTTTGCAATACATGGCGGCTAAACTAGGCATTGTGACCGGAAGAGATTTGGCTCAATTAACTAGAGATAGAACTTCTAGAGTCGGTGGTTTTATTCTTTGGATCATCACTGAATTAGCTATTATGGCGACTGATATCGCTGAAATTATTGGTTCGGCCATCGCGCTGAAATTACTTTTCAACATTCCGATACTTTGGGGTGTTATCATCACTGCATTTGACGTTTTACTTCTATTAGTCTTGATGAAACTTGGTTTTAGAAAGATTGAAGCTATCGTTGCAGCTTTAATTATGGTTATTCTATTCGTTTTCCTATACGAAGTTATCTTGGCACGTCCAGATATGGGACAAATGGTAATCGGATTCGTTCCTGACCCACAAATCCTACAAAATCAAAGTATGCTTTACATTTCTCTTGGTATCGTTGGTGCGACAGTTATGCCACATAATTTGTACTTGCATTCTTCAATTTCACAAGCGAGAAAATACGACCGTGAAGATCCTAAGAGTATTCACCAAGCCGTTCGTTTTTCAACTTGGGACTCAAATATTCAATTAACTTTGGCCTTTGTTGTTAATACTTTACTATTACTTCTAGGTGCTGCTTTGTTCTATGGTACCAACAGTGACCTTGGACGTTTCGTTGACTTGTTCAATGCCTTGCAAGATCCAAAAGTTGCCGGCGCCGTTGCTAGTCCTGTCTTAAGTATTTTGTTCGCGATTGCCCTATCGACATCGAGGTTCCAAACCTAGTCTTCGTCGGTGTCTTAGTCGGTGCCATCATCGTTACCTTGATAATTCACATGATCAACAATCAAAAGGCTCCTAAGAGTAAGAAAAAATAACTTCCAATCGGAGGTTATTTTTTTTGCAATTTAGAATGTTTCAAACCATAAGTAAAGTACACTATTACTCCAATTATCAGCCAAATAACTACGGTGATTTTTGATAACTTTGGCAACATTATCAAGAAATACAAACTAGCTAATCCGGCTAGAACTGGCAAAACGGGATAAAGTGGCATCTTATAACCATCTTTGTTAGGGATATCTTTACGATGGCGCAAGGGAATAATTCCAAATGATATGAAAGTAAAAGCCAACAAAGTTCCGGCATTGATCAATGAAGTCAGTTCAGTCAATGGCACTAATCCGGCAAAGAACGCTTGCACCACTGTAGCAACGATAATCGCATTCTTTGGTACAGCGTATTTCATATCGACCTCACCCATCTTCTTTGGCAACAAGCCATCACGTCCTAGAGCATAAACTAGTCTGGAACCACCGAAGAACAATGTCACTAAGGCAGTAAAGATTCCGACCAAAGCGCCAATAGTAATCAATTTATTCCAAGTATTTAAGTGAATAACTTTTAACGCATAAGCTGCTGGGTCGTCAACGTTTAATTGTTTATAGTTAACGATTCCGGTCAAAACTAACGAGAATGCTACATACAAAACAATAGCAATGAAAACTGTCCCTAGGATTCCTTTGGCAACATCTTTTTTGGGATTGATGGTTTCTGCTGAATTGGAAGCCAAAGCGTCAAATCCGATGAAGGCAAAGAAAACTGTCGCTGCTGAAGTAGACAGGCCACCTAATCCAAAGGGAGAAGTCCGAAATTCTTGTGGATAAAATGGAACATAATTTTTAGTCTTAATATACAAAGCTCCAACTAAAATAAATAAAACAATAATTGTGACTTTGATAATAACTGCAATATTTTCAACTTTCTTCGAGAGACTAGTTCCATGAGCAATCACGAAAGCAATTATCAAAACAATCAAAACTGCTGAGAGATTGATTCCCCCACCTTCTAAAGGCCCAGCTGAGAGAAACTTAGGCAGATGTATTCCAAAAGCTCCGAGGATATTGTTGTTAAAATACGATGCAAAACCGACTGATTGAGCGGATACCGATAAGAAGTATTCCAAAATCAAAGCCCAACCGAGAATCCAGCCAATTCCTTCACCATAAATGACTGATCCATACGAATACGCTGATCCAGCCACTGGCATCGCAGCCGCAAATTCCGCATAAGCCATTCCGACAACTCCAGCTACAATACCGGAAATCAAAAAGGCAATGGCCACCGCTGGTCCCGCATGTAAGGCAGCCTCATGTCCTGGCAAAATAAAAATACCTGTTCCAATAATAGCCCCGATTCCTAAGGCTAATAAGTCTTTCGCTGTTAAACTTTTGGTCAGTCTAGCATCTACTTTTAAATAATTATCTATTGATTGTTTTTTAAAAATATCCTTCACAAAAATTCTTCCTCTCGAAAGCAACTAATTAAGTAAAAAGTCTACTACAATGTTTTTAATAAAAAAAGCATTTTTTCTAATTTTTAAATTAAAAAACAACTGACAGAATAGGTTTCCAGCAGTTGTTTTCTAATTAATGTGATTTATTTTGTAATTTTGAATGTTTTAGTCCATAAACGAAATAAACAATAATTCCAATAGTTATCCAAAGACCAACACTGATTTTAGAAATCGTTGGTAACATGAATAGGAAATAAATGCTGGCAAGTCCGGCCAAAATTGGCAAAACTGGATACCACGGCATCTTGAATCCGTCGTTAGGAATATCTTTTCTTTTCCGCAAGGGGATTATTCCAAACGAAATAAAGACAAAGGCCAACAACGTTCCGGCATTGATCAATGAAGTCAATTCCGTCAATGGTACTAATCCAGCGAAGAACGCTTGAACGACCATTGCTAACAAAACGGCATTTCTAGGTACAGAGAATTTCTCATCAACTTCACCCATCTTTTCTGGCAACAAACCATCACGTCCTAAGGCATAAACCAAACGTGAGCCACCAAAGAACATCGTTAATAATGACGTGAAAATTCCCACTAAAGCACCAATGGTGATTAATTTATTCCAAGTGTCCAAATGAACTACTTTCAAAGCATAAGCAGCCGGATCATCAACGTTTAATTGTTTATAATTGACCACTCCAGTTAAGACAAAGGAGAAGCCAACGTACAAAATTACCGCCACGACCACAGTACCTAAAACTCCACGAACGACATCTTTTTTGGGATTGATAGTTTCTGCAGAGTTAGCTGCTAAAGCATCGAAACCAACGAAGGCAAAGAAGACCGTCGCTGTAGCAGTGGAAATCCCACCCATTCCAAATGGTTCAGTGTGGAACTGTTTAGGATAGAATGGCACGTAATTCTTAGTATTGATATAAAAGGCTCCAACGATGATGAATAGAATAATAATCGCTACTTTGATCAATACTGCCACGTTCTCGACTTTTTTTGACAAGCTAGCACCTTGCAAGATAATGAATGCTATCAACAAAACAATCAAAGTCGCTGAAATATTAATAACTCCACCTTCTAAAGGTCCAGCCGCTAAGAACTTTGGCATGTGAACCCCAAAGGCTCCTAAGATATTGTTGTTGAAATACGAAGCAAATCCAACTGCTTCAGCAGAAACTGTCAAAAAATACTCCAAAATCAAAGCCCAGCCAAGAATCCAACCAATAATTTCACCATAAATGACTGCTCCAAACGAATAAGCCGAGCCAGCCACAGGCATAGCTGACGAAAATTCCGCATACGCCATCCCGACAAATCCGGAAACAATTGCCGCAATCAAAAACGCGACTGTAACTGCCGGTCCAGCATGTAACGCCGCTTCATGTCCCGGCAAAATAAAGATACCTGTACCAATAACCGCTCCGATACCGAGTGACAATAAATCCCTTGCACCGAGAGTCTTGGTAAGTCTAGAATCAGCTTTTAGATAGGTTGCTACCGATTCCTTTTTAAAGACATTTTTCATGAAAATTTACCCCTTAATTTGCGTAAAATGAATTACACTAAGCTTAAATCTTACTACAATATTTTTAATAAAAAAAGGCAATCTTCTCTTGTATTTAAGAAGATTACCTCAATTTTTTTAATAATTATTCTAATTATTACCCTCGGTACGATATTTCGTTGGTGCCACCCCAGTATATTTCTTAAAGGTTTGACTAAAATAGCTTAATCTAGTGAAACCTAAGGAATCGGAAATATCATTGATACTCTTATCGGATTCTTTTAATAAGAGCATAGCTTTTTGAATCTTACGTGCATTCAAGTAGACTGAAAAACTCAAGCCCGTCTCTTTCTTAAACAGTTTACTAAAATAATAATCTGATAGATAAACCTTACTTGAAACTTGATCCAACGTTAATCTTTTATCTAAGTTACTATCAATATACTCTATTGCGGAAATAATGGAAGCATTTGACGTCGACATCGTCTTGATTTGTTGCAAAGCTTTGCCGTCACTGTCGTCTAAATCATCTATAGCATCATTGACATCTAAAGCATATTTAATAATAAAGTCATCGATGCCACGATTCTCAATAATAAGCTTGGATATTCCTTCAATCATTGAACGCAAATAAACCACTTGATCATTCAAAATACGCATTAAATCTAGTCTTTTCGAGCTAACTTCAATAGTGTCCTTGGCTACACAAATTTTTCCTACTCGTTGATTCAATTGAGAAATACGAATTGGCGCATCTGCATATTCCATATGATATTTGCTTTTATGAATACTTAACTTTGATAAATCCGCTTTTTTATCTTTTTGCATTAAGGAAGCGCTTTCTGAAAGTACACCAAAAATACCTGCACGCAAATGGTCATCATTTCCCAAAACAAAAACTGCTATATTATTAGTTTGAGCATATGACTGCAGCAGGCGGATTATTAATTTTTCATTGCTAGATAATAAAGACTGTAAATCGAACTCTTCCATTTCGTTAGCTACCCTCATTTACAATATTTAAATTTCTTTATTTAGATATTCCATGAGAACTACCGCATTATTATGTTCTTCGTCTTTAGCACTGTATAGAATCAAAACATCTTGTTTTTGCAAAGCTGACTTGATTTCCGTTAGGAATTCAGGTGTATAGGGATTCTGATCAATTTCCTCCAAGTATCTCTTCTTGAATTCAGTATATTTTTCAGGATCGTGTCCAAACCATTTTCTCAATTCTGCTGACGGGGCAATCTGCTTTGCCCAAAGATCAAGTTTGGCTCTGACTTTAGACATTCCACGTGGCCATAGACGATCAATTAAAATTCGATAGCCTTCTGGTAATTCCTTGTCATAGATACGTTTCAAAATTAGTTTAGTCATTTAACTAACCCTCTTTTTTTCATGTTAATTATATCACATAAAATAATTTATTATTTATAGAACTTTTACTAATTTTAGCACTTAACAACCCAGAGTGCTAAATTCTTGAATCTTCACCTAAATTGGTCTTACAATGTATTTGTAATGAAGGGAAAGGAAGTAACACAGTATGACAAACGAAATTATGGATCGTAACAACTTAATGAGAAATTGGTTCAACAATGATTCTTGGATGAACAATTTTCCATCCATATTTGACAACAATTTCCCAGAAGATTCAACATTGAAGACTGATATTAAGGAAACCGATAAAAACTACGAGGTTCATGTAGATATGCCCGACTTTGATAAGAAGGATATCGACATCAATTATGAAAATGATGTACTAACAATCAGTGGTCATCGTGATAGCTTTAACGACCACAACAATAAGAACGGCGACATGATCATGAGTGAACGTTCAAGTGGCCGTTATATGAGACAATATCACTTGCCAGCAGTTGATTCAAAGAATATCAAGGCTACTTACGACAAGGGTGTTCTAGAAGTCGATCTTCCAAAGCTAGAAAACAAGGTCGAATCAGGACATCACATTGATATTGACTAATAATCATAAAACATCAATTTAACTTCGACTTTTCAGAGAAGTCCGACTTACTGAATTTGGTTCGGTACGGTCGGGCTTTTTTTATCAATAGAATAAAGAATAAAAGACAATATCTAGTCTGGTGTCAAGGGCAGTTTAAAAATGTAGGTTTTCGGCAGAAAGAAATGTAGGTTT
>OMJG01002074.1_pt1 | contig 10307 bp, 8 predicted proteins | sample 1646431 | NCBI WGS metagenome assembly OMJG01 (sample SAMN03771674, study PRJEB25209) | food metagenome | isolation source: Cotija cheese | place: Mexico:Jalisco,Michoacan | collected 2011-12-12 | reverse complement strand
GAGGAATCACCGTGGATCGACCAGGAAATCGAGGTGCAGGTGACGACCCAGGGGTTCGCGGTAGCCTCAGTGGAGCTTGGCCAAACCGAGGTCGTTGCCCTTCGTCTCCTTGACGAGGCTGACGCCGATGAGCGAGATGACGCACACGATGATCATGTAGATCGCGATCGAGATCGATTTTCCGGTCTCGGCGAGCAGGGTCTCGGCGATGGTCGGGGCGAAGGCGCCGCCGAGGATCGCGCCGAGCGCATAGCCGATCGAGACACCTGAATAGCGGACCTCGACGGGGAACATCTCCGCATACATCGCCGACATCGGGCCGTAGGACAGGCCCATGCCGACGGTGAGGACGAAGATGCCGATGCCGTACATCCAGATATTGGCCATGTCGATCATGAGGAACGTCGGGATGAGCCACACGATGAGCAGGATGTAGCCGATCTGGAAGGTGCGCACGCGACCGAGCTTGTCCGACAGCGCGCCGCCCCACATCGTGAACACCAGCCAACCGAAGCTCGCCAGGGTCGTCGCCAGCAGCACGGGCGCCCGGTCGAGGCCGACGGATCCGCCCTCGGCGAGAGGACGAGAGGCGTAGGCGGCGAAGAACGCGATGATCATGTATCCGACGGCGTTGTTGCCGATGAAGATGAGCGCAGAGAGGACGACTTCCTTCGTGTTCTTCTTGAACAGCGTGCCCAGCGGGGCCGAGGACTCGGCCTTGCGTTCGGCGAGTTCGGCGAAGACCGGTGACTCCTCGACCTGGCGGCGGATGTAATAGCCGACGAGCACGAGGACGACGGAGAAGAGGAACGGAATCCTCCAGCCGAAGCTCGCGAACTGTTCGGGAGTGAGCACGGTGGTCAGGATCCAGATGACGCCGGTGGCGAGAATCATGCCCACGGGCACGCCGATCTGCGGGTAGGCGCCGAAGATCCCGCGCTTGGAGACCGGGGCATGCTCGACCGACAGCAGTGCGGCACCGCCCCATTCGCCGCCGGCGGAGAAGCCCTGGAGGATCCGCAGCAGGGTGAGCAGGATCGGTGCGCCGATGCCGATCATCGCGTAGTTCGGCAGCAGGCCGATGAGCGAGGTCGCGGCCCCCATGAGGATGAGCGTGAGGACGAGCATCTTCTTCCGCCCGATCCGATCACCGAGGTGGCCGGCGAGGACTGCGCCCAACGGTCGGAAGAGGAACGAAATGCCCAGAGACGCCCAGGCCATGATCTGGCCGAGCGCCGGATTGTCCGAGGCCAGCGGGCCGAAGTACTGAGCCGAGAGGACAAGACCGGCGGCCTGAGCGTAGATGAAGAAGTCGTACCACTCGATGGTGGTGCCGACGAGGGTGCCGGCGAGGACCTTGCGCTCCTCGCGGGTGATCGTGTGCTGAGCGGTTGTGGACATGCCTGGACTTTCCGTTGCTGGGCGACATTGCCGAGGACCGCGGCGCACCGGCGAGTCCGTCTTCGGGCCGGCCGATGGTGACCGTTCGGTCAGTAATCGCTCTCGATCATAGACCAGGACAGTGGCGTACGCCACTCCTTGCGATGACAATTACCGACCAATTGGTTAGTATATTTCTATGAATCGGCAGCGGTGCCGACATCGGCCACCGTGAACCGGGAGACGTCGTTCCGCGAGGGAGAGCAAAGCATGACCGAAATCCTCAGTTCCTATGTGGCCGGAGGCTGGCACACACCCGGAGCGTTCGAGTCCGCCCGACCCGTCCGCGACGCCGGCACCGGAGAGCTCCTGCACTCGGTGAGTTCGGCCGGAATCGACTTCGCCGCTGTCGCCGATCACGCCCGGACCACCGGCATCGAGGCGCTGCAGGCACTCACCTTCCACCAGCGCGGTGTGATCCTGAAGAAGCTCGCGACCTACCTCATGGAGCGGACGAAGAACTACCACGAGATCTCGTTCACCACCGGCACCACGAAGCGCGACGCCTTCGTCGACATCGAAGGCGGAATCGGCACCCTCTTCACCTACTCCGGCGTCGCCCGCCGCCAGATGCCGAACTCGACCGTCCACCTCGACGGCGGAGTCGAGCGTCTGTCGAAGAACGGCACCTTCGTCGGCCGCCACATCCTCACCTCCCGACAGGGACTCGCGCTGCAGATCAACGCCTTCAACTTCCCCGTCTGGGGCATGCTCGAGAAGTTCGGCCCGATGTTCGTCGCCGGCGTCCCCGTCGTCGTCAAGCCCGCCACCGACACCGCCCACCTGACCCGCGCCGTCGTTGCCGACATGATCGAGTCCGGTCTGCTCCCCGACGGTGCGATCCAGCTGGTCAGCGGTGACGTCACCCCGCTCTTCGACCACCTCGCCGAACAGGACGCGATCGCCTTCACCGGCTCCGCGAACACCGCCCGCACGCTGTCCGCGCTCGACTGCGTGACCCAGCGCGGCACCCGCTTCTTCGCCGAGGCGGACTCGCTCAACTTCTCCCTGCTCGGTCCCGACGCCGCACCCGGCACACAGGAGTTCGACCTCTTCGTCTCCGGCGTCGTCGCCGAGATGACCGTCAAGGCCGGACAGAAATGCACCGCGATCCGCCGCACGTTCGTGCCTAAGGCCCACGCCGAGGCGGTCGGCGAAGCGATCATCGCGAAGCTCGCCACCCAGGGCGTCGGCGATCCGCGCGAGAAGTCGACCCGCCTGGGCCCCGTCGTCTCCGACAAACAGCGCACCGACGTCCTCGATGCGGTCGACCGGATCATCGCCGGGGGAGCCCACCTGCTGACCGGCGGACGTGAGGAATCCGATCGCCTGGCTGCCGAACACGGCGGAGCCTATGTCGCGGCCACCGTCCTCCAGGCCGATGACGCCTGGTCCGATGCCGTCCACGACATCGAGGCTTTCGGGCCCGTGACCTCGATCATCACCTATTCCGACACCGAGGATGCCGTCCGTCTGGCCGCCCGCGGCCGCGGCTCCCTGGTCGGCTCCGTCGTCACCCACGACCGTGAGTTCGCCACCGAATTCGTCCGGAAGATCGCCCCGTGGCACGGCCGCGTGCTCGTCCTCGACCGTGACGATGCCGACGAGTCGACCGGTCACGGTTCGCCGCTGCCGAACCTCATCCACGGCGGCCCCGGTCGGGCCGGCGGCGGTGAGGAGATGGGTGGACTGCGCGGTATCACACACTTCATGCAGCGCACCGCGATCCAGGCCTCCCCGGACATGCTCACCGCGATCGGTGGGGAATGGGTCAACGGATCGGAGCGCCGCCTCGGCGAGCATCCGTTCACGAAGTCGCTTGCGGATCTGCGCATCGGCGACACCCTGGATTCGGAATGGCGCGAGGTCACGCTCGACGATATCGAGCACTTCGCGAACTTCACCGGGGACACCTTCTACGCCCACATGAACGAGGAGGCGGCCGCCGCGAACCCGTTCTTCCCGGGACGCGTGGCGCACGGCTACCTCATCGTGTCCTTCGCCGCCGGACTCTTCGTCCAGCCGGACCCGGGCCCGGTGCTCGCGAACTACGGACTCGAGGGGCTCAACTTCATCACGCCCGTCTCCCCAGGTGACAAGCTCAAGGTGACACTGACAGCCAAGCGCATCACTCCGCGTGAGACCGACGAATACGGTGAGGTCCGCTGGGACGCGCAGGTCGTCAACCAGAACGAGGAGCCCGTCGCGAACTACGACGTGCTCACCCTGGTGGCCAAGGAGTACTGAGGGCGCAAAAGGTTGTCGAGTTCCGGACGTCCTGTGCGGGATTTCGAGCAGTTCGACCGCACGGAACGTCCGGGACTGGGCCTTCTCGCTGTGCTGAGTGTTCTCGCGGCGGATGACTGCCGCCGGAACCTTGGGTGACCCGAATCACCGGTCGTGGGGAACGCTGACCTTGAGCGATGACGGGCGGATCGTCACTGTTGCCGGGGTCGGCGCGACCGCGTCGCCGTCGGCGACGATCTCGACCGGCGCGGCACCGGCGGGGGTGTCGATCTTCACCTCCCGCGCGTGGGCGAAGTGGATATGCGGATGCCGGTCGTGCTTGCCGGACATGAACGCGACGAGCTCGACGGCGAGCCTCGGCAGCCACGCCTCCTTGAGGAGGACGACGTCGATGAGTCCGTCGTCGATCGCCGCCTCGGTGGAGAGTGTGAGTCCGCCCCCGTAGCGGCCGGAATTCGCGAAACCCGCAGTCAGGCCCCGGAAGTCGAGGCGCTGTCCGTCGACTGTCAGATCGAGGCCGAGGCAGACGTTGCCGAGGCTGATCGTGCCGTCGAGGTCGAGCACGTCGATGGCACGATCGGTTCCGTTCGCGATGGTGGCCACGGCCTCTTCGACGCCTTTCGGGATGCCGAGTTTGCCGATGAGGTCATTGCCGCGCCCACCGGCGATGACGCCCAGTGATGTTGCGGTGTCGACGAGCCCCGCGGCCACTGTGCGCGCCATCCCGTCCCCGCCGAGTGCGCCGACGACTGGGGCGCCCTCGGCGGCGAATGCTGCGGCGAGCTCCTTCGCGTGGTTGGCGCTCGTGCTTCTGACAAGCCGCGCCTCGAGGCCGTGTGCTGCGAAGGCGTGGACGAGCGGATCGATGCGTCTGAGCACCGCTCCGCGCCGTGCCGTGGGATTGAGGATCACGGGCACGACCGCCGGGTCGGCGACCGGCCGTGCAGAGCCCCGGTCTGTGGAATCCGTGCCGAAGTCGCCCTTGTCGTCGATGCCGCTCACAGTCGTTCCGGTCCGTTCATCAGCTTGCCGGGATTCATGATGCCGGTCGGGTCGACCTCGGCCTTGGCCGCACGCAGCATCCGCAGCCACATCTGACCGGCCTCTGCCGGCAGCCACGGAGCGTGATCGGTGCCGACGGCGTGATGGTGGGTGATCGTTCCGCCGCCTGCCATGATGGCGTCGCTGGCCGCGGACTTCAGCGCCTTCCACTGGGCGATCTCCGCCCCGACCTCCTGCTTGGCGAAGACCGTGTAATACAGCGAACAGCCCGTGGCGTAGAGATGCGAGACGTGGCAGAGCACGAATGCAGGAGTGCCGCGCTCGACCATCGCTGTCTCGATTCCGGCGGTGATCGTGCCGTGGAGGTCATTCACCTTCGACCACGGGGCCGAGGTCTCCATCGTCTCGACGATCATGCCCTCACGCAGCAGCTGATCCCGCAGGTACGGAGTCGAGAAGCGGTGCTTCTCCCACGAGGTCTCCGGAACCGCGCCGAGGTTGACGCCCTGGTGCCGACGCACGATCGAACGGCCCTGCGAGCGACGCGCACGCACATCGGAGGGGGTGCCGTCGTAGCGGACGATGAGGAGGCAGGGAGTCGTGAGGCCGCGGGCGCGCAGGTAAGCGAGAACGCCCCTGCGCTGCAGCTCGCTGCCGAGCTGCGCGAGACCGAACGCGGTCTCGTTGACATCCGAGAGACGGGCGATGTCGAGGTGCAGTCCCGACTGCTCCATCTCCCGCAGTGCTGCGCTGCCCGAAGCGAAGTCGGGGAAGAACCAGGAGTCGCCCAGCACTGCCTTCGGCACGCGATGGATCCGCAGGGTCGCCTCGGTGATGATGCCCAGCGTCCCTTCGGAGCCGACGAAGAGCTGCCGCGGGTTCGGGCCGGCCGCCGTGGCCGGGGTGGTGGGCAGCTCGACGGGACCGTTCGGGGTCGAGCAGCGCAGACCGCAGACGTTCTCATCGATGCGGCCGTGGGTGATCCGTTCCCACTTCGCGGTTCGGATGATATCATTGGATATCAAATGGAGGTGATGCGAGATGACTGATGTGCTGATCCGAAACATTTCGGATGAGACTCTGTCGAGAGTCGATGCGATGGCTCGGCGCGCGGGGTTGTCTCGTGCTGAATATCTGCGGCGGACGATTGATCGGGAGGCGCTTCGCTCCGATGAAGCGGCGACTATCGAGGATCTGCGCAAATTCGATCGACTGGCAGATGAGCAGCATATGAGTGGGGCGTGGGGGTGAAGGGGCTCTCGTGGCTCATTGACAAATCTGCGTTGGTTCGAGTCGGACGCAGCGGTGAGGCCGAGCAGTGGCTGGACCGGATCAACCGTGGTCTGGTCCAGATCTCAATCCCGACTCTGCTGGAAGTAGGGTATTCGGCGACGAGCCCAACAGACTGGTCCGCAGCCATCGAAACACCCCCGATTTCCCTGATGCCACTTGCAGGGATTACACCGGCGGTCGAGAGAAGAGCCATTGAGGTGCAGGGCATCCTGGCTGACCAGGGTCATCACCGCGCGCCATCGGTCCCAGATCTGCTTATTGCCGCGATCGGCGAGGTGAATGGGCTTGTTGTCCTGCATCAGGACAAGGATTTCGAGTTGATCGCTGAAATCACTGAGCAGGAGCTCGAGCGGATCGACTGAGCGCCCGGGGAGGGCTGAGCCTCAGGCCTCCAGCCCCTGGAAGGCCATCGTCGTGACCGCCTCGGCGATGGTGTCGGGGTCGACGGGATAGCTGGGGCGGTACCACTCGGTGATCGAGTTGACCATGCCGAAGAGCAGGCGGGTGATGAGCCCGGCGGTGAAGTCCGAACGCAGGCCGCCCTCGGCGATGGCGGCCTCGACGAGGGCTCGGACCTTCGCATCGATCTTGCGGCGCGCCTCGAGGGCTTCGCGTTCCAAGGCTGAGTTTCCGCGCACGCGCAGCAGCAGAGTCACCGAATGGTGGTATTCGATGAGGATGACCACGCTGGCGCGCACGGCCAGGCGCAGGCGTTCGAGTGCGGAGACGTTCTCACGCAGACTCTCGGTCTCCACCGCGGAATCGAGCGCGCGGATGCCACGGCTGATCGCCAGGTGCAGCAGCTCTTCCTTCGACGTCACGTGATGGTAGATCGCCGACTTCGTGATGCCGAGCTCACGGGCGACCGTGTCCATCGACGTGCCGTCATAGCCGCGGGAGACGAAGACTTCGGTGGCCCTGTTGATGAGGGTCTCCCGGTCGTATCCGGGACGGCCGCGGCGCGAGCGTTTGGGGGCGGCCGCCTCGGCGGGGGTCGACGAGGACGTCGACGCGGTGGTCGTCGATTCGGCGGGCGACGTTGTCGAATCCGCGGCTGTCGACGCAGGTGAGGACGATTCGGGCATGCGCATCAGTCTAATCGGCCACCTCGGTGAGTGCCCTCTCGAACGTCAAGAGAGGCGGAGCCACGCGCCACGGCCGGGGCCGCGCCGGTGAACCCACCGGCAGGAACCCCTGCTGTGACACGCGCCGTCGCCGTCAACTCAGCGCACACCTTCGCGGCGGTCGATGATGCGCTTCATCTTGCCGACCGAACGCGGCAGGTCGCCGGGCAGCTTGATGTCGATGGTGCAGGAGACGCCGAGGCGCTCCTTGATGCGGGCGGCCACAAGCTTGTCGAGACCGTCGAGTTCGACGGCGCCGACGCCTTCGCGGGCCTCGACCTCGACGGTCATCTCGTCCATCCGACCCGGGCGGGTGAGGACGAGCTGGAAGTGCGGGCTCAGCGGTGCGAACTCGAAGAGCACGGTCTCGACGTTCGCGGGGTAGACGTTGACGCCGCGGATGATCATGAGGTCATCGGAACGGCCGGTGATGCGCGAGATGCGGCGGAAGTTCGGGCGAGCGGTGCCCGGCAGCAGGGTCGCCAGATCGTGCGTACGGTAGCGGATGATCGGCAGCGCTTCCTTCGTCAGCGAGGTGAAGACGAGTTCGCCCTCCTGCCCGTCGGGCAGCACCTCACCGGTGAAGGGGTCGACGATCTCCGGGTAGAAGTGGTCCTCCCAGATCGTCGGGCCGTCCTTCGTCACCGCGGACTCGCAGGCCACGCCCGGTCCCATGACCTCGGAGAGGCCGTAGATGTCGACGGCGTTGATGTTGAAGGAGCTCTCGATCTCCTTGCGCATCTCGTCCGTCCACGGCTCGGCACCGCAGATCGCGGTCTTCAGGCTCGTCGAGGTCGGGTCGATGCCCTGCTTGTGGAACTCGTCGAGGATCGTGAGCAGGTAGGTCGGGGTGGCCGTGATGATGTCCGGCTTGAAGTCCTGGATGAGCTGCACCTGGCGCGGGGTCTGACCGCCGGAGATCGGGACGACCGTGAACCCGTGACGCTCTGCCCCGTGGACGCCGAGACCGCCGGTGAACAGGCCGTAGCCGTAGGCGTTGTGCATCATCTGACCGCGCTTGCCGCCGGCACCGAGGATGGACCGCGCGATGAGGCTGCCCCACCGATCGAGATCGCCCATCGTGTACCCGACGACCGTCGGCAGACCCGTCGTTCCCGAGGAGGCGTGGATGCGCGCGACCTGCTCCTGCGGGACGGCGAAGAGCCCGAACGGGTAGTTGTCGCGCAGGTCCTGCTTGGTCGTGAACGGCAGCTTCGCAATGTCATCGAGGCTCGTGATGTCGGCGGGAGTCACGCCGAGTTCGTCGAAGGCCTTCCGGTAGAACGGCACCCGTTCGTACACCGCGGTCACCGTGGTCTTGAGGTTTGTCAGCTGGTCGGCGCGCAGCTCGTCCAGGCTCATCCGTTCGCCGGCGTCGAGGTCGGTCTCAGTCATCATCGTCTCCTTGCGAATCTCTTCTGTGTGTCAGATCCAAAGACCGCCGAGGTGGTCCACCGTTCTTCGGTGTCCGGTCGTCGACGGGTGGTTCGGTGGGGGTGGTCCGGCTCGGCGGGGAGCCGGTCGCGGGTTGGGAGGTCGGGCGGTCGGCCAGGTCTACTTGCGGGCGGGCAGCGTGCGCGAGCGACCGCGGTAGGTCGCGATGATCTCGTCGCCGCGGGTGACCGTGACGTCGTAGATGCCCGAGCGGCCCTGCTTGATGACCTCATGGCCGCGCGCGACGAGCTGATCGCCGAGGTGCGTGGGTTTGAGGAAGTCGATGTCTCCGCCGGAGGCGACCGTGATCGAACCGGGATAGTTGCAGGCCATCGCGAAGGTCGTGTCGGCGAAGAGGAAGATGTAGCCGCCGTGCGTGATGTCATGGCCGTTGGTCATGATCTCGGTGACCGTCATCGAGCACTGCGCCCACCCGGGTCCGTGGTCATCGACGGTGATGCCCAAGTGCTGGGACGCTCGGTCATTGGCGAACATCGCGGCCGCACCGGTGAGTTCGGGTGAGGATTTCGTGGTCTCTGGGACCGGGGAGGACGCCTCGGTGGGGGACTCGGGGGCCGCCTCGGTGGGGGTGGGTTCGTTCGGGGTCTGCGACTCCGCGGTCGTCGTATCGTGGGCGGGCTGCCCCATGGTCGGCTCCTCCTCGAGTCGCGGGTTCGGGCGCCGGTGCACGAGGAGCGCCTGCGCCGCTGTGTGTGGACGACGGTGAGAGTTCCCCGTGATTCCGGACGGTCAGCCCGTCGGAGAATAAACGACCATCTGGTCAATAAATATCGTGCCGATCGTCTTCGGTGTCAAGTCCCGGGGTGATTCGGCCTGCGAATTGCGCACGCATCGTCAAGCCCAGGCGGGAATAGGTCACTATCGGACAGCTGCCGAGAAATATAGGTCGCTCTCGGACATTTTCCGGCGCTGAAAGTATCCGATGCTGACCTGAATTCGGCAGGCGCCGCTGAGCAGAGGGGCGATTCGGCGCGGCGGCGGGGCTGAGCGGCTCTTTCGCTTAGGTGGCATTGCGCCCGGGCGAGGGGTGTGCGACACTGGTGGCAACAATACAGAACAAATGGTCAGTAAATGGATGCCCCGGACCAGAGGGCCATACGATGGTCGGACCGATTCGAGGTCGGCAGCCGCTGACCGAGGCAGGTCCTGACAAGGGCACATCCAAGGGCGGAGTGGTCATGACAACTCAAGTGAACGACAACCGGTTCGACGAGGCGCAGCTGCAGGAGCAGTTCGACGCCACGATCGAGGCCAAGGATCGGATCGAACCCCGGGACTGGATGCCCGAGGCCTACCGCAAGACGCTCATCCGCCAGGTCGCGCAGCACGCGCACTCGGAGATCATCGGCATGCAGCCCGAAGGCAACTGGATCTCCCGCGCACCTTCCCTGCGGCGCAAGGCGATCCTGCTGGCGAAGGTCCAGGACGAAGCCGGACACGGCCTCTACCTCTACTCGGCCGCCGAAACCCTGGGCGCCACACGCAACGAGCTCACCGAGAAGCTCGTCGCCGGCAAACAGAAGTACTCCTCGATCTTCAACTACCCGACCCTGTCCTACACCGATGTCGGCACGATCGGCTGGCTCGTCGACGGGGCGGCCATCTGCAACCAGGTGCCGCTGTGCCGGACCTCCTTCGGCCCCTACGGCCGCGCGATGATCCGCATCTGCAAGGAGGAGTCCTTCCACCAACGCCAGGGCTACGAACTGCTCATGACGATGATGCGCGGCACCGACGCCCAGCGTG
>OMJG01002073.1_pt1 | contig 10309 bp, 10 predicted proteins | sample 1646431 | NCBI WGS metagenome assembly OMJG01 (sample SAMN03771674, study PRJEB25209) | food metagenome | isolation source: Cotija cheese | place: Mexico:Jalisco,Michoacan | collected 2011-12-12 | reverse complement strand
AATACCAAGTCCCGTCATAGCCGTGAGCAGGCGATCAACGCCCATGCCCATACCACCGGCGGGCGGGAAGCCCTGCTCCATGGCCTCAAGGAAATCCTCGTCCAGCTGCATCGCCTCGGGATCGCCGTTGGCGGCCTCTAGGGACTGAGCAACGAAACGCTCGCGTTGGATTACCGGATCCGCCAGCTCCGAGTATGCAGTTGCCAGCTCCATGCCGCGCACGTACAGGTCCCACTTCTCGGTGAGACCAGGCTTGCTGCGATGTGGGCGGGTCAGTGGGGAGGTATCCTCCGGGAAATCGCGCACGAACGTGGGCGCCCAGAGCTTTGAGCCTACAAGTTCCTCGAACAGCTCCTCGGCGATCTTTCCGGCAACCCAATATGGAGCTACCGAAATACCGTGCTCCTCGGCCAACTCTTCGAGCCGGGCCTTGGGGGTTTCCACCGTGATCTCTTCGCCTACTGCCTCGGAGATGGAGGTGTACAGGTCAATATTGGCCCATTCGCCGCCGAAGTCGTATTCGGTGCCGTCGGCCAGCGTGACCACCATGGTCCCGAGCGTGTCCATGCACGCACGCTGGATCAGAGACTTGGTGAGCTCAGCCATGGTGTCATACGTGCCGTAGGCTTCGTATGCTTCCATCGCCGTGAACTCGGGTGAATGGGTGGAATCGGCGCCCTCGTTGCGGAAGTTCCGGTTGATCTCAAACACGTGATCAACCCCGCCCACGACGGCGCGCTTGAGGTGGAGTTCGGTAGCGATGCGGAGGTAAAGATCCTCATCGTACGCGTTGATATGTGTCTTAAAGGGACGCGCGGCAGCTCCGCCGTGGAGTGCCTGAAGCATCGGCGTTTCTAGCTCTAGGTAGTCGCGCTCATCGAACGTGCGTCGCAGCGACTTCATGACACCGGCGCGCAGGCGAACCATGTCGCGGGCAGCAGGACGCATGATGAGGTCGAGGTGACGCAGGCGCACGCGCGACTCCTCGGACAGTGACACATCTTCACCATCCGCGTTCGTGTACACCTTGGGAAGAGGGCGCAGGGCCTTGGAAGCAATCTGCCACGAGGTGGCAAACACGGAGAGCTCCCCACGCTTGGAAGCACCCACATAGCCTTCAATAAACAGGTGATCGCCAAGGTCAACAAGCTGCTTGAAGTCCGCGAGCGCTTCAGCGCCCACGTTGTTCAGGGAAACGATCACCTGAAGGCGCGTACCTGCACCATCTTGGAGAGTAGCGAAGCAAATCTTGCCGCCCGTGCGGAACAACATGACGCGCCCGGCAACGCCCACGCGCTCCTCGGTCATTTCCACACCGGCTTCGATGCCCTCAAACTTGTTGCGGATATCAACAATGGTTGTGGTGATGGGAAGCTCTACCGGGTACGGCGAAATACCGCGATCTAGCAGCGCCTGACGCTTGCCCTTGCGGACCTGCATCTGTTCGGACGTGTCATCTTGTACAGGCTTCGTTTGTTCACTCACGCGTCCCAGCCTATCGGCACCGCGCCGCCGCTGCACGGCCGGAAGGGGTGATCTTGGCCAGATTTCGGGGCGGCCGCACCTCTTCCCTGCAGCTGCAGGAAGAAGCATCTACGGGTGAGGAGGAACTACTAAAGGTAGGCGACCACAGAGTGCGAGCGCTGCGCCCGCGCTCCCCCTACTATCCGGCCCAACCTACCGGCGGTATTCCTCGAAAGTGATGCCTGAGGATTGCACCGATGCTCCCTCGGGGGCCTGCCCGGGCTCATCGGAAACATCCACGGCCTTATTGTTCTCATCCACGAATACAACGTGTGGCTGGTAGGTTCGGCACTCGGCTTCGTCTAGAAGCGAGTAGGAAATGACAATCGCAAGATCGCCCTCATTGATCAGATGTGCGGCCGCCCCGTTGATCGTCATGATGCCCGAACCTCGTTCGCCAGGTATCGCGTAGGTGGTAAGGCGGGCCCCATTGGTAATATCCACAATGTCCACCGCCTGACCAACCAAAATGTCCGCCGCATCCAGAAGGTCCGCATCAATTGTTACAGACCCAACGTAGTTCAGATCCGCTCCGGTCACCGTGATCCGGTGGATCTTGCCAGTCATCATCGTGCGCATTCTAGCCATCGAAGCGCACCTCCCTATTGTCGATCAGTCGCGTGGAACCAACCCACGCTGCGGTAATGATGAGGCCGCGCCCGTGATCCGGCACGCCAACCTCTGTCAGATCCTCGAACGTTTCAGGATCTACTACAGACAGATAGTCCAGCTTCACACCCGGCGCCTTGTTCAGGTACCCGGTAGCGCGGCCGCAAATCTCTTTCGGGGGCGCGCCGTGGCGTGCTGCGTCCTTTCCGAGTGCGAGCGCCTGATTAAGCGCGAGGGCTTCGATGTATTCATCCTCGCTCAGGTAGGCGTTGCGCGATGACAAAGCCAACCCGGATTCTTCGCGTTTGATCGGCACCGCTTGGATACGAACCGGCATATCCAGATCCGCCACCATCGTCCGAATGAGAGCCAGCTGCTGGGCGTCTTTCTGCCCGAAGAACGCCACGTCCGGCCGTACAAGATTCAGAACCTTGTGCACTACCTGGAGCACGCCCGCGAAGTGTATGGGCCGTGTCTTGCCCTCATACACAGTTGCCATCGGGCCGGGATCAATGCGCACCAGCGGCTCGCGCGGGTACATCTCCGATTCCTCGGGGGCAAACACAAGATCCACCCCAACCGTGTCGAGGAGTGCAATATCCGCGTCAAGCTGGCGTGGGTAGGAATCAAAATCCTCGTCCGGTCCGAACTGCAACGGATTCACAAACACCGATACCACTACGTGATCGGCCGCCTCTTTCGCTGCGCGCACGAGCGAGAGGTGGCCGTCGTGGAGGGCACCCATCGTCATCACGAGGGCAACACTCCCCGAAAGCTGGTCTAATGCCCCGCGTAGTTCTGACTTAGTACGAATCAATTCGCTCACGTGAAAAGACTACCGCGGCGTAGGTAGCGAGTATAGCGAGGTGATAGTTGAACTCGGCTCCCTGATCAGAGCGCACCGTAATGACAGGCTGAATGGTAACCGCCCGCATAGCTGGATATACGGATGCCACAAGCCCCACAACCATAACCAACAAAGGCACCAACGTTCCTAGTTTCCGTGGCGATCAGATGGAGCCACATACTCATGCCTGAGTTCAGAAACCGAGGCTATGTAATCAAAATCGTGATCTGCCGTTAATACCGTTGCATCGTTAGCAATCGCGTACCCTGCAATGAGAATGTCCACTGCACCAGCTGCTCTCACAAGTCCAGAATCCCACAACGCGCGTTGAATCCCTACAACTAGCGATTCTTCCGGGGCATTCTCCAATGGAAAACCGAGCGATATTCTCTCGCAGTACCTGATGTACTCTGCCGGCGTCCGAGCACTGTGGCAAAACTCTAAAACTTGAGGAGGGCACGCGACCATTAGATCGGACGGCGCACGCTCAATGCTTCTCAACCTTTCAGTAATCGCTATGTCTCCTGAAGAAAGCCTCGCCCAGACAGAATTATCTACAAGGTAATCCGTCATTTCTGCTCGTCCGGCACAATAACAGGGGCACCGAGCTGTGCTTCCAGATCAGTAAGCTCGGCAATACCAGAAATCATGGCGCCCTTCTGCTTCGAAGCGATCAAACGACGCAATGCAAGGTCAATGACCGAGCGATTTGACCTTTCTCCCGTCAAGTCCCTAGCTCGAGCAATCAGTTGAGGATCAAGATCCACACTCGTGAGTGTCATGTCAACCTCCTAATTTCATATATTCGTTTATATAATACGGGAATAAGGCTCTAAATGTCACTACACCAAGGGGTCCTTCCGATGTTCGACTGGCCCCATCGCCCCAGTCTCCTAGTCAGACCGCACCGCGATAGCGGGCTGAATGGTAGCCGCACGCATGGCCGGATACGCCGATGCCGCCAGCCGCACAACCACGCCCAGCACGGGCCCCAACGCAATCCACCCGGGATTCAGGTAGGCGCTCCAATCGTTCACGGCCGCCACCACAGTGATCACCACGGATGCCAGCACTGCCCCGAACGCCCGAGCAGATCCAGATCCAAGCGCCGCCCCGAAGCCTGAACCGTAACGATCGCCGCGAGCTAATTACGCGCTACGGGATTCTTGGACTCTTAATCGCGTCTTCAACCGCATCTCGCTGAGCGTCGGTCAGGACTCGGCGTGCATGCGCCCGACCAGCCGTGGCCTCTGCCAGGGCGCGGTAGACGGGAGGGATGTCTGCTGCATCGGTCGTTGCCGCGAGTGCGTCGATCGCCTGAAGGTGTTCTGCCACAGTTCCAGCATCGCCGCGAACCACGGGGCCAGTCAGGAGCTTCTCACCTGAGCGCAAGGCTCCATCGATTGAGGCATGAACAAGGGGCGCTAGGTAAGCGCCGGGATCCTCTATGCCGAGCGTTTCGAGCATCCGCATCGCTTGGTTCACGAGGGTTACGGCATGATTGGCACCATGGCAGATTGCGGCGTGGTAGAGCCCGCGATCCTCTTCCTCGATGGGAACCGCGCGGCCTCCGATTTCTTCAACCAGCGCTTGACCAATGGGGAGGAACATTGGAGAAGCCGTGATGCCGAACGGGCAATCAATGAGCCGCTTGAGATCCAGAGACGTGCCCGTGAACGTCATAGCTGGGTGGGCCGCCAACGGTATCGCGCCCTCCTCGGCGGCGGGGTCAAGCACGCCGGTGCCGTAGCGTCCCGCCACGTGCACCGCCAGATGCCCGCGCTTCCACAAATCAAGCTTTGCCATTCCCGCAACGAGAGGGCCCAGCTCATCGTCCGGAACCGCCAGCAGGATCATCTCGCTAGCTGCAGCGATCTCTTCGACTTCCATCGCGGGAACGCCGGGAAGCATCGTTTCCAGCCGGTCGGTACTAGCCTCGGAATGAGCGTAAGCGCCGGTGATTGTGTGGCCCGCTGCCCGAAGGGCCGCCGCGATCGTGGCTCCCACCTTGCCAGCGGAAATGACGCCGATCTTCAGCCGGCCCGGACGTGTAGCAGATTGGGACATGAGAATATGCTACGCGTTCGCCGCCGCCGCCCTAAACAAACTCAAGCACCCACGCGTGCGTGCCAAGATTCGATACTCTCCTTTTCCGCAACCTTTCTGCGCTCGGCACCAACCCGGGACTCTTCCCAGAGCAGTGCGCGGGCGTCCGCGAGGCGGAGGTGAGTTTGCTCGGTATCAACTGAGGTGGCCACCATCCTCAGACTCAGGTTCGCCAAGCCGAGGCGGCGTTCAATCGGACCGGCGTTCAGTTCGAGGGACTGATAGTGATCGTGGAGAACCACTCGCATCGAGCGGCGCCACAGCCCGCCCCAGCGCATGACGGCTGCAGTGCGCGTGATCGCCATGGCATTGCGCTTGTGCCCGAACGGATCAAGGAATCGAGATTCCCGAGGGGCGGCAACAAATTGGGCCGAAGCGCCGGAGCCTTCGAGGGTTTCGTCTAGGAACCCGGAAGCATCATCCACGCCCAGATCAGGGATAAACACCCAGAGCATGCGAAGGACTTCCTCGCGGGTGGCAACCGGAAGAATCGTGGAGCTTTCGCTGCTATCTTCCAGTTCCGTGGCTGAGCTGGCAACGGTCACCTGTAGAACCCACCAATCGAAGCGGCGCCACCATGCAGGTTGGTAGATCTCTACCGCGTGGACGCGCCCTGGCGGAGTGGTGGTGGCCGTGGTGGAAAACAGGCCGGCCCGCGCACGCACACCGTTCCCGGCAAGAAATACCGAGGTGTCCCACTTCTCCGCGAAGGCCTTGATGACGCTCCAGATGGATCCAAGCAACACGACGATCAAAGGGATGGCGGCGGCTCCACTTTCGAAAACGATCAGTGCGATGGCTCCGGCCAGAGAAACGATGCCGCTTAAGAGAGATGGGGAAATGATCATCGAGACAAGAAGGCGTTTCGGGGTGAGCCGATAAATCGGCTGCTCGCTGGCGGGAGTGGGCGCACCCAAACTGGCTGTTTCCCAGTTTGCGATGCGAACAGGTTCGCCCGAGCGTGCCTGGTTCTCCGCGGTCAGGATCGCTTGGCGGAGGCCCTCACATTGATCGCGATTCAGCAGGCCAAGTTCGAGGCTGTCTCCCCCGCCCGCGCTCTCCACCTTGACCGTTCCCATCTTGAGGAGGCGAGCAAGGAACTGCTGAGTAACGTCCACGCTCTGGATACGGTCCCAGCGAAGGTGGAGGTGCTTCTTGACGAACACGCCAGACTTAAACTGGATGCCCTCTTGCGTGATGGCGAATTTCTTAAAGCGCCAGGAGATCGCGGCGCCAATCGTTGCCAGCACGCCCAAGCCCGCGAGGATCCCGAGGATTCGCCAGAGCCATACGATGCCAAGCTGAACGAGGAAATCCCACAGGCCCTCGAAGTCGCCGTCGGTCAGACGCTGCTGGCCGATTGCCACCACAATCACCACCACGAAAGCCCAGAGCCTCAGAGCCGCTCCCAGCATCGTGGCCTTCGCGAAGCGGTGCCACTGGGCGTCCTCACCTTCGTCGAGGGCGGGGGCGACGGGAAGATTCGGGCCTGGTTGGACCTCAGATATGGCCATGTGCTGGCCCTCCATCACAGCCCCTCCAGATTCTCTTGGCCCAGAGCCGTGAGTTTGACCCGTAGGCGCTCGGCTTCCACCTTGGTCACGGCGGGTATCTCACCGTCCGTCCCGGATGAAGCCGTAACAAAATCTACGGAGGCCAAGCCGTAGCGGCCCAAGAGGGGGCCGGAGCTGACGGTCACCTGCTGCATCCGCCCATAAGGAATCACTTCGAGATGGCTGAACATGATGCCGCGCTTGATTACGAGCTCGCCTTCCAGCTCCGCGTACCCCATGGCGCGTACGCGGCGAGGAACAAGCGCCATAACCCAGAGGAGGATAAGAAGGACGACGACGGCGAAAACCCACGTCCATGGGTGGTCCCGCCACAAGGTTAGGCTCAGCACGGCGGCAGCAATAAGGAACGGCGCTCCAACCATAACCGCACTCATAATTTTGATCTTGGCGAGCCGGAAATCCACGGGAGTAAAGGCGATATCCGGCGCAAGCGCTGTGTTCATAACAACTAGCCTATAGGACGGACGTGAGGGTCCGTCGTCGGCGTTCGATTCCCAAACAAACAGTTATGGCTCGGTAATGAAGCCTTCGTCCACCATCCAGTCAAACGCCACATCCGCGGGCTCGCGCCCATCCACATCAACCTGTCGATTAAGCTCGATGAGCACATCGTTGGTCAGCTTCTCGGAAACCTGATTGTAGGCGTCCTCGAGCTCGGGGTACTTCTCAAGCAGCTCAGTGTTGATCACCGGCGAAGCGTTGTAGGCAGGGAAGAAGCTCTGATCGTCCTCAAGAACAGTGAGGTTCAGTGACTTAATGCGTCCGTCAGTGGTGAAGACCTCGCCGAAGTTGCAATCGCCCTGTTCCGTGGCAGTGTAGACCGCGCCGGCGTCCAGAATCTTCACGTTCCCATCGGGCACATCGATCCCGTAATGCTCAAGCATCGGTTGAAACCCATCCGAACGCGAGTTGAAATCCGACTCAATGCAGAAAGTGAGCTCTTCGGGCGGCAGATCGGCAATATCGCTGAGGTTAGAAACATCGCCGAGTTTGTCCTTGGTCTCCGAACTCATCGCGAGCGCGTAAACGTTGTTCAGTGGGGCGGGCGGGAGCCACGTGAGGCCCAAGCTTGCATCCGCATCACGGACGGCCTCCCACTGCTCATCCGGATCAGGAATACCTTCATCGTGGCCCAAATAGCTGAGCCACGCCGTCCCCGTGTACTCGTACGTCATGTCCGCCGTGTGATCCGTCATGAGCTGGCGCAACGCTTGTGGTCCCGGGATGTTTGTTTGGTCCACAACGTCGAAGCCCGCGGCTTGGGCAGTCAGAACCCCGATCTTGCCCAAAATGAGCTGCTCGGTGAAGTTCTTGGTGGTCACTGTCAGCTGCGTGCCCTCCGGCAAGTCAGGAATCGGCTCAACAGAGCCCGGAGCTGACTCCGGAACATAAGTTGAAGAGGGCTCTAGCCCGCACGCGCTCGTGATAGTTAAGAGACCCGCCGCGAGCAGACCCGCGCAGCCCCGAAAGCGTCTGTTGCGCCTGCTGGGTGCCTGGCCGTCATGCTTTTGAGCGTCCTCACCACTTCGGGTCTGCGTCATATCAGTCAAATGAAAGATGGCCATCACAGTCCTTTCGGACGGGCAAACGTTTCGATGACGCGTCCGAGCCAATCGATGAGTAGAGCTAGAAGAGAGCTGAGCAGGGCGCCCGATATGAGGACACTGGGGAGGAACAGACGCATACCCGTCTGGATAAGCACGCCCAATCCACCTGCTCCAATAAAGGCCGCGAGCGCCGCGGTTCCCACAAGAAGTACCAGAGCGGTGCGTACACCGTTGAGAATCACAGGTGAGGCCAGCGGAAGCTCAACCCGCCACAACGTGGCAACGCCGCTCATACCCATGCCACGGGAGGCTTCAATGAGTGATCTATCAACGCCCTCCAGCCCGATGATGGTGTTCCGCAGGATCGGAAGCAGGGTATAGAGCACAAGGGCAATCACCGCCGCCTTAAAGGTGAAGCCCTGCCAGAATGCGAGGAGAACGATCAGGCCAACGGCGGGCGCGGACTGTCCTGCGTTTGCGAGCACCAAGATGACGCCCGAAGCCTTTTGGAACGGCCGGCGAGTAAGGAGGATGCCCAACGGGACGCCTACAACCAAGACAATCAGCGCGGACACTAACGTTAGCTCAAGATGTTCGAGCGTCGATTCCCACAGAGCCGATGGTGCCAGAGTCACTCGCTCGGTTTCGGAGAGGTTCGCCGTAGCCAACCAGATAAGGTAGCCAACCAAAATCACCGCCACAATGAGCGGCTGAATCCACAGCCCTTTCCCGCCCCGCGAAGATGACTTCTTCTTGGAGGTCTTCGATGAATTTTCCGTGGAGACACTCACTGTTCGTCATCTCCTCCGGAGAGTGCACTAGGCACTTGGGCGTCGGAGTCATTTTCGGAGGCTGCTGCGGCTGATCCGTCCGCTGCGCTGTCATCATCCTCGATCTCCGATGTGGGAGCCTCGCCGATGCTCCCCGGGTCCTCATCGTAATGCTCTGGGTCCTCGCCGTTTCCGCCAACGGGGCCGCCGTCTTCCTCTGGCTCGACTGTTCGTAGGCGCGAGATGGCATCCATGACCACCTCCACCGTGATGACGCCCTTGAAGGTGTGCCGCCGCCCCGTGATGAGCGCGGCGCCCGCGTTGGACACCAACATCGAATTCAGCGCGTCCGTCAGCGAAGACTCCTCGGAAACTGTTGCGAGCCCGGGATCCTTCGTGCCTGGGATGGTATCCATCCTCTCAACCTTCTGGCGTGAGGGCCAAGATAGAGGGCGGTTCCGTTCATCAACAACCACCACGTGTTTATGGCCGCCAGCCTCCTTCATGCGGCCCAGAACCTCACGGGCGTCCTCTCCAGGACTGCACGTGACTGCTGGCCACAACTCAGCGTCCGTCACACTGTTGAGCGTCAATTGCTTGAGCCCAGCGCCGCCACCGATAAACCCTTCCACGAAATCATTCGCAGGCGCGGCCAGAAGCCGTTCGGGGGTGTCATATTGAACAACGTGGGCGCCCTCGGACATGATCGCGATCCGGTCACCCAGCTTGAGCGCCTCGTCAAAATCGTGAGTGACCAAAACGATCGTCTTGTGCAGGGACGCTTGGATCTCGAGGAGTGAGTCCTGAAGCCCTTGCCGCGTCAGCGGATCGACCGCACCAAAGGGCTCATCCATGAGGAGGACGGGAGGATCGGCAGCGAGGGCACGGGCCACACCGATGCGTTGCTGCTGACCACCGGAAAGCTCGCGGGGGTAGCGATCCTTGTAGGTATCTGAATCCAGCGCGATGAGGTCCATGAGTTCTTCAACCCGCTCATCAATGCGTTCCTTATCCCAATGCAGCATCTTCGGCACTAGGGCGATGTTTGCACCCACCGTCATGTGGGGCAAGAGGCCTCCACCTTGGATGACGTATCCAATCTCGCGGCGCAGCTTATCGGCGTTCATTGCCATGACGTCGCGATCGCCGATGGTGATACGCCCCGACGTTGGCTCAATCAGCCGGTTGATCATCTTAAGCGTGGTGGTTTTCCCGCATCCGGATGGGCCGACAAACGTGACGAGTTCGCCCGAAGGAATCTCCATCGTAATGTCGTCTACAGCAGGCAAACCTTTACGGGAGTATTGCTTCGTAATGTGCTCAAGCAGGATG
>OMJG01002071.1_pt1 | contig 10334 bp, 8 predicted proteins | sample 1646431 | NCBI WGS metagenome assembly OMJG01 (sample SAMN03771674, study PRJEB25209) | food metagenome | isolation source: Cotija cheese | place: Mexico:Jalisco,Michoacan | collected 2011-12-12 | reverse complement strand
CGGGCGCCCCGGTGGATCCCGGCTACCTCATCGTCGACGGGCAGCTGGTCGATGGTGACGTGGACACGGTGCGACTGATGGGTGAGCTGGCCAATGGCGAGGACACGCTGGCGGACAACGATGTCGATCTGGTCGTGGTGCAGGACGTGCCCACTGACGCGGACGCAGAGGCCCACGACGTCCTGGAACGGCATGAACTGCTCTGGGCGGACGACGGCTGGTCCCTCCACGCCGTCCGGTGATTCAGTCTGGCTACTGCTCACTGCCGGACGGGGTGAAGAGCTGATGTGCCGCCGCAAGCACGGCGGGTTCAAGGTCCGCGTCCCCGAAAGCTCCGGACAGCCAGAGTGACGACAGTCCGTGCACCAGCGCCCACGCTGCCCGGCGGGCATCCCCGATATCCACTGTCACACGGTGGTCGGGAACGGTGTCCAGTCCCGCGTCCAGTTGAGCCGCAGCATTTTCGCGTGCGGCGATGAGGTCCTCAGTGGAATCAATGAGATCTGGGCGGAACATCACGGCGTAGTGACCGGGATGACTGACAGCGAAACGGACGTAGGCCAGGGCGGTGCGGTCGAAACGGGCGGCGGAGACTGACTCTGCCAGCGTCTCAGCGAGCAACGTGAACCCCTCCACCGACAGGGCCGTGAACAGGCCTCGACGGTCTCCGTAGTGATGGGCCGGAGCTGCGTGGGAGACATCGGCTCTCCGGGCGATGTCACGCAGCGACAGTGCATCCGGTCCGCGTTCAGCGATGAGCTGGGCAGCGATGTGCATGATGTCGCCGCGGAGGTTCTCCCGGTGGTACGGCTTTGCCATGGCTCGAGCTTATCCAGCGATCTTTTCATTGACAAGATTGGAGATTCTCATGGCCCCGTTCATTGTCTTCACCGTGACGACACTGGCCGCGCTCCTGAGTGGAACCGCTGGCCTCACCTATGCCGAGGGCCTTCCTCAGGCACTGGCCATCGGCCTTGCGGCGATGCTCGCACTGACGTCCGGCGCACATTTTCACCCCACGCGTCGCCAGGGGCTGATCGCCATCGTCCCTCCCCGCCTCCCCTTTCCCGACCACCTCGTGACCCTCACCGGCATCCTGGAGATCCTTGCCGCGGTAGGCCTTCTGGTTCCCCCGACTTTCCTCGACTGGGCCCGACCGTCCGCCAGTTTCTGCCTGGCACTGCTGCTCATCATCATGTTCCCGGCCAATGTCTTCGCCGCGACAGAGAAGCGGGGAAAAGACTCCCCCCGACACTCCACTACTCCCACGGACGCTGCTCCAGGTCCTCTTCGTGAGCGCCGCACTCATCGTGGGCATCGCCAGTCTGTGACCGAGGGGTGAGACGCGCCCCGCAATCTCCGCGGGGCCCTCGCTCCCCGCGGGAGCCTCAACGGTCCTCGCCCAACTCCACCAGCAGTTTCTCCCACGCCGCGCCGGTGCGTCCCCACGAGAACGTCCGGGCGCGGCGACGCGCGTTCTCCCCCAGCTCAGCCATCCGGTCCGGGTCATCCAGCAACTGCTGCAGTGCATTGATGAGTCCACCCTCGGACCCGACCAGCACGCCGGTCGACCCGTCGATCACGCTGTCCCGCAAGCCTGCGGAGGTGTGGTAGCCCAGCGTCGGCACACCGTGCAGGCCCGCCTCGATCACCACCAGTCCCCAACCCTCCTTCCGACTCGGCAGGATGTTCAGGTCCGCCCGGGCCAGCAGCAGATGCTTCACTTGCTCGGAGACGTGCCCGTGGAAGATCACGTTGCCGGCGATACCCAGCTCGTCGGCATGACGCCGCAGATTGTCTGCCCACCAGCCATCCCCGATGACATCCAGGTAGGTGTCCGGGTGTCCGGGCAGGACGGCGGCGAGCGCATCCATCGCATGCTCGATCTGCTTGTGCGGCACCAACCGAGAAAGGGTGACCAGGTGGGTGCGTCCGGTGGACTCCGGTGACGTGTCGCCCAGTTCGTCCGGAACGTCCACGCCGTTGCGGATCACCCGGATCCGGTCGCGGTCGACCCCGAGTTCGACCAGTTCCTCCGCACTCGGCCCCGAGACCGTGACATACGGGTGCTTCCGGTGCAGCCACGGTGACAGCCGCGACTCGATGAACCACCCGACCCGGGACAGTACCGGACCGGCCACCGGCCACTGTTCCCGGTGACAGTGGTGGGTCAGCAGGACCGAGGGGACGCCGCCACGCCAGCCTCCGAACACCGCAGCGAAGAACGGCACCCCGTTCTGGGTGTCGACGATGACGTCCGGACGCTCCCCTGCCCTCGAGGCGAACACTCTGCTGCGCAGCATGTGCCACCAGGCCCGCGGGTAGACGGTGAGGTTTCCGCCGCCACGGACGTAGTTCACCCCGTTCCGTTCCTCGCGGCGCGCCGAGCCGGGGTACCAGGCCGTGCGGTAGGTGACCTGGTGGCCGCGACGCGCCAGGTGCTCGGCCACGCGCTCGAGGTAGACCTCGCTGCCGCCGCCTTCGGGGTGGCCGGAATCGCGCCAGCACAGCAGAAGAACTTTCATGACACCGCCAAGGTTACCGTGCGGTCAACCACCGCCGTGCAGGTTCGGTGAACCGCAACCAGCCTGTCCTTCAACTCGCCCGACTATGTTTTACCCCCTCACGTCGGCCCCCGCAGTTCACCTTCAGTGCACATCAGCAGTAACTTATCTCCGGTCGGTTGCCTTCTGAGGAATCATCACCGACACACCAGGTCATCTGCATTTCTCCACGGCGGCGCCGACATGCACGGACCCGGTCACGACATCGCTCTGACAGGACACCCCAGGAGAACAGCGTGCGCACCCGAAACCACGTGAAGAAGACCCTTGCCATTATCACTTCTGCAATCGGCGTCCTCAGTATGGCGCTGGTGGCAGCACCCACTGCTACCGCAGCGCCCAACGGGAACATCGTCGCCATCGGCGACTCATTCACCGCCAACCCGGACCAGTTCCGCAATGCCGTCCGCGACATCCCGGGGAGCGTCGACGGGTACCCGAGGAAGGGCGGCCGCCTCCAGTCTCCCGACAACTGGCCCCGTCAGATGGCCTCACGTCACAAGCTGTCCGTGACGGACTGGTCGTGTGCAAGTCTCACGTCAGGGGGCATGCTTCCCCGCATCGACCGTGCGATTACCGCCGGTGACCTCCACGCGGGGACCCGAAGCGTCGTCCTGGCCGTGGGAAAGAACAACTACAGCCCGTTCACCGCCCCGACTGATGACAGCCTCCTCAATCCGGCCGCGGTGCGCACCAGCCACCTGGCCGATGTCCGTGCAGCAGCCAGGAAGATCCGCTCCGTCGCACCGAACACGAAGATCATCATCCCGGGCGCACTGCCGATGGTTGACCGCACGACGATGATGTTCTGCGCGGTCAACGTCGTACCCAACGTCCCGGCCGGGCTGCCGGTGCCGGTACTCCGGGACGTGGAGAACTGGAACCGCAGCAACCAGAAGGAAGCCGCACGTCAGATCGGCGGCCACTACGTCGAGATGATCGACGGGGCACGGGGACACGACACCTGCGCATCGGATCGTGACCCCTCTGTCCCGGGCATCATCGACACCACGACGCCGCGGTACAACATGGCCTTCCACCCGTCCTACGCCGGTTCGCGGTACATCGTCTCGCAGCTGGTCAGCGTGGTCTAGAAGCCGAATGTCGAACCTGCGTTCTATCAGGTTCGCATTCTGAAATTTCGTGTCCGAGGCGGCCGATAGCATCCCGGAACATGAACACCACACAGATCTGCGCCGCTGCTACTGCCGCCGCCACCCACGTCACCCATGTCACCACCGCTGCCGAGGTCCGGGAACTCGCCGACCGGCTGAACAATCCTGCGGGCATGGCACCGTCCCTGGTCGTCACCACTGATCAGCGCACCTCGCAGGTCCACCTGGACATGGCGGAACTGTGCCGACGTGTGGATGATGACGTGCACGTGCATGTCCTGGAGACGGGGTCACTGACATGGGAGTTCTCTGATTCCATGCCGCCGGAGACATCGGTGTGGGGTGGGGCAGCACGGATCTACCCGGCACATGACCTGACGTGGATTCAGAACTGCTACGCCGGCGACCTGCTGTTCGCCAACATCCGGCCGGACAATGCCACCGCCATGGCCCGGATCATCGCCGAGCGGGTGAACACCCTCGCAGAGAACGCCCGCAACATTGAGGCGCTGACCTCGCTGGCGGCACAGGCAGAGGTTCCGGCGGAGATGATCGCCCCGCAGCCGTTCCGTGGGACGTTCTCCGGGGCAACCTCGGTGTCGGTGGGCCGGATCACCTCGCCGGACGCACCGCGTCTGGGCATGCTGCAGGTCGACCTGGATGTGCTGCTCCCCGGGATGCCGGTGTCGATCGGCAGCGTCTTCACTGTCGACGACGTGGTCAGTGGTCGTTTCGACGCCTCCGGCACGGTCATCGAGGTGGACGGACTGCGCACGGTCGAGCAGATGGCGGCGGACCTGGTACCGCATCACGTCTACCCGGCTGTCGTGACCGAGATCGTGTGCAAGAGCCAGGTGAAGGTACATGTCGTGCCCGGTGTGGTCTCCACACTGACGCAGAGCGGGATCGACGCGTCTGCCACGGTCGGTGACGTTGTCCCGGTGCAGGTGCAGTCCGTCGGCGAGCGTGACGGAAAGGTCCGGATCGTGGTCGGCCCGGCCCCTGAGAACGTCATGAACGACTCCGGGATGAACTGCGGGGTCAATGATGCCCCGGCACTGCGCACCGGTGGCCCGGTGTGGGCGTCGATGCCCGCTTCTCCTGACGATGCTGACGATGCCGCCGCCGACGCAGGCATGGCCGTGGACGAGGACGCTACTGTCAGCATTCCGGAGGGATCCGTCGCCGAACTGAAGGGCCTGCGGACACGGGTGCCGCAGCTGCGAGAGCGGGTGCGGCAGCAGGATAGCGAGATTGGGCAGCTGCGTGCCGACCTGGCCACCAGCTCCCAGGAGATCACCTTCGCCTGGGACGAGAATGACCGGCTGAAGGACGAGAACGACCAGTTGCGCGCACGGTTGACGGCAGCTGGCCTGCCACTGCCGGACGGAGTGACCTCCGGCGATGCGCGGACCGCCGCGCGCACGAAGAAGACCGTGACTCGGACGGTGTACACCGAACGCCCGCTGATCGGCACCGAGTTCGACACGTTGGACGATCAGCTCCGGGCAGAGGTCCAGGTGAACTGGATGCATCAGGTGGATGCGGCGGACAAACACGACCACAAGCTTAACTTCGACTTCGGTACGGAGTTCCTCGCCTCGGTCGATAAGACGGTCAATGACCAGGAGGCGGCTCGACAGAAGCTTCCACTGGTGATGGCCTGGATCGCCTGCGGGATGCCGGAGCGCACCAGCCGGCACCACGCCTACCGGGAGAACGAGGGCGGTGGATCACCGCAGCTCGTCCGCACTGACGGTGCGAAGGCTTTCCGTGTCGACCTGGAATCGAAGACCGCAGCCGCGCGTCGACTGCACTACTGGCGACTGCCGGACGGCTCCGTGGAGTTCGCCCGGGTGGGCTTCCACGACGAGCCGGGCTTCTGATCACCAGAGACGGGCAGAGCGCGTGATTCCTCAGTCGGACCCGACACTTTCGGGCCGTCAAGATAACATTGACGAACAGCAGTACGTCAAGATAAGGTTTACGCTTACCTTCGATAAGGACTGAGAGAAAGTGACCACCAGCCACCTGAACGATGCCGCTGGACTTGGCGACCTCGACCCGTCAACGAATCCAGCGCGCGATGCCACCAACTTCCGGCGCATCATCGCAGCACGCAAGCAGGTCGACACCGCCAAGCAAGAACTTCAAGAAGCGGTCAACGCCGCACGCGCCAGCGGTGACTCATGGACCGTCATCGGTGCTGCACTGGACATCAGCAAGCAGGCGGCCTATCAGCGATTCGGAAAACGTCAGGCTTAACGACAGGGCCATCAGCGTCACCGACGGGGGCACCAGGTGGACCATCGGGAAGGATCCACCCACGCCATGGGTGAGGAACGTGCGATCATCGACACATGCCCGCATCCCCCCTCCCCACCCTGCGGCGCCGCGCCACGCTGCGCCGCTCCCTCGGCCTGCTCACCGACTTCCGCTTCGAGCAGACCGACCCGGACAGGTTCTACGGGCACCTCGCCGAGGACACCGTCGGGCTGCTGTCCGACATCTGGGCCGACGCCGGTGACACCCCGTCGCTCAAAGGCACCCGCATCCTCGACGTCGGGGGAGGTCCCGGCTATTTCGGACGCGCCTTCGCCGCCGGCGGAGTCGCACCCGGCGACTACGTGACCTGCGAGCCGGACGTCGGCGAGATGGCCGCAGCCGGGATCACCCTGGCGTCCTCCGTCCGCGGCTCCGGCCTTGACCTCCCCTTCGCCGACGACGTCTTCGACCTCACCTACTCCTCCAACGTCGCCGAGCACGTCAACGATCCGTGGCGCATGGCCGCGGAGATGCTCCGCGTCACCCGCCCCGGCGGCCTGATGGTCTACTCCTACACCTGCTGGCTCGGCCCCTTCGGCGGCCACGAAACCGGCCTGTGGGAGCACTACGTCGGAGGGGAGTTCGCCGCCCGACGCTACGAGAAGAAGCACGGCCACCCACCGAAGAACCGCTGGGGCGAATCCCTGTTCAACGTCTCCTGCGCCGACGGGCTGCACTACGCCGCCCGCACCGACGGGCAGGACGCCGACCTCGTCGCCGCGTTCCCCCGGTACCACCCGCAGTGGGCGTGGTGGATGGTCAACGTCCCCGGCTTCCGCGAGGTCGCTGTCTCCAACCTGGTGCTCGTCCTGCGCAAGCGGTGACAGCCAGCGGCGGCGACCAGCGAGGACGGGGTGCTGCACGCCCGCAGCACGCCACCCCCGAACGCGCACTGGTTACACTGGGCAACACTCTCCTACCACCCGATTCAGCGCAGTTCAGAACACCAATCCCCCGCTCCCCGGCGCAACACCACCACTGCGTCCGCAGCGGCAATGACACATCCCAATGCATCTACAGATATAGTGATCGGCGACACATGTAGCACCCCGATGTCGTCTCATCGACAAGTGAGGAACGTCATGACGAACACCAGCATCCCCGAGGCCTTCATCTACGAGGCCCTACGAACCCCGCGTGGCAAGGGCAAGCCCGGCGGCAGCCTCCACACCGTGAAGCCGGTGGACCTGCTCTCCGGTCTGATCACCGAGACCCTCGAGCGCAACCCCGAGCTCGACCCTGCCGCCATCGAGGACATCATCACCGGTGTCGTCACCCCCCTCGGTGACCAGGGCATGGACATCGCCCGCACCGCCGCGCTCAACGCCGGCCTGCCGTACTCCGCCACCGGCGTGCAGCTCAACCGCTACTGCGCCTCCGGCCTGACCGCCCTGAACATCGGCGCCATGAAGGTCCGCTCCGGCTTCGAGGACCTCGTCCTCGCCGGTGGTGTGGAGTCCATGTCGCGTGTCCCGATGGGCTCCGACGGCGGTGCCCTGGCCATGGACCCGGAGACCTCCTTCTACAACGACTTCATCCCGCAGGGCGTCTCCGCCGACCTCATCGCCACCCTCGACGGTGTCTCCCGTGACGAGCTGGACGCCTACGCCTCCCGCTCCCACGAGCGCGCCGCCAAGGCATGGGAGGAAGGACGCTTCGCCGACTCCGTCGTGCCGGTCAAGGACAACAACGGCCTGACCGTCCTCGACCGCGACGAGACCATCCGCCCCGGCACCACCCCCGAGAAGCTCGCCGGTCTGCGCCCCGCCTTCGCCGTGGTCGGCGACCAGGGCGGCTTCGACGCCGTCGCGCTGAACAAGTACCCGCAGCTCGAGAAGATCAACCACGTCCACCACGGCGGCAACTCCTCCGGCATCGTCGACGGCGCGTCCCTGCTGCTGATCGGCAACGAGGCCGCCGGTGCCAAGAACGGACTGACCCCGCGCGCCCGCGTCGTCGCCGCAGCCACCACCGGTGTCGAGCCGACGATCATGCTGACCGCCCCGGCTCCCGCCGCCCGCGCGGCCCTGGCCAAGGCCGGTCTGACGCCTGAGGACATCGACGTCTGGGAGATCAACGAGGCTTTCTCCTCCGTCGTGCTGCGCGCACAGCGCGAGCTGAACATCCCCGACGAGAAGCTCAACATCAACGGCGGTGCGATCGCCATGGGCCACCCGCTGGGTGCCACCGGTGCGATGATCACCGGCACCGCTGTCGAAGAGCTGCACCGTTCGGGCGGACGCTACGCCCTGATCACCCTCTGTGTCGCCGCCGGTATGGGCGTCGCCACCATCATCGAGCGCGTCTAAGGAGAGACACCATGACTGAGAACATCATTGCCTGGGAGTCCGACGACAACGGCGTGGTCACCCTGACCATCGACGACCCGAACTCCCCGGTCAACACCATGAACGACGCCTTCCGGGCGTCCATCCACGAGACCGCCGGCAAGCTGAAGGACGGTGTCGAGGCCGGCGACGTCACCGGCGTCGTCATCACCTCTGCCAAGAAGACCTTCTTCGCCGGCGGCGACATCAAGTCCATGATCAAGGCCACCCCGGCCGATGCCGAAGCCATCAGGGACCAGATCGACGGCATGAAGGCCGACATGCGCACCATCGAGACCCTGGGCGTTCCGGTGGTCTCCGCGCTCAACGGCGCCGCCCTCGGCGGTGGCCTGGAGATCGCCCTGGCGACCCACCACCGCATCGCCTCCGACGCCAAGGGCGCCAAGTTCGGCCTGCCCGAGGTCACCCTGGGCCTGCTGCCCGGCGGTGGCGGAGTCACCCGTGTCACCCGCATGCTCGGCATCCAGGACGCCCTGATGAAGGTCCTGACCACCGGTAAGCAGTTCAGCACCGAGGCCGCCAAGGACGCCGGCCTGATCGACGAGATCGTCCCGGCCGACCAGCTGGTCGATGCTGCGAAGGCCTGGATCGCAACCAAGCCGGAGCCGTCCCAGCCGTGGGACCGCAAGGGCTTCAAGATCCCCGGCGGCACCCCCACCACCCCGGCACTGGCCGCCATGCTGCCCAGCTTCCCGGCCAACGTCACCAAGCAGGTCAAGGGTGCCCCGATGCCCGCGCCGCAGGCCATCCTTGCGGCTGCTGTCGAAGGTGCGCAGCTCAAGCGCTTCGAGGACGCCACCGCCGTGGAGACCCGCTGGTTCGTCTCCCTGGTCACCGGCCCGACCTCGACCAACATGATGCAGGCGTTCTTCTTCGACCTGAACCACTGCAACGGTGGCGGCTCCCGCCCGGTCCAGGAGGACGGCACCCCGTTCCCGAAGACCCAGTTCAAGAAGATCGGCGTCATCGGCGCCGGCATGATGGGTGCGGGCATCGCCTACGTCGCCGCCAAGTCCGGCATCGAGGTCGTCCTGAAGGACATCTCCGAGGAGAACGCCGCCAAGGGCAAGGCCTACTCCGAGGGCCTGGAGGCCAAGGCGCTGAAGCGTGGCCGCACCACCGAGGAGAAGTCCGCCGAGCTGCTGGGCCGCATCACGCCCACCGCAGACTACGCCGACCTGGCCGACGTCGAGCTGGTTGTCGAGGCTGTCTTCGAGAACACCGAGCTCAAGCACAAGGTCTTCGCCGAGATCCAGGCTGCTGTCCCGGAGACCGCCGTACTGGGCTCCAACACCTCCACCCTTCCGATCACCGGCCTGGCCGAGGGCGTGGACCGCAAGGGCGACTTCATCGGCCTGCACTTCTTCTCCCCGGTGGACAAGATGCCGCTGATCGAGATCATCTCCGGTGACGAGACCAGCCCGGAGACCCTGGCCAAGGGCCTGGACTTCGCCCGCCAGATCCGCAAGACCCCGATCGTGGTCAACGACTCCCGCGGCTTCTACACCTCGCGTGTCATCGGCACCGTCCTCAACGAGGCGATGCGCATGCTGGTCGAGGGCGTCGACCCGGCCGTCATCGAGTCCGCCGGTCGCCAGGCCGGTTACCCGGCTCCGCAGCTGCAGCTGCAGGACGAGCTGAACCTGAAGCTGGCCCGCAAGATCGGTTCCGAGAACGCTGCCGCCGCCGAGGCCGCTGGCGTGACCATCGACGACGGTGGCGTCAACGCCCTGGTCGACCTGTTCCTCGACGACCTGGACCGCCCCGGCAAGCTGGAGGGCAAGGGCTTCTACGAGTACGACGAGAACGGCAAGCGCACCGGCCTGTGGTCCGGTCTGCGCGGTGAGGTCCGCGAGAAGCTGGGCATCACCCCGGTCGTCGTGCCGGACGGCGAGGCCACCACCTCCGGTTCCGACCTGAACTCCATCGTCTCCGCCGGTGTCGAGGGCCCGAGCCTGAACGACCTGATCGAGCGCATGCTG
>OMJG01002070.1_pt1 | contig 10337 bp, 6 predicted proteins | sample 1646431 | NCBI WGS metagenome assembly OMJG01 (sample SAMN03771674, study PRJEB25209) | food metagenome | isolation source: Cotija cheese | place: Mexico:Jalisco,Michoacan | collected 2011-12-12 | reverse complement strand
CCCATGAAGAACTGGTAGGCCGGGGAGTCGGAGGCGTCCGACCACGGGTAGCCGACGGCGTCGAGGTGATCGGTGAAGCCCGGATCCCGGCCGGCGCCGGCGAATCCGGCCAGCACCCGCCCGGTGTCCATCCCGAAGCTGCGGTAGTGGAACAGGGAGATGTTCCACCGGCTGCCCAGGGTGGTCAGGAAGTGCACCAGGGCCCCGGGGGCCTCGGGGAACTCGAAGCTGGCGACGCGCTCGTCGAGGTCGGCCGGGGGGCGTCCGCCGATCATGTAGCGCAGGTGGGTCTTGGCGGACTCGTCGGCAGACAGGTCGATCACCCGGTATCCGGCCTTCTCCAGGGCCGAGACGATCTCGCCGCGCTCCGAGGCGGTGTGCAGCTCCACGCCGACGAAGACGCTGGCCCGGTCGGGTTCGGCGTAGCGGTAGTTGAACTCGGTGACCATCCGGCCGCCCAGCACCCGGCAGAACTCGAGGAAGGATCCGGGCCGCTCCGGGATCTCCACGGCGAACAGGCCCTCGCGCTGCTCGCCCAGCTCGGCCCGCTCGGCGATGTAGCGCAGCGAACCGAAGTTGAGATTGGCCCCCGACAGGATGTGGGCCAGCCGCTCCCCGTGCAGATGGTGGGTGCGGACGTACTTCTTCAGCCCGGCCAGGCCCAGTGCTCCGGCGGGCTCGGCGACCGCGCGGGTGTCGTCGAAGAGGTCCTTGACGGCTGCGCTGATCTCGTCGGAGTTGACGGTGACGACGTCGTCCAGGCAGGTCTGCAGCACCCGGAAGGTCTCGTCGCCGATGCGCGCCACGGCGACCCCCTCGGCGAACAGTGAGACGTGGTCCAGATCGACGGGGCGGCCGGCGTCCAGGGCGGCGGCCAGGCAGGCCGACTCCTCGGGTTCGACGCCGATCACCTGGATCTCGGGCATCAGCTGCTTGATGAGCACCGAGATCCCGGCGGCCAGCCCGCCGCCGCCGACCGGCACGAAGATGCGGTCCAGGCCGGCGTCGTCCTGGACGAGCTCCAGGCCGATGGTGCCCTGGCCGGCGATCACCAGCGGGTCGTCGAAGGGGGGTACATAGGTCATGTCCTGTTCGGCGGCCAGCCACTGGGCGTGGGTCTTGGCCTCGTCGAAAGTACTGCCCTGAAGGACGACGTGACCGCCGAATCCCTTGACCGCCTCCACCTTGATCGACGGGGTGGTCACGGGCATCACGATCACGGCCCGGATGCCGAGCCGGGCGCCCGACAGGGCGACCCCCTGCGCGTGGTTGCCGGCCGAGGCCGTCACCACCCCGGCATGCCGTTCGGCCTCCGACAGTTGGCGCATCCGGTTGTAGGCGCCCCGAAGCTTGAACGAGTGGACCGGCTGGCGGTCCTCCCGCTTGGCAAGCACCACATTGTCCAGACGCTGCGACAGACGCTCCATCGGCTCCAGGGGGGTCTTGACGGCCACCTCGTAGACAGGCGCCCGGAGCACGGCCCTCAGATAGTCCTGAGCGGTCATGTGGTGAGGCCGCTCGGCGGCCGGGATGGGCGTCGGAGCCGGGTTGGGGGTCACCGGTTCGACACTCGCACCGGCCGTCGGTGTCGCCGTCGCCGTGCCGTGATCGTGGGGGGTCATCGGCTCAGACCTTCGCGGTGCGAGGCGCCACGGCCCGAGGAACCGGGGTCACCTGGGACAGGTCGCGCACCCCGCCACGATCGGCGGAGGCGGCGAGCAGCCCGTAGGCCTTCAGGGCGGTCGAGACGTGACGGGTGCGCGGGGCGTGGGGGGTCCACGCCTCGGCCCCGCGGGCCTCCTCCTCGTCGCGGCGGCGGTCCAGCTCGACCTCGTCGACGTCCAGGGAGATGGTCCGGTTGGGGATGTCGATGGACACAGTGTCGCCCGAGCGGACCAGCCCGATGAGGCCACCGGAGGCGGCCTCGGGGGAGACGTGGCCGATCGACAGACCGGACGTCCCGCCGGAGAAGCGGCCGTCGGTGAGCAGGGCGCACTCCTTGCCCAGGTGCATCGACTTGAGGTAGCTCGTCGGGTACAGCATCTCCTGCATGCCCGGGCCGCCCTTGGGCCCCTCGTGGCGGATCACCACGACGTCCCCGGCCTTGATCTTTTTGCCGAGGATGCCGGTCACGGCGTCGTCCTGGGACTCGTAGACCACCGCTGGCCCGGAGAAGGTGAGGATGGACGCGTCGACCCCGGCGGTCTTGACGATGCACCCGTTCTCGGCGATGTTGCCGTACAGCACGGCCAGCCCGCCGTCGGCCGAGTAGGCGTGCTCGATGTCGCGGATGCAGCCGTTCTCGCGGTCGGTGTCCAGGCTCTCCCAGCGGCTCGCCTGGGAGAACATCTTCGTGGTGCGCACCCCGCCGGGGGCCGCCGAGTACATCTCGCGGACCTCCTCTGAGGGGCTCCCCGCCAGGTCGAAATGGGCCAACTCGTCGCCCATCGTGGTGGCCGACCCGTCGGGGGACCACACGGTGAAGGTCGAGGTGTCCAGCAGACCGCCGCGGTCCAGTTCGGCGAGGATGCCCAGCACGCCGCCGGCGCGGTGGACGTCCTCCACATGGAAGACGTTGGTGGAGGGGGCCACCTTGCACAGGTGCGGCACGCGGCGGGACAGGGCGTCGATGTCGGCCATGGTGAAGTCGACGTGGCCCTCCTGAGCGGCGGCCAGCAGGTGGAGCACGGTGTTCGTGGAGCCTCCCATCGCGATGTCGAGGCTCATGGCGTTGGAGAAGGCGGCCTTGGAGGCGATGGAGCGGGGCAGCACCGACTCGTCGTCGGACTCGTACCAGCGCTTAGCGATGGCCACGATCTGGCGGCCGGCCTGCTCGAAGAGGGCGCGACGGTCGGCGTGGGTGGCCAGCAGGGAGCCGTTGCCGGGCAGCGCCAGGCCGAGGGCCTCGGTGAGGCAGTTCATCGAGTTCGCGGTGAACATGCCCGAGCACGACCCGCAGGTGGGGCAGGCGTTGGCCTCCATGAGTTCGACGTCGTCGTCCGAGGCGCTCTCGTCCCCGGCGGCGACCATGGCGTCGATGAGGTCGAGCTTGCGGATGCCGTCGGACAGATTGGCCTTTCCGGCCTCCATCGGGCCGCCCGAGACGAAGATGGTGGGGATGTTGAGCCGCAGGCTGGCCATCAGCATGCCCGGGGTGATCTTGTCGCAGTTGGAGATGCACACCAGGGCGTCGGCGCAGTGCGCGTTGCACATGTACTCCACCGAGTCGGCGATGATCTCGCGGCTGGGCAGGGAGTAGAGCATCCCGTCGTGACCCATCGCGATGCCGTCGTCGACGGCGATGGTGTTGAACTCCTTGGCGACGCCGCCGGCCGCCTCGATCTGCTCGGCGACGATCCTCCCGACGTCCCGCAGGCCGACGTGGCCGGGCACGAACTGGGTGAACGAGTTGGCGACGGCGATGATCGGTTTGCCGAAGTCTCCCGCGCCCATGCCGGTGGCGCGCCACAGGGCGCGTGCGCCGGCCATGGCGCGGCCGGAGGTGCTGGTGGCTGATCGCAGGGTTGGCATCTGATCTCCTGAGGGCTGGTACATGCGAAACGCCCCCCGTCCGTGAGGATGGAGGGCGCGCGGTCGACTCGTCGGGCGGGGGCTCAGGCCGCGCGCCGACTAATAAGAACTCGACCGGTGTTCATGCCTGCGCACGCTACCAGTCTGGTCCAATCGCTGGGACCCGTTGTCCGCATCCCGGACAGAACGGGTCCGCCCGTTGATACTGCGGTCACGGGTGCAGGTGCGCCATGAAGGGCAGCAGCGGAGCCATCAGGCCGGCGCTCATCCAGAACATGCCGAAGCCCATCGCGGCGTCGGTGAGGCCCGAGAACCGCGCGGTCGCCCGAGAGGTGGGGGCGACATGGCAGCAGGAGGCGGTGCCCGGATGCGGCGCCCTGGCGGTGATGACGCGCACCAGGCCCGAGATGCCGAGGATCAGCAGGGCTGCCATCAGCGGCAGGCCGATCCCGGTGACCAGGGTGAGGCCGGACATCTGGCCGCCCATCTGCCCGGACATGTCATGGCCGCCCATGGATCCCATGGACGAGTGGGATGAGGACATCGACCCCGCCATGCTCGACATACTCGCCATCGCCGACAGATGCCAGACCATCGCACCGAACATGAGGGTGTGCCCGACCGCCAGCCAGGACACCCGCCACACCGCCATCGCCGCCATCCACAGGGTGGCGGCGCCGAAGATCGCGATGAGGGCGGGTTCGGTGAGGGCATCGGAGAAGGGCGTCCACCACGAGCGGGCCACCATCGTCAGCATCACCAGCGACATCACGACGTGACAGCACTGGGAGACGGTGATCGCCCAGGCTCCCTGGGCGGGCCGGTCAGCGCCGAGCAGCCCGAAGCTGGCGAGCAGGTCGCGGACGGTCCAGAGAAGGCACCAGCCGAACAGGACGAGCAGCCCGACGAGGGTGACCGGGTTACCGGAAAGAGTGAACACTGCGCTCCTTGGAAGCGGCCCCGACGGGGCCGTGCGGCGTCGACGTTAGTGACATACATCACGTGTTTTCAACAGGGGGGACGACCCCCCTGCGCTCGCTTCGCTCGCTGACCCCTCGCGCGGGGACCTGGGATCGGATGGGGTCTGTGTCGCGGGCCATGGGGTGCAGAGAGGGGTGGGGACGACCCCCCTGCGCTCGTTTCGCTCGCTGACCCCTCGCGCGGATCTGGGCGGGTCGGGTCTGTGTCGCGGGCCAAACGCTGAGTTCTGCCACCACAGGGCCGCCGAACGCACTATCCACCTCGTGACCGAGATATGGCAGAACCCGGATCGGGGCGGCCGACTGCTGGAACGAGTTCTGCCCTCACACGCTCGGCACCGGGATAATCCGATCGGCGTCGTTCACATGGCAGAACTCATCCGTTCATCCGGGCCGTGGGCCTCGCCGTCACCACACCTCGCGGCGGCGGGCATGGAAGAATCGGGCCATGGCCAGTGAGGATCGCAGCAGTCCCGAGCGCTTCGACGTCGTCGTCATCGGATCGGGCTCGGGAAACACCGTCTTCGGCAAGGAGTTCGCCGACCTGAAGGTCGCACTGGTGGACTCCGGCACCTTCGCGGGCACCTGCCTGAACAAGGGATGCATCCCGTCGAAGATGTTCGTCCGTCCGGCGGATCTGGCCGCCGCGGTCGACGAGGCCGCACGGATCGGCGTCGATCTGCAGTTCAACGGCGCCTCCTTCCCGGCGATCCGTGACCGGATCTTCTCCCGGATCGACCCGATCTCGGCCGAACAGCTGGCCTTCCGGCAGGGTCTGGAGAACACCACGGTCTTCACCGAGGAGGCGAGCTTCGTCGACCCGCACACCCTCCAGGTGGGCCGTCGCCGCATCACCGCCGACCAAATCGTGCTGGCGGCCGGGTCGCGTCCGAGGGTTCCCGAGCTGCTCGGCATCGACGACCCGCGATGGTCCCACCGCATCCACACCTCGGACACCATCATGCGCATCGACGACCTGCCCGAGAGGATCGTCATCCTGGGCGGCGGGTTCATCGCCGCCGAGTTCGCCCACGTCTTCTCCGCCCTGGGATCCAAGGTCACCGTCATCAATCGCTCCGGGCGGATGCTGCGCCGCGAGGACATCGACGTCTCCAAGAGATTCACCGAGCAGCTGGCGTGGAGGGCCTCGCTGCGGATGTCGGAGGATCTGGTGGCCCTCGAGGAGGACGCCGGCGGCCACCTGGTGGTGGTCACCGTCGACCCCTACGGCATCGACTACATGTACCCTGCCGACATCGTCCTCAACGCCACCGGCCGCATCCCCAACTCCGACCGTCTCAACCTCCCGGCCGCCGGCGTCGACGTCGACGACAACGGGTTCGTGGTGGTCGACGAGCACCAGCGCACCAGCGTCCCGCACATCTGGGCGTTGGGTGACATCTGCTTCCCGGGCCTGCTCAAGCACGTCGCCAACGCCGAGGCGAGGGTGGTGCGCCACAATCTGCTCAATCCGGATGCCCTGATCAGCTCCGACCACCGGTTCGTGCCCCACGCCGTCTTCTCGGATCCTCAGGTGGCCTCGGTGGGCGCCACCGAGCAGACCCTCAGACAGTCCGACACCCCGTACGTCTCCTTCACCCAGCAGTACGCCGACGTCGCCTACGGATGGGCGATGGAGGACACCGGCCACTTCGTCAAACTTCTCGGCGACCCGTCCACCCGCACCCTGCTGGGCGCCCACATCATCGGACCACAGGCCGCCACACTCATCCAGGTGGCCATCCAGGCCATGAGCTTCGGCCAGAAGGTCGACGACGTCGCCCGCGGACAGTACTGGATCCACCCGGCCCTGCCCGAGGTCGTCGAGAACGCGCTGCTCGGCCTGGCCAAGGAGATGGATCGGGCCTGAGCCTCAGCTCCCCCGGTCTCAGTTCCCCAGGCTCAATTCTCAGCGCGGCCCTGACGCCAGTACCCCATGAAGGCCACCCGGCTCCGGTCGACGCCGTGCTCGGCCACCAGGATTCGCCTGAGGGTGCGCACGGCTGCCGCCTCTCCGGCGATCCAGGCGTAGAACTGGGCTCCGGGAGCGGCCGGCGGGGCCTCCCACAGCAGATCATGGTCGACGTCGACGTCGACGTCAGCCAGGGGTCCGGTTTCGTGGCCCCGGGTCATGAAGCCGGGATGTCGCGACGCGAAGTCGCCGATCCCCTCGATGAGTCGGGTGCCCACCCGGTCGCGGCGAGCCAGCCAGTGGGTGTGGATACCCGAGGGGAGATCCATCGGAAGCCTGTCGTCAGCGACGGGCACCTCCATGAAGGCGTGCACATTCCAGCCGGCGTCGGGCTCGGGGCGCGACGAGAGGGTCTCCAGGATCGAGCAGATCGCCGGGACGGCCGTCTCATCGCCGGCCAGCAGCAGGTTGCGCGCCCGGCCCGGATGGAAGTCGATGCCCATCCCGTGGAGAGGGGAGCGGGAGTCCGGTCCGACGACCACCAGCTCGTCGCCGATCCGGGCCCGGTCGGGGAAGGAGCCGCCGGGCCCGGCCCCCTCGTGGACGGCGAAGTCGACGGTGAGGCGGCGGGCCCCCGGATCGATGCCGCGCACCGTGTAGGTGCGGATCGGATTGCGGGTGTCGTCGTCGGCGGCCAGCCAGCGCGGGTACCACTCGCCCGAGGCCAGTTCGACCGGGTCGTCGAATCCCAGGTCGATCCAGCCGCCGTCGCGGTTGGCGAAGAGCAGCTTGATGCGCTGGTCCAGTCCGTCGGTGCCGAAGATGTCGAGGTCCTCCCCGGTGAACTCCAGACGCCGGAAGTGCGGGCTGAGGGTCCGGCGGGATGCCACCGTCACCTTGAAGGGCCGCGCCCCCTTGACGGCCACCGGTCGCGGATCGGCGCTCATGCTGCCGCCCTGCTCAGATCCACCTGATCGGCGACCGTCGAAGGGTCCTCGGCCCGGCCCAGGGGCACGACGACGGGGGACCGGTTGACCGGGTCGGTGAGGATCCGCGTCTCCAGGTTGAAGACCTCCCGCAACACCGGTTCGGTGACCACCTGGGAGGGCGTGCCATGGGCCCGCACCGAGCCCTCGCGCATGGCCACCAGCCAGTCGGAGTAGCGGGCCGCCATGTTGATGTCGTGGAGCACCATCACCACGGTCGTGCCGTGATCCCGGTTGAGGCGGCCGAGCAGCTCGAGCACGTCGATCTGGAAGGCGAGGTCCAGATAGGTGGTGGGTTCGTCCAGAAGCAGCAGGTCGGTCTGCTGGGCCAGCGCCATGGCGATCCACACCCGTTGGCGCTGCCCGCCGGACAGCTCGTCGACCGGCCGGTGGGCCAGCTCGGCGGTGCCGGTCTGCTCCAGCGCCTCGGCGACCGCGTCGTCGTCGTCGGAGGTCCAGCGGGCGAAGGCGCCGCGGTGGGGGGCCCGTCCGCGGGAGACGAGATCGGCCACCGCGATGCCCTCCGGGCAGGTCGGCGACTGCGGGAGCAGCCCGAGCACCCGGGCCACCTTCCGGGTGGGAAGGGAATGGATCGCCTGCCCGTCGAGCACCACCGATCCGGTGGTCGGGCGCAGCAGCCTGGCCAGGGTGCGCAGCAGGGTCGACTTGCCGCAGCCGTTGGGGCCGATGATGGCGCCTATGCCGTGATCGGGGATGTCCAGATCGAGGGCGTCGATGACGGTGCGTTCGCCGTAGCCGACGGCCACCCCCTGAGCAGAGAATGTGTGATCGGTCATGCCGGCTCCTTCCGGGTCATTCGCACGATGAGGATGATGAGGTAGATTCCGCCGACGATGCCGGTGACGACGCCGACGGGGTAGGTGTGCGGCAGCAGATGCGCGGCGATGAGGTCGCAGCCCAGGACCATCGCCGATCCGATGAGGGCGGCCGGCAGCAGCGGTGAGCGTCCGGCGCCCACCAGGTTGGCGGCGATCGGCCCGCACAGCAGGCTCACGAAGGCGATCGGGCCGGTGGTGGCGGTGGCGGTGGCGAGCACCACGACGGCGACCAGCATGATCGCCACCCGGGTGGCCTGGACGTGGACGCCGAGGCCGGCGGCGGCGTCGTCCCCCAGGCGCAGGGTGTCCAGGTGGCGCGACAGCCCGGCGATGAGGGGGACGCCGACGGCCAGTCCGATGAGCAGCGGGGCCAGGCCCTCCCAGGTGGAGCCGTTGAGACTTCCGGTGAGCCACCGGCTGGCGGCCTGGATGTCCCACTGGTCGGCCCGCACCATGAGCCACATGGTGACAGAGTCGAGCATCGAGCCCACCGCGATGCCGATGAGGATCAGGCGCCCGGTGGCGCCGCGGCCCTGCCAGGCCAGCAGGGCGATCGCCAAGGCGGTGAACAGCCCTCCCACCACCGCGATTCCGGTGAGCGCCGCGCCCGACAGGCCCAGCACGATGATCCCGGCCACCGCGGCGGTGTTGGCGCCCGCGGTGATCCCGATGATGTCCGGGGAGGCCAGGGTGTTGCGCAGCAGGATCTGGAAACAGGCTCCGGCAAGGCCGAACGCGGCTCCAGCGAGGATCGCCGTGGTGGCCCGCGGAAGCCGCAGCCGGCCCACCGTGAAGGAGGCTCCGCGGACATGCTCGCCGGCGATGACCTGGAGCACCTGGGCGGGGGAGTAGATCCGGTCGCCCAGGCACAGGGCCGCCAGGAAGAGGGCCGCGACGAGGACGACCAGCACGGCGACGACGATCAGCCGGCGGCGTCGGCCGGCGAGCCGACGTCGCCTCACGATCTCGGCGGTCCGGATCTCGGGGGGATGAATCTCGGCGGGACGGGGCTGGGTGGCCGGGAACTGGGGGGCCGGGGAGGCGGTCCGGGTCGATTCGGCGGTCATCGGGGTCTCCATGTCACAGCTCCGCGAACTTGCGGTTGCGCACCAGCACGATGAACACCGGCGCGCCGATGATCGCCATGACGATGCCGACCTGGATGTCGGTGGGGCGGGTGACGACCCGGCCCACGACGTCGGCCACCAGCAGCAGGAGCGGGCCGACGACCACCGACCAGGCCAGCACCCACCGGTTGTCGGCGCCCACGACGGCGCGCACGGCGTGCGGCACGATGAGCCCGACGAAGCCGATCGGCCCGGCCAGCGCCGTGGAGGCGGCCGCCAGCAGCACTGCGGCGCAGGCCACCAGCAGCCGGGTGCGTCCGACGCTCAGGCCCAGCCCCGACGCCATCTCGTCGCCCAGTGCCAGGGAGTTCAGTGCCCGGCCCGAGAAGACCGCCAGAACCGCCCCGACCAGGAAGAAGGGCAGCACCCCGGTCATCTGGTCGAAGCGGGCCCCCTCGATGCCGCCGGCCTGCCAGGTGCGGAAGGACTGCAGCATCTCGGCGCGCGGCAGCAGCACGGCCTGGGTGATGCTGGTGAGGACGGCGGCCATCACCGCCCCGGCCAGGGCCAGACGCAGCGGGCTGGGGCGGCCGCGTCCCCCGGATCCGACGGCCCAGACGGCTGCTGCGGCCAGGGCCGCTCCGGCGACCGCCAGCCAGATGTACTGACCGGCGGAGTTCAGGCCGATGTAGGCCATCCCGATGACGACGAAGGCCGCGGCGCCGGCGTTGACCCCGAGGATGCCGGGGTCGGCCAGCGGATTGCGGGTGATGCCCTGCATGAGGGCTCCCGAGACCGCGAGTGAGGCGCCGACCAGCAGCCCGAGGACGGTGCGGGGGACGCGGGAGCGGACCGCCTCGGCGGCGATGGTGCTCACCGACGGGTCGGTGAGGGCCTGCCAGATCTGCGCCGGGGGGACGGTGCGGGAGCCGATCCCCACCGACGCCGCGCATGCGGCGAGCAGGGCGATCAGGGCGAGGGCCAGGCCCCAACGGCGCACCCCGCGGGGCGCCGTGGAGGTG
>OMJG01002069.1_pt1 | contig 10337 bp, 6 predicted proteins | sample 1646431 | NCBI WGS metagenome assembly OMJG01 (sample SAMN03771674, study PRJEB25209) | food metagenome | isolation source: Cotija cheese | place: Mexico:Jalisco,Michoacan | collected 2011-12-12 | reverse complement strand
TAAATCAATTTTTCATAAGCATCTGGTACATAGGCAGCATTTAATTCGTCTACATTAGAATTAATAGACACCATTGTTGGCAATAATTCTTCACCAGGTAATTTTTGATTTAGGTTAAAAGCTAAACCGGTTTCTGGTTGGATGTTGAAGGTGATGCGACTTTGACTTGGATTATACCCCTTATCGATGTCTGTTTTATCAACGGCATCATTTAAGACGATTTCAACGGTTGTCCGTTTGTCATCCAAGGCTTTACCTGTTTTGAAGTAGAAGGGTACTTGACCCCAACGGTCATTATTGACTTGGAAGTAGCCCGCTAAATAAGTTTCAGTCACAGAATCAGGCGCGACCTCATTTTCCTCTAAGTAGTTGATGAATTCACCATCTTCACTTGCAAGGTATTGGGCACGAACGGTTTGTTTAGCTGTTTGGTCTGCTGTCAATGAATCGATTTGTTTCAAGAAAGCTAACTTATTGGCATGTACATCGTCTTGGTCAGGTGAAGCGGGTAGGTCCATACCAAGTAATGTCGCCACTTGTAGGATATGGTTTTGTAGCATGTCACGAATAGCACCTGATTTGTCGTAGTAACCACCACGGCTACCAACTGGCATGTCTTCTGCTAGGGTGATTTGAATGTTTGAAACGAATTCCTGGTTTAATAAAGCTTCGACTGCAGGGTTAAAGAAACGTGTCGCTAAGATATTTTGCACCATTTCTTTACCAAGGTAGTGGTCAATACGGTAGATATCTTTTTCATCGAAAGAAATCGCTAAGGCATCATTTAATTCTTTGGCTGATGATAGATCAGTTCCGAATGGTTTTTCTAAGATTACTCGGTGTGTACCGCCATCTGTCACAATTTCAGCATCCTTCAATCCTTGGGTGATTTCAGGGAATAGGGCTGGTGAAGTCGATAGGTAGTATAAATTTTTCTCACCGGTATTAAATTCATTTCTTAATCTTGCCATTTCATTGTTCAAATTCTCATAATCATCCGCTTGAGTGGCGTCATGAGATGTGTAGAAGAAATGTTTGATAAAGTTATTGATTGTTTCTTCGTCTGCTTCTTGGTCAGAAATTGAATCTAAGACGATATCACGGAAATAATCGTTAGTCCATTCACGTCTAGAGTTTCCTAGCAAAGCAAAGTTTTCAGATAATAATTGACGCTGATATAAGCGGAATAAAGATGGGTATAGTTTACGGCGCGCTAAATCTCCTGCTGCACCAAACATAACGATAAGCCCACCAACTTGTTTGTTAGTCATTATGCTACATCCTTTCATAGTTCATCACCAATTATATACGAACTTTCATCACTTACACAAGAATTAGTCCTAACTATTCTTAGTATTTTTTAATATTCTATTATTTTAGATTTAAGAAGGATAATGGTACAATAGTACGGATGAGCAAAAAGAACCGTACTTGCCTAAGCTGGCAAGCAGAGAAAGGTGGGAGACCATGTCTTTTACACAATTTAATTTAAAACCATTTATCAACGACGCACTCGCAGATTTAAATTTCTATGAGCCGTCTCCAATTCAAGCAACAGTTATTCCAGTGATTCAATCAGGCCGCGATGTCATTGCCCAAAGCCAAACAGGATCAGGTAAAACTCATGCCTTCTTATTACCACTATTAAATAAGATTACAGCTGAAAACCACACGCAGTTGGTTATTACAGCACCTAGTCGTGAACTTGCGGAGCAGTTATACCAAGCGGGCCGTCAAATCTTGTCATTTTCAGATGAAGATTTACATATCGAGCGCGCGTTTGGTGGAACAGATACTGTTAAACAAGCTAACCGTTTAGAAAATGTCGTACCACAAGTCGTTGTTGCGACACCAGGACGTCTATTAGACTTGATTAATAACCAATTGATTTCTGTACACCAAGTAACAGATTTCGTTGTTGATGAAGCAGACATGACTCTTGATTTAGGTTTCTTAAATGAAGTTGACCAAATTGCAGGCCGTATGCCAAAATCATTGAACATGTATGTTTTCTCAGCAACTATTCCAGACAAATTGAAATCATTCTTGAGAAAATACCTAAGCAATCCTGAATGGGTAACAATTGAAGCGCGTCACAAAATTTCAGATACCATTGATAACTACTTGGTACCCGTTAAAGGGCGCGACCGTAAGGCATTGTTGTTCGATACCTTAACAATTGGTCAACCTTATTTAGCTTTAATCTTCGCTAACACCAAGGAAACTGTACAAGAATTGTACAAATACTTGAAATCTCAAGGCTTAAATGTCGGCCAAATTCATGGTGATTTACCAGCTCGCGAACGTCGTCGTGTAATGAAACAAGTACAAAAATTGGACTTCCAATACGTGGTAGCAACTGACTTAGCTGCTCGTGGGATCGATATTGATGGCGTGTCTCATGTCATCAACTACGAAGTACCAAATGAATTAGAATTCTTCATCCACCGTGTAGGCCGTACTGGTCGTCAAGGTAAACCAGGTACTGCCATTACCTTCTATATTCCGGATGAATTTAAAGATATTGAATGGTTAGAAAACAAAGGAATCATCTTTGAAAATAAAGATATCAAAGACCATCAATTAATCGACGGTAAAGACCATGATGCTCGTGCTGCCCGTCAAAAAGCACCTGAAGTTGACCATACTGTAGCTGGGATGATCGAACGAAACAAACGTCGTAAAGTCAAACCTGGTTACAAGAAAAAATTAAGCCGTCAAATTTCTAAACATAATAAAGACAACCGCATGGCTGATCAACGTAAAAAACGTCGTGACCAACGTCGTAAAAACAAAGAAGACAACCAAGTGGATTTCTAAATTCACTAGCATCTATAAAATAAAAATCGAGGAAAGATTGATTTAATCAATCTTTCCTCGATTTTTTTGGTTTAATGATAAATTATTTTTCGACGCTCACACATTAGTCGGGTTCGCTTTTGTAGTCAGGTCTCCTCTTCAGGAATGATTGCAGCAAGCAGACTTGCTACGGTATATGTCTTCCAGTTGTACCAGGTTAAGCGTCAAAGCATCCACCCTTGTATTATTTCTGCATTTTTATGACTTGTACTTTTTTCAATAGTCGCCATAAACGAATCAAGGCGAATACATACATGATTTCTAATTGATAGATAACATAGAAGCCAAATAGGTTAAAGATGGTAATGACCATTAGTGGCATGGTTAATGACGCAAGAGCTAAAGAAAACCGCATTTTAAAGGTTAGTCTTAACCGGGTTGAATCAGGTAGCATACCAATTACTAGGGTAATCATCAAGCTTGCTAGCATTAGATTTAATAGGCTAGATAGGGCCACAATGATGAAGATAATCGGGTAGTAGGCCCAAGTTAGGCTACTCATTGACTGGATAATACCTTTGACACCATCGCTATTGGCAGAGTCACCTAATTGTGTGTAGGTAAAGGCGATAGGTTGGCCTATGAATGATATAGTTAGGTTATCTGAGTTGTTTTCAACAGTAATCAGATTGTTTTGACTAGTCGTCACGTCTTGACTGGCGATTTCATCATTTGGATCAAAGGCATAGGTCATCAGGTCTGTTTCAAAAATAAAGGCCGCTTGGTCATCGCTGGTGGCTATTTTGCCATCTGTGACTTGATAGTCAGGGATTTGATTAACGATCGATGTTGCGTTGGTTTCTAGTAAATCAAATACTTTCAAAGTGTCGAAGAAGGTCGGAATTGCTGATATACCTGCAATTAATAGGGCATAGACCAACATTCTTTTAAAACTATAGGAAATGACACGGATAATTTTTGGATAATTCAATAGGGCATCGTATAAGATGACGAGGATATTGCTTTCTTTCATATATTCGCTCTTTTCTGTTCGCATATTCTCACTCTTAGCTAGTGGACTTGGAAAATGACTAAGCATTCTCACGTTAACATTCATTATAACAAAGATTGGTCAAAAATAATGAGCGGATGATTGGAAAAGGAAAAACTTTTCTTAAAAATAAGTGAGCACTTTAAGTTGATTCCTTTGAATTTTAGGGTGTGACTTGTTATAGTGATTTTAGTAAGAAAATAATGATAAGTTATATAGGGGGAATTTTACATGGCTTTTGAATTACCGGAATTACCATACGCTTATGATGCATTAGAACCGTATTTCGATGAGGAAACAATGCACTTGCATCATGACAAACACCATAATACTTATGTAACAAATGCAAACGCAGCTTTAGAAGGTACTGATTTAGCAGACAAATCTGCTGAAGAAATCCTATCTAACTTTGACGCTGTACCTGAAGACAAAAAAACTGCTGTTCGTAACAATGTTGGTGGACACGCTAACCACACATTATTCTGGGAACAATTCGCAGCAAACGCTGGCGGTGAACCTACAGGCGCTTTGAAAGAAGCTATCGACGCTAAATTCGGTTCATTTGCAGACTTCCAAGAAGCATTCAAAACTGCAGCAACTGGTCGTTTCGGCTCTGGTTGGGCTTGGCTAGTTTTAGCTAACGGTGAAGTAGAAATCACTTCTACACCAAATCAAGACTCACCATTAATGGATGGTCAAACACCATTATTAGGTATTGATGTTTGGGAACATGCGTACTACTTGAAATATAAAAACGTTCGTCCAGACTATATTGCAGCATTCTGGAACATTGTAAACTGGGATGAAGTTGCAAAACGTTTTGACGCAGCAAAATAATTTAACATCTATTTAAATAGTAAAAGAGGGGTTAGCTTAGGCTAACCTCTTTTTTACGGCAAATTGCATAAAAATGCCTCTAAAAAACGCCTACCGACAATTATCAGCAGACGTTTTATATTTATTTCGTTTTCACTTTTTTCCTGTTAAGGAAATATATACCTACTAGTACGAGTCCGGTTGCGCCTGTAATGGCTACACCTAATATCAAGCCTTGTGGGATGTAGTAGAAAGTGACTTCATAATCACCAGATTCTTGGAATTGGATACCCATAAAGCCACCGTTTAATAGGGATGCGGTATCGACTTCTTCGCCGTTGACTTTAGCGTGCCAACCTTCTGCGTATGGGACAGTGACCATCAAGTATTCACTTGGATCGTCTACTGTAACGGTGCCTGAGAAAGCCTCATTTGAGAAGTTGGTCAGTTCCAACTGATTTTGCTTTAAGTCTTCTGCCATGGTGGATACTTTTTCCTGATCAAGGGTATAGAGATTGATATCCGCTAGAGTTGTTTCGTCATCTAGCAATTGGATGGTAAATACTTTCTCTGCGCTTTGTTCGTCGTTAGCAATATTAAATAATTGAATCGACTGGTAGGAAGAATCGTAGTCCAATGGCTCGCCATCTAAGTAGTATTTGACTTCTTCATCGTTCAAGAATGAAGGGACGGTAATGTAATAAGCTTGGTCTGTTTTGACATTGATATGGATATCAATAAACGAATCTTCTCCAGTGCCATCACGGGTATAAGCTGTGTTTACCACAGAAGCATCTTGTGAATCCACATGGAAAAGGTCCACGCTGGCAAAGTTGGCAATCTCAAATTGTGAAAGGTCAATGCCGTCTGTTGTGCCGTTTCCGCTTAAGACATTCAACAATTCATCTTGCAGGTAAACTGGATTGACGTCATCAATGGCGACGTCTTGGATGTCTTGGCTAACCATATAGGCAAGGGACAAGGCATTGGGATTTTCATGGATGATTAATTGGTCTGTGACTTCTGTAACAGGATATTCACTCAAGTCAGTTCGTGTTGACCTGACTCGGTCTTTTAAGGCGCCTTGATTATCTTCAAACGGGGTGACGTCAAAGTAATATTGGACACCAAATAGGGCGTCTGTCACTAGGGTTCCTGTTGTATAGTTGGTAAAGCCGTCTGACATAGGTTGCCCTAATTGTTTGAACAATTGGGTGGTGTTTCGTTCCATTGTCGAGTTGAAATGGTTCAAGTCATAGTAACCCAGCTGCATGGCATCGTTTTTTGTCCGCTGGAAGGTCTTGGTCATTCGGTAGAATTCATTTTCCGCGGGCGTATACGATGCGATTTCTGGTTTGATTTCAGCAATATAATCCGCAAAGTCATCTTCTTTCAAGTAAGAAATAGAGGAAATAGTGATCACTGAGTTGGCAAACACTTCACTCATGGTAATGAACAATAGGAGGATGTAAATCAACCGGTCGAAGTCAACAGCCATCATCAGCAGGGCAGTGACCCCAACGAATAAGACGAAGGAGACTAGGACTGTTGTGACTGAAATATAGTCAAATTCTTCAATCTTATAGAACAGGTAACCGTAGGCAATAGCAAAAGGTATCAGCAAGGCTATTGCACTTTTAATGGATAAGACAGTTTTTTGTCGGTAGAGCTGGTAGCCGATAAATAATAGAAAGAATGAAAAGACGAATGAAAAACGGTACGGGTACCAGATTGGGTATTGGAACCCGTGCCAAATCAAGTTTAGCCCTGAAATGTTCATGGATAATAATAGGGCCGTCGTCAATCCACCGGCGGCTAATCGTTCTTGCCAAGGAATCTTCTTATTGAAAAAGTAAAGGCTGGCCATGATAAGCGCTAGACTTCCTACGAAAATATTGGGCAATCCTTCTGGCATTTGGTCAAAGTTAAAGGCCCCTAGGATGAATTTTGACACAATATCGTATAAGGGATAATCGGTGGTTAATTCAAGTTCGGGTGACGATTGTTGCCCTTTACTGGTTGATAATGCATAGAATGTGGGCATTAAAATAAACGCAGCTAAACCACCACCTGCGAGTGACCAACCGGCAAATTTACCAAATGTTTGCATGAAATAGGTTTTGAAATTGGTAAAGTAGCTTGCCTGATATTGCGCTGTTGGCGCCAAGTCCTGGTTGAATCTTTCCATCTGGTCTTGACTATGCAAATCAGCTCGTCCGTGAGCGACCATTCGGTAGCAGAAAAATAGGATTAAGAATAAACAAATCATGTAACCGATATAGTAATTCGAGATTAGGATAAGGGCTAGCCAACCTACATAGGTCCAGCCAGATTGACCGCGCATGACCTTTTCCAAACCCCAAATGAGAAAGGGTAGGAAGATGACGCCGTCTAGCCACATGACGTTTAGTTGGTTGGCGGATAGGTAGCCGATGAAGGCGTAAGCGAATGAAAATGTGAGTGATTGCCAGGTCACTTCATTATAGAACCGACCTAACATGAACTGGAAGGCGGATGCTGCGGTGGCGAGTTTGAGTAAGACAATCAAGGCGACGGCAAAGGAAAGCCAGGATTGCGGGAAAAATAGCAAGAAAATTAAGTAGGGGGACATGAGGTAGTAAGACCAGGTCCCAACCATTTCGCCTCCGGTGGCTTTTGAGAAGGAATAGAAAATCTGATCCCAATTGCCTTGGAAGATGTCTCGGTAGTATTGATAGAAGTCGATATATTGTTGGCCTAGGTCGACAGTCATGATGGTGCCGTTGCCGAAAGGAAATATTTTTAGGCCAAAGATAAAGAAGAGTCCCATCAGGATAAAGACTGCTAGAAACAAGCCAATCATTGAAGCTTTGAGAGGGTGTTTCTGACTTTTTTGTTGAATCGTTTTTATATATTGCGTCATGACACGAACTCCTTTTTGCGAATTACTTTTAGCATATCATATTTCGAAGATTGATTACCTTGTTTAAAGATTTTTTACAAAAATAAAAACTTCTGTGATTTTTAGGTGGATATAGGGATTCTTAATAATTTACACGAGTCTTATGCCCCTTTTTTGTGTATAATTAAAAAAGATGATGCTAGCCTGAGTGGACTGACCTATTTTGGCTGCATATAAGTGTTTTATTTGAAAGTAGGTGACAAGTTGGATCAAGGTGATCAAAATAAACAACCGAAGCAATATGAGGATGCTGAGGAAAAGTTGAATAAAATAGGTTCTGATGATCAAGACCAACCAAAAAGACGTGCACCCATATGGGGTTCCTTTTTAAACCGTTTGAACGTGATGCTGATAGGGATTTTTGTCCTATTTGCAATGCTTATTTTACGTTTATCTTATCTGCAACTAGTTCAAGGGGATATGTTCTCTGATCTGGTGAATGCGACAGAAACAACTATTGTTGAGGGATCGGTCCCTCGTGGTTTGATTATTGATTCTGAAGGAGGATTGATGGTGTCTAATGAGGCTTTACCAGCAATTTCTTATACACGTGGCCAGGACACTTCTGGTGAGGATATGGTCCAAACGGCGCAGAATTTAGCTAAATATATAGCTATAGATTTCGAGGATGTATCCGATCGTGACCTGCAGGATTATTTTGTAGCAGCCAATACAGATGTTATCAATGACCGGTTAACGGACGATGAGGCCTCTGCAGCGGATGATGAAATCTATGCCATCCAAGTGAGTAAGGTGACTGACGACGACTTGAATAGTCTAAGTGACCAAGATAAGGAAGCAGCAATTATTTTTGCCAAAATGAATGCCGCCTCATCACTCTCAACTGTCATGATTAAAAATGATGGGGTAACCACTGAAGAAACGTCCGTTGTGGCGGAGCATTCAGCTGAGTTACCAGGTGTCAATTTGACAACCGACTGGAAACGGACTTACCCGCAAGATTCATTACTACGTTCGTTGCTTGGTAGTGTGTCCTCTACAGAAGAAGGGATTCCAAGTGACCAACAAGATTTCTACCTAGCTAAGGGTTATGCTCTAAATGACCGGGTAGGTGAGTCTTATATTGAAGAACAGTATGAGGCGGATTTACGTGGTTCGAAAACGACCTATGAAACAGAAGTGAGTCAAGACGGAGAGATTATCAACTCTGAACAGACTTATGCTGGTGAAATGGGGAATACGGTTCAGTTGACCATTGACTCTGAATACCAAGCGGAATTAGAAGCTTATGCAACTCAGTATTTAGAAGATGCGACAACTGAAGACAACAATACTATCTATATTGTAGCATCTGATCCTGATACGGGGGCTATTTATGCCTTAGTTGGTAAGAAGAAAAATTCAGATGGTGAAATTGTTGATGATGCCTTAGGTACGATTAATAGCGTCTTTGTATCCGGGTCTGTTGTAAAACCTGCAACGATTTCCGCTGCTTACGGGGAAGGCTTGCTTGAAGTTGGTTCAGACAATGAAATTACCGATGAACCCTTATACTTCTCCGGTACGCCAGTTAAAGCTTCTTGGTGGTTTACATCTGGTAACGATTCAACACCAAGGATCTTAACGGATAAACAAGCCTTAGCTCAATCTTCCAACGTCTACATGATTAAATTGGCCATGGCAATGGGTGGTGTAAACTACTACGAACCATACATGGACTTGTCAGAACTGGATACAGATGCCGTTTATGATACCTTACGTAGATATTATGCAGAATTTGGTTTAGGTGTATCGACTGGTATTGACTTGGAAAATGAATCAACTGGTCTAATCGGAGCTGATACTGGTGAACCAGGTAAAGCACTTGACTTGGCTTTCGGTCAGTTTGATACCTACTCACCAACTCAATTAAACCAATATATTTCAACCATTGCGAATGGTGGTACCCGCTATGCTTTACATGTGCTGGATAAAATTTTGGCACCTACTGAAGACGAGGAAACTGCTGGCGATGGGGCAACCGTTTACGAATATGAACCAACTGTATTGAATGAATTGTCGATTACAGATGAAATGCTTGCGGAAGTGCAAGAGGGTATCTGGTCTGTTATCCATACCTCAACTGGTTTGGGGAAAGCTATTTTTGCTAATTTCCCAATTGAAGTAGCGGGTAAATCAGGTACCGCGACAAGAACTGATATGCTTGAAAATTCAACTTGGGCTGGATGGGCACCATATGATGATCCTGAAATTGCGGTTTCTATCGTTATCCCAGGAACAACACCTAATGTGTCTGTATCTGCCCAAGCTGCTGCACCAAATGTCTTAGGTTTATACTATGATATTGAAGAATATCAAAATAAAGTAGCTGACCAAATGGCAGAAAACGCGGAAGCATCAGCAGAAGAGGCGGAAGTATTAGAAGAAGCACAATAATTGCGTGTGGGGCTGTGACACTCAATTCACAGCCCCATGCTGATCATTTTAAGTGTATGACCAATTTTTTTATAAAACTAAAAAATATTTGGCATAAAGGTTAAGATTATGGTACAATAATCGAGTATGGTTACTGTATATCAGTTAATAATTTTATTGTATTGGAGGGGTATCACATGCGTGTGAACATTATTTTAGAAAACACTGAATTAAAAGGCGAACGTGTTTACTTAACAGAGAAAAACCGTCGTAACAATCCAGACCGTTTAGAATTAAAAAAATATAGTCCAAAATTACGTAAAGTTTGTGTCTTCAAAGAGGTAAAATAATCTA
>OMJG01002068.1_pt1 | contig 10340 bp, 8 predicted proteins | sample 1646431 | NCBI WGS metagenome assembly OMJG01 (sample SAMN03771674, study PRJEB25209) | food metagenome | isolation source: Cotija cheese | place: Mexico:Jalisco,Michoacan | collected 2011-12-12 | reverse complement strand
ATACGGGTGGTATTGTAACGATTACAGACTCTAATTGGCTGATGAGCTTTGCAGTCCACCGTCAACCACATTTTAAACAACAGTCTGAAAATGAAATTGTGGTTTGGCTATATGCTTTGTATTCCGACACACAGGGAAACTTTGTTGATAAGACAGTTGTTGAAAGTACAGGTGAAGAAATTACACAGGAGTGGTTATATCATTTGGGTGTACCGGAAACAAAAATTAAAGCACTGGCAAAACAGGATAATATTAATACAGTTCCTGTTTATATGCCATTTATTACGTCATACTTTATGCCAAGAGTTGCCGGTGATCGACCAGCAGTTGTACCAGATGGATCAGTGAACTTGGCATTTATTGGTAATTTTGCCGAATCACCAACACGTGACACGGTCTTTACAACAGAGTACTCAATTCGAACAGCAATGGAGTCTGTATATACGTTACTAAATGTTGAACGGGCAGTGCCGGAGGTGTTTAATTCAGTATATGATATTCGAACATTACTGCGTGCAATTTACTATATGAATGATAAAAAGAAGCTAGCTGATATTGACTTGCATATACCAAAGTTAGTTCAAAAAACAGCATTGCATAAAATTGATGATACTTGGGTAGCGGAGTTGTTGAAAGAAGCTGGGTTGCTTTAATCGAATATTGAAAGAACGTTAGAAAATGAAGTTGGGACCAACGAATAGGTGCCAACTTTTTATTTTAAGCTTGGTTTATAGAATAATGTGAAAGCGCTATAATAAGCAACAAGAAGATAAGGAGGAGATTATGGGTCAAAAAAATCATCAGGGAAGATGACGGTATGACATTGATTAGTGCCTCGCAAGCCGCCAAAATGTTGGGAGTATCACGGGCAACATTTAAACAGTTATCTGACTTATATGAGTTCCCACGAATTAAGGTAGGTCGAGCTATTAAATTTCCAAAACGGGGGTTGTTGGATAAGGTAGACTATGTTGCAACCAACTATCAAGAGTTTTTACCACTTGATGATCTATTATAAGAAGGATAGATGATATGCAAAAAATTAGTAGTGGCAAATACAAGGTTGTCATTTCTTCAGGTAGTGGTACTAATCGTGTCAGAAAGAGTCGGACTTTTGCAACTAAAAGGGAGGCGTTAGCATGGGAAGGTAAGATGCAGCTATTACGTAGTACAACGCGCACAATAAACTATGCTAATGTGTCATTTTGTTCAGCGTTTGAAGTATTTATCTTAAAGTATAAGCGACCTGTGGTATCAGCAGCGACGTATAAGTCGTATGAGAGTACATTGCGAATGCTATCCAGACAAGTACCGGATCTGAAGTTGGGTAATTTGAATCATGATATGATGCAAAAATTATTCAATAGATTAGGAAAATCTGGACTATCAAATCGTAGTTTGCGGAAACATAAGAGCAATATCAGCGCAGCTTTGAGCATGCTTGTCCAACATGGTGTCTTATTGAAAAACTATGTCGCCTTAGTTGATTGTCGAAGCGCTGCTAAAAATAAGCCGCCAAAAGAGATGGGTGTGCTATCAATTACGCAATATAAGCGGCTCATGAGCTATCTTAATCAAACGGAAGTAGCAAAGCTTGATTGCTGGCAAATGCTGATTTTAGTCATGTTATCTACGGGACTACGTACGCAGGAAGCACAAGCTTTAACGGTGGATAGTTTGGATATGGAAAATCAAACACTGACTGTGAAGCAAGCCTGGTCTCGGGCAAGTCATTCAATAAAGGAACCCAAGACATGGCATTCATATCGAACAATCAAGGTACCTCGGTCATTGCTTAATAAGTTAGTGACTTGGGATAATATTCATAATCAGGCTTATTCTGATAACCATTTACTCATTAGGAATGCTAATGATTGTGTACCTGATTCTGCCGCACTTAACTACCACTTTCGACAGATACAACAAGACGTTTTGGGAATGGATCCTAGTGATTGTATTGCACCACATGGATTGCGAAGGACGTTTGCTTCGGTCATGCTTTCCAAAGACTTTGGTAACATGAGTGTGGAGGTGGTTAGCCAAATATTGGGAGACACTATTGCAGTGATCAATGAATTCTACCGCAAGGTAATGCCAGAAACTAGTAATGCGGAAGTTGTGAATATGATTCAACAACTGGATAGTATTGCGTAGTTTATAATATGGTGGTAAAGCATGAAGTGACTAGCTTCATGCTTTTTTGCATATAGGGATGTTGGGATGGTTAGGGTGATGTTTCATACTAGGAAAGATTTGATATAAAAGTGAGCCTACTTATATGCATATATGCAAAAAATTGTTCAAAAGTGTTACTAAATGGTATCTAAAATGGGTAGCCATCGCTCATACAATTCCCTTGAGTTAATAATTGCTGATAAAAAATTGGGTATATTTTTTTTATTAGGTACAAGAGTGTTAATACTGAAAATCTAAATTGTAGATGCATATTAATTAATGCCACTACCTATTTAATAATATTAGGCAAGCAAGGAACTTATTCTAATAAAAGCAGTATTTTGTTATACAATATGTAATATAAAAGTTTAAACTGTTTAATTAATAATAATCATACAGATATTATACAAGTTTTTTGTTAATATTAGTTGGAATTAAGTAGACGAAATAAATATAAATTTATAGATATTATCAAGAATGTATGTTGCATTTATTGTTTAATATAAGATCTAGAATAGAGGTATATATGGAATTTGAAGAAACTCATATTGAAAACGACTCTTATACATTACTTCAAGGCATGTTTGCTACTCAATTACCACCATTGCTAGATGATATAATTAACCCATATTCTTCGAATGAATTGATAAAAAAAATTAAGAAAGATAAAGATACTTTTAAACACCTTTTTGATTTTGATGATGAAACAGGATTAATCAATAAGTTAAGTAATGAAGTCCAACCGACAGATATAGTTTATGGTGGTAATTGGGGTACAGAAGCTATTAAATTTTTTACGCTAAAGAAAGATTTATCCTGGCGTCCAATGGCTATTCCCAACATTAAATTAGCAGTTATGTTTGCGTATAACAGTCTTATTCTAGAAGAAGAGGTTTTGAATTTTCTATATACTAAAGACCAGCGTCTAAATGGAATCACAAAGCACTCAGAATCACCTATCATTGGTCTTGATAATTTAATATCGGCTATGTTTTATGATGAAGAAACAGCAGATGCAACTGGATTTATAGGATATGATGGAACAAATCGCTTCTTTAATGAAAGTAAACTACAAAGATTTGAATTAGAATATACACGTCCTTTTGTATTACAACTAGATTTAAGTAAATTTTTTGAGAATATATATACCCATTCATTTGCACAGATAAATGTTAAAAATCTCATACCAGGTTTTTGGTTATTTTTTAAAGATAAGGTTAAAATGTTCAAATCATATCTAGAGTGGTTAGATAACTTTAATCAAAAAGTAAATGATAATCACACCAAAGGTATCATTCAAGGGCCTATTTCGTCTAAAATATCTGCCGAATTACTCCAGTTATCGATAGATCAATCTATCGATGATTTGATTAAAAGTCTGGGCCTGGACATTACTTTTACGAGATATGTAGATGATTATAGATTTTTTGCTAGACAGAGTTCAGATCTAGAATTGATAAAACATCATCTTACAAAGATATTTAGAAAGTACGAATTATCTTTTAATACTACAAAGAGCCTTATTTATAGAGGATTTGAAGTTCAAAAACAAGCAAATTTATCTCGTTATCCAGAAATTAAACAGTTTAATAATACTAAAACATCTTCGATAACAATTGAAGATTATCTGAATATACATGACCTATTAATTTACGTCGTATCTGCAAATGATATTCCTACATTGAAGGCGCTACTTTCTATCATCAAGAAAAAGTTGTCAAATAATTCACTTAACTTTACTGATGAAAAAATTACTACTTCAATGGTAATTCAATTAATAAAAATGGCATATGTAGCACCCGTTGTGGTCACACATGCTTATACTATTATTGACTTAATTATTCAACATGCTGAAAAAAAGGTAAAAGACAAAATTTGGAATATTCTTTTTGATGAAATCACGTACATCGAAGAAAACTATTCTAGTACTGATTTAGAAGTGTGGTTTTTTTATGTTATATCAAACGCCGGAAATTCAAAACAAACAAGAATAGTATTCAGAAAGTATGAAGATACGAAAAAACATGATGTGGACAAATATAATGTACTGGTTTTAACGGTGTTAATAAAACGGAAAAGTAAAGCTACTAATGATATTATTCAAGCAAAAATTCTAAGTCTTGCACCCTATCCAGAAGCCAAGATAAACGATAATAAGGCACAAGATAGTGAAAATAATAAGTTTTGGAATTCTATTTCACAAACAAAATGGTGGTTGCCTATTTCAAAGCTTTGGATATGTTCTGACAGTGATAAATTGGACAATAAAATTAAAGGTCAATTTTTAAAAAGTAAAAGCAATATTAAATGGGACAAATTAGGAATAATACAATTTTTAAACACTTCTAAAAGTTAGAAAGCTATTTTCAAACAATTTTTTGTTTATTAGAAAATATTGGATAAAAAACATTTATGTATCATTTTTTGTTGCTATGATAGGATTTGTGTGTATTGATGAGTATGGCTTATATTGAATAGGAAAATTGTGGTTATCGTAAATCTGTTCAAAATGGACTATAATTGACTCCGAAAATGTCACCAGTTGTCACTTTCTTGTCGCTATTTTCTCTGAAAAATGAAAGATGAATGGTAATGATATTAAAGGTTTTGCTTGAATTCATCATCATAACGATTGTATTTACCCATAGATGAGCGCCCCTTTAAAGTTTCTACTAGAACCATACAGATAGTCATAAAAACTGTCCACTAAAACAGTATATCCAATGGCAAGATAATAATGATAAGGATGGTCAACGTCCAAATAAGATTGTTGTTAACTTGTTAGCAAATGGTAAGTAAGTTGCGACAAAGACAGTGACTGCTAAGGATAATTGGCAGTATAAGTTTACCAACTTGGATAAATATCAATTAGGTAAGAAAGTTAAGTACATTATTTCTGAAGATAAGGTTACAGGTTACACGACAACAGTTAATGGATTCAATTTGACTAACAGTCTAAATGAATCACCAACGCCTATTAATAACCAATCTGGTCATCAAGGAACACCAAAGAGTCATAAGAGTCAGGGCTTATTAGGTGGTATACTTCCTGCTACTGAAATGTTAAGTTCAAAGACTTTTGTCATCTCTGGATTATTATTTATCATGTTTATTCTAAGTATGATTAGATATGTATTTAGTAAGCGACGTCAAAATAAATAAAAATTAATGTTATGAAGTGTAAGAACATAATGAAACAATTTATTTCAATGTTGTAGACTATTTTTTGTTTAGTCGTTAATTTATAAAAAAGAAAGTTTGTTAAAAATGAGAAAAATCAATAAATTTTTTCAATATGTTTTGTTAATTATAATTTTATGTAGCGTTGGTTACATCTGTTACCAGCAAAACTGGTTTGATATCCACAATAAAATAGTACAAACTATTCGAACGCATAAGGTAAAAGTGGATAATCGTAAGAAAATCCGTTTGAGCGAGCGTAACAAAATTAGGCAACGATTGATGCGTGAAACACAAGCTGGATTGAAAAAGCAGGGATTTGTTAGCATTCCCACTGTGAGTATTCTTGAACCAATTTTCAATGATGCCTATTCAGAAACAGGACTGCAAGCAGGTGCAAATTATGCAAATCGTAATCATACTGATCCAACGGGTAAGCAGGTACCAGTGATGGGACAGGGTAACTATGGATTAGCGAGCCATAACTTTGACGATGGTTTAACTGGTTTTAGTGGGTTACAACAGAATTATCAAAATGATGCACCATACTTGGTAAATGGACAACAACAAATAAATAACTGGTTGAATCATAAGGCGATTTATTTAGCTAATAATGATGGTATTTATGAGTATCGTATCAAGCAACAACAGTTAGTTAAGGCTAATGATGTGAGTGTCCTTGATCCTACGAAACGTGCACAAGTCACGATAATTACCTGCTTATTTCCAAGCACGTCATATCGTATTATTACCACAGGGTATTTGAAAAAAGATTATACATGGGCAAAAGCACCTAGTCGAGTTGTGTCATATTTTGATTTAACAAAGCAAAAAACCAATGCTCATGTAGACTGGTATAATCCTGGTGTCGAAGAAGGTGCTAATGGAGATGCTGGGGGTATTAAGAATGTTAAATAAATATTGAGAATAATTATCAATTGATAACCGCTCTGATGTCAAGACTCTGGCCCTTTTTCAAGCCCGTGAAGACGAATTCTTCGAAAAATTTTAGAAATGGTCTGATTGCGATTTGATTTCAGACCTTTTTAATGGAAATCAAGAGGTGCTTGTCGTAGGTCGGGACTGGTCAGTGGTCCAGTTTGAAATTTATAGTATTTCTCAAGGATGAAGGTACGCAAAATAAGCACTGAACAGTGTGATTTTTTAACTTCACGGAGTGATAGTCGGGTGTTGTTGTACCAGTTAACATACCAGCCGACAGCCGCTTGCACATCAGTTATGGTCTCAAACGCGTATTGATAGATTAGCTCTCGTTTCAGTAATGAGTGGCAGCTTTCAATACGGGCGTTATCGTAAGGACATCCTTTGCGGGAATATGAATGCTTGATCCCGACGACTGCCAAGGTGGACTCAAACAACGCGCCGTTGACGTCTACCGGTGCGTATTTTTAACCCAGTTCCGAATTGAACCGGCCAAAGGACCAGATTCTTTGACCATTTCAACAATGGACTTTTTAAAATCCGCTTCATAACGTGTAACCATAAAATAAAAAGTACTCCTATAATAATGTTTTACCAAACTAGAAAAATTAGTCCGGAATATCATCATAAGAGCTACCTATTATCTATCGCGTGAAGGTGGTAATCAGTCATTGTAATACGTTGCCAATGTATTAGGTGATATGCAAGCAATGGTCCAAGAAGTATATGCGCACTTAATGCCAGAAGAAAAAACATCACAAGCCAGTGTGGTTCGTGATGCTTTGGAGGTTATCTAAGATCAAGAGCCTAATTGCTCTTTTTTTGTCTAGTGAATTGCAGCAATTTGCATACGCTTTTTTTGATTTGGGGTGGTTGGGTGTGTTGGGGTGATGTTTTATATTAGGTTTTGTTATGAAATAGGTGGCTGTATTATATGTGTAAGAAACTGTGTAAATTTGACTTCAAAAAAGGCGCTAAATGGCACTTGAAATAGCCACTTGTCGCTTATATGTCGCTTGACATCAACGCTTTTATTGGATTAATAAGCAACTATAAAGAACTATTACGTGTATCAAAAATAGCTTGCTATTGTTCATACTGTAATTGTTTGTTTTTAATTTTCTGTAGATAATAAGCTTGTGATTTTACATGGCGCCGTTCTTGTTTAGCCGGATTAGGTGATAGTTTAGGTGTTGGCAAACTTGTTCATTTAAGTCATCGATACGCGTCTCAAGGTGCGCAATTACTTCATCCATTTCATCTAAACTCAGGTCTTCTTGTTTTAAACTAGATAAGTCACCTTGTGTTTGTTTAATTTCATGAATTAATTGTTTTGCTTTTGTTTGATTAAGCCCACTATATCGAATGGTATTTTTTTCCAAACAAATGAATACTTATTTGCATCAGCTAATATCTTAGTACCATCTACAAAGATAATATCATCAACCAAGCCTAAAGCGAGTAAGCGTTCACGTAATTGGGTAAACATATCAGTAATCATGGCATCAATTTTATGACTAACACGAAAACGATTAATAGTTCGATATGAAGGAACTGCTCCTTGAGTTAAATACATAGCAATCTTGTTTTCATCTGCAAATCGTTCGATTTGTCGTCCAGGACGAAAACCACGAGCATAAGCAAATAAAATTAATTTTAGTAGTAACGCCGGATGGTATGGATAACGACCATTACGATATAAATCTTCAAAATTAGTTGTTTCTTGTTATACTACTTATACATTTTTGTTTGCTCCTTTCAGGGGTAATCCTTAGCGTTGGGGTGCGAGCCAACGCTTTTTTTGTGGATTCAGACACTTCGATAAGGATATTTTACAATGAAAAAGCACCAGAACGAAAATTTTTGTCTTCGTTCTGGTACTTTAAATTGGCTGAGTTTTGTCCGGTCTCATTTTTTAAAGCGTAAATGTGTAAAGTGAAAACATTGCTAACGTTAGTGACTGGTCTTGGTCGTAAGTAAAGAATATAAATATCAGCGATACCCTGTTATATTTATCCAAAATTGAAACAGCGATGTTATTTTTGATGCACAAGCTAACACTATTTTAGACAGATTAATTCATCATTCATTTAGAATTCAAATCAGTGGGAATTTATAAAGAATAAAGGATTATTATCAAAATAAAACCCGAAAAGTTATTTAGGCTTATGAGCTAAAAGGGGGGATAATGACTTTTTAATGAAATGATTACATGATTCTTGACATGTTGATGTAAAATGACAATAAGACTTTATATTTAGAAGGCATTTATCTTTAGATAAAAAATATGAATTAAGGTTCATTGGTGATATAGCAATTGCTTTTGCATAAGGGGGTCATAGTATGGGACAGAGTAACTTGCATTATAAGATGTATAAAGATGGGAAGAAATGGGTATTTGCAGGGTTAACTACATTTAGTTTAGGGTTAGGCATTTTAGGCACACCAATAGTAAGCAAGGCTGATCAGGTGACTCAGCCTAACCCCACTAAAACACAATCTGCTAAGTCTGTAGTAAATGATTCAACTTCAGAAAATTCACAGAATATTGTTAAGCCTGAGCTAAGTCAATCAACCGTTGAAACGGAAGCCAGAAGCACAGACGATAATACACAGGTAGTTAAAGACGATCAAGTAGCTACTGATCCTGATGGTTCAGTAGCAGTTAAAACACCAACAACTATAGTATCAGAAACTGATAACGGTCCAATACAGGTTACGGACACGAGCGATGTGTCTGTTAATCAAGAAGGGAAGAGTGAAAATCTTCAAGTTGTTAATGAAGATACTTCTGACGAGAAAAAGTTTTCTCAGAATAGTGATGAGGTCACGAATCAAAAAAATTCAGTGATTGCGGAAAATCAGATTGATAGAAAAGCCGTTGATCAAAGTCCGACAATTTCCAATACTAATAGTAAAATTGATCAAAAGAAAGTTGCTAACTCAGAACTTCAGACAGAATCTGAGTCAGTTGATGGTAAGCAATCTGCAACAACAACTAATGCTCAGCAACATATTGGAGATAATGTGCAAACAGCACCATCTTCAATTAATGAAGATGAAATCTTCGCTAAGTTAGGCATTGATATTAATAACTTGGATGCGAATAGTGTTTTAAAATTAGCATCTATTTTTCATATTTTTGCAAATGAAGCATCTTTGAATGCAGATACTAATGGTAATTTGGCTGTGGGCAAGTTGGATGACTCAAACGACTTTGGAACCCGAGGAGACTCATTTAATTTAACTGAGGGTGATATTTATTACATTCAAAGTTTGGGTAAGCAGCTACAAGCAAATGCATTTAGAAATAGTAAATTTAATCATGTTGTTCTTGGAAAAAATATCAATGTATCTACTAGTAATGACAAGGTAGTTATTGATGGCGTTCAAATGACCAATCTGAAGCCTGAAGAAGTTTACCAAGATGCTGATGGTCATACCTATATTGATTTTAATCAAGTTTTTAATTCATTGAAGAATAATGCAGATACATTTACAAGTCATGCAGCCACGCAAGGTGTCTCTAAAAACTTTAACGATCAGAATAATCGCTATATTGATGTCACTAATGCTGAAACAAACGACGGTATTATTTATGTAGATATGTCATTTGAATTCTTAAATGCAGCACAACCAATTACGATTAAGGGAATTTCAAACTTACCTGACGGGCCAACAATTGTCATCAATGTTACTGACATACCAGATGGTGAGCAAGCTATTCAAACACAAGTACTGTTAAATTACATTAACGGTGATACTAGTGTACCAAGCGGTGAGTCACATTCAGTACCTAATCAACTACTTTGGAATTTTGGTAATGGTAATCATGTATTCAACATTAACAGCGGTCGTTTCATGGGAAGCATTTTAGCACCTAATGCAACAGTTACAGCAAGTGTTAATGTTGATGGTAACATTGTTTCTAATATTGTTAATATCAAAGGTGGCGAGTCACATCGTTGGGATATTCTCCCAGGAAGTACAACAGGCTCAACGACTGGAAGCACAACAGGTTCAACGACCGGAAGCACAACAGG
>OMJG01002066.1_pt1 | contig 10352 bp, 10 predicted proteins | sample 1646431 | NCBI WGS metagenome assembly OMJG01 (sample SAMN03771674, study PRJEB25209) | food metagenome | isolation source: Cotija cheese | place: Mexico:Jalisco,Michoacan | collected 2011-12-12 | reverse complement strand
GGATTTCCTAATACGTCTAATACTTTTAACATTAGACCTGCACTTTCTGACTTTTAATCACTTCCTTTACTGGTTGTTAATTTAGTTTTTGGTAGATTGTAAAATTAAAGCAAACCATTCTAAACCATTTACAGCTAAGCTGGTCACCAGAAGTAATTGCTCATGAACTAAAACTAGCCACTAAATCGATTTATAATAAGTTTCTAACAACTTTTAAGAGTCCTGTGAACAGTCTTACCGTGCTCAAGGTTTAACAACTACGTTACTCCAAATTAACCCAAGACCGTTTAAAGTACTTAACTGGCAAAAACCTTACCAAGTCATGCTGATCAATTTGTCAAAAACTTCGGATTAAATTTGCAATCTATCTGAATTTGATAAATATTGGTGTTTAGATTAGAAAAGAGAAACAACAAATATGAGATTATACATAAAGAGCCACATTTACAAAGTAGCAATTAATGTTCTGATGTTGTTAGTCCCAGTATATTATTTGATATCGACTATTCTACATGACAATGACAAATATTTACCTATACCTAATCCTGTTACGGAAGCCTATGCGGTTACGGTAATAGTTAATTTCAGTATCATGCTTATTTATTATGTAACTGATTTGGTTCTAAACGGGAGCAAAATAACTTTTCGTAAATGGTTGTTGCTAATATACTACTTAGCCATGTTGATAAGCGGTCTAATAACGTTTATGGCTTGTAAGTCTTCTGGATTATAGTTTCTATTTATTTTGGCCTCTCAGTATGTGGCAAGATTGCTTTTCTTAAGCTATGTAAGAGCAACAAATAATCGATCCTATAATTGTAAATAACGAAAGCAAACGTTTGATTTAAGACTATGTGATTGCTGCAAACATGCTGTATTATAATATAGTTGGTCTCACTAAGTGGTTTAAACTGGGAGATCCCTAATCAAAATACCCACAAAGGGCCTGCTCAACTAACAATTGAGTAGGCCTTTGGTAGTACCAAATTAATCCTTAATCACAACTAACCTCAATAGCACAACAGGTATAAATAGTGCCTGAAACTCCTAAATAAATTTCTCTCACAACTGTTTAATAAAGCGACAATCCCCGTCGTACATGATTAATTAAACATTCAATTCTTAAAACACCTATTTTTAAATCAACTTAAACCGTCGCTGCTGCGTGCGTTTACCAATCCCCGTCTTTCGTTCAATCATCTTATAAGTCATCCCCTGTTGTCGTAACTCATAAGCAAATCTGATCTGTTCCTCAGAATACGTTTTCGGTCGTCCTTCCCGAAACAACGGATCATGTTGCTTGGCATACAATTTACCTTCTTGTGTGCGCGTGACAATCATATCGCGTTCAAACTGCGCAAAGGCGCTAAATATTGTAAAGACTAATTGGCCAGTCGGCGTATTGTCAATTAAGCCCATATTCAAAATGTTGACTTTGACATTTTCTTTAAACAACTCTTGGATAATGGCTAATGCCTCGCGCGTGTTCCGTGCAAACCGATCCAACTTAGTGACAATCAAAGTATCGCCTGTTTTTAGAACGCGCAACAGTTTTTGAAACTCCGGTCGTTCAGTAGTTGTGCCGGTAAACTTTTCTTGAAAGATTTTTTCTGCTCCTGCCAATTTTAGTAACTCAATTTGATTTGCTAATTTTTGATCAGTGGTACTGACCCGCGCATAGCCATATTTCATCTTTTTCTCTCCTTACTTATGTCATTAAGTAATGACACGGTTCTAACCTTTTAATTATACAGCATCAAAAAACAGGCCACAACTGTTAAGTTGTGACCTGATTTGCTCTGTTAATTATGGTTCTATGATATTTGGTGTTTAAGTATAAGAATAGTGTTGATGAATTTTATCTATCAACACCAAATATCATAGGCCCCAAAATTGTCTGACCAGTGTTTGGACAAAAAAGACCAGCTTCCTTTAAAATGGTGTTTATCACAAACCCATTTTTAGGAGCCGATCTTTTTTGTCCGAACAGCGTCGGATTAATTTTACAATCTACCTCTACTTGCACTCAAAATTGAATTAACTGAATGGAAGACACATAGCAGCTTAGCTTCAAAGTCAAAAAGCCCAAAAATCAGTTTTTTTAAGCCGATTTTTGGGCTTTTTGAAAAATGACAATTTTTCCGAATTGTGTTCTAATCACTCAAATCTTTAAGATCGTAATGGTTAATAAGGAGTAGCTTAGTATTCTTGAATCTTTCTTTCAGCTCCCTAATGAAATAGGTGTCAGTTATAAACTTCCAGATTCTTGTTGAACAACTTTTGCAGATAACTTATTACCCAAGCTTACGGCTTCATCTATTGTCATTCCCTGTTGCAGACCACTCAATACTCCACCACAATGTGTATCGCCCGCACCAATAGTATTAACAACTGGAACATGTTCAGCTTGCACTACCCTTTTGCCATGGCTATCATAAATAAGTGTCCCCTTGGCACCTAACGTAACCATTACTGGGCTTTTCGTTTTCGCATAAATTTCCTGAACCCTTTCATCGAGTGTCATTTTGTCACTTAAATAAACTAACTCATTTTCGTTACAGTGTACCATAACATTTCTAATCAGTAGTTTATTAATAATCTTATTATCAATGTATCTAATTCTCGGAGAAGTATCAAACAGGATATACGAATCATCGCGTCTATTTTTAAGATTACGAAGGATTACTTCTGTTGACTCTTTATCTTCAGTTTCATATCCACTAACATAAAAATATTTATAATCAGATAAATTGATTGAATCAAACCACTTTGAAGACCAGTATTGCTCAATACCTTGGACTGTTATAAATGTCCTTTCTCCACTTGGTTCAACCAAACATATGTCCCAGCCATTATCTTTTCGAGAATCTTCAATTAATATAGGGAGCCCCTTGCTGGAAAGAACCTGCTTTACTAGTCTTGAATATTGTCCCGAACCAACTGGTACAAAGAGGTCACTTGCAGCGTTAGTATGATTTAATGCCCCATGGACGTTAAACGCACTTCCACCAACTTTATACGATTTGAAGTCACCTGTGATGTCCTCTCCTGAGGAAGGTAGGTTGGGAATTTTCATAATTACGTCAACAAAGGCAGCCCCCAAAACTAACACTTTATTTTTCTTATTCATTTTGACTACTCCTTTTGAATATTGAGAAAACAAACATGACTACAATTGCTGCTGTGCCAGAAACAAAGACAGCTAAACTACTGTTATTTTCAAAAATTCCATGTGCGAATATTCCTCGATATGCGGCGTTACTGGTAAACAAAAATCCAAAAATGGTGGCAATAATCCATGAAATAATACCACCCCAATTATAATGGGTGACTGAATCTTCATTCATTAACTTAATGTCATATCCGTTTTTTCGATAAAGGACACTATCTACTAAAAAGATGGCAACCCATGACGCTAAACAAATTCCTAAAAAGTTCAAAAACAATTCAAAGTTACTCAAGAAGTTCCCAGAAATAAATAATACATATATTGAAATTGCGATTATGATGATTGCGTGGATTAACAATGATGTCCTTTGGGATACCTTAATACCAATGGTTGACAAGTTAATTCTTGCTGATCTAAATGAAATTAAGCATTGCGGGATTAAACCACCAGCGGCAATCAAGAAATAAGTGAATCCAAACCAACTTGGAATGGCTTTATACATAACATCATAAGGATTACCAGATGTAGCTAAACTAGGCTCAATCGTACTTAACAGTATTCCACCGGCCATTAGTACAAAAAGTGGTGTAGCAGCTCCAAGTGTTGTATTCCAAAAAGTAGCTGCTGGCCGAGTTTTAGGTCTGACATACGCACCCCAATCAGCAGCCGCCATTGACCAAGAAATACTTGATCCAGCTGCAATAAAGGCAATTGCTGGTAGCCAACCCGTTAACCAATGACCCGATTTCATGTTAACGGCTTCTGCCCAGTTTGCATTGTATAAGAAAATTATTAGGATAACCAGAGTCAGTACACCAAAAATCCAACTTAACCATGTTTGAATTTTGGCTAACGTATCTTCCTTAAAAACACCAGATACAATAACTAATCCAGCAAAAATGATCAAACAAATTGCCGTTGTGAACTCATTTTTGGGGATATTAATTGTTTTTAACATTGCCGAAAACAGCAATGTTCCTGTAATTACATTTACTGATAACCAACCAACCATATTTAACCATGCCATAAAATTTGGTATTTTATTACCATGAGTACCATAAGCTGCTCGACTTAACTTAAATGTTGTAACGCCTTCGCGCTGTCCAATCATGGCGACCCATCCTGGTATAGCAAAGGATAAAGCACCAACTAATGCAGCTAAAATTGATTGTAAAAAGGATAAATGATAGCTAACAATTATGGCACCATAGACAAATCCCATGATACCTATATTAGCAGCAAACCAATTATAAAATAATTTACCAGGGCTTAATTTTTTTTGATCTTCTGGTACTTTTACAAATTCGTTATCCACTTTAAACACTTCTTTCGTGTAAAATTAGTTTCTAAACTCACTGATTTGTTTGGCTAAATTCGAAATATTATGTTGTTTATTCTTACTATCAATTAATTGTTTCCAATCCTCAGGAATCACTGATGCTCCGACTTTTGCTCCACATATTGCCGTTGCCATGGCTCCAATCGTATCTGTATCCCCACCTAGATTTGTACAGATGTAGGCACTCTTCTTTACATCGCGTGCGTAGTAAGAAATTGCAACTGCTGCCGGAACACTCTCAGAAATCATGGTACCTGTACCAACGGTTTCATAGATTGCTTTACTAAACGCCTCATCATTCCCCTTATACTTATTTGCAAGTTCTAAGCCTATTTCTAACCTGTTTTTAGTTTGCGCGGCCCAAGTTGAACTTCCTAAGGTAAAACCGAGATCGTTAGCTTTTTCAGCAAAACTAATAATATCGTCCCAATTATAATTAGCAACAGCAGCTGTCACCGCTCCTGCAATCATCGATGCTCCACTAATAGCTACATCGCTTGAATGCGTTATTTTAGTAACGGCATATACCATTTTTACCAAATCATCAATTTCCTTAGGCTCGTAAAGGGCTCCAATTGGTGCAATTCGCATGGCACAGCCATTTGTTAAGGCATTTTTTGTAACTGATTCAGGATTCTGTCCATTTCTAATGAGCGTTAATGCAGCTTTACTGCTTGGCCCTAAGATATTATTATCCCAAGCACCGACTTTATCTGCCCACGCCATAATATGCTTCACCAGTATATCTGAATCCGGTTCCCAGTTGTTTTCTATCAAGGCATCTAATATTGCAAAGGCTTGATTAGTATCGTCGGTGTACTCACCAGCCTTAAAATTGATTGCAATATCATTGTCATCAGTTCCGTCTAGGAATGTTGTGACTTTACCGTTAAATTTTGTTCTAATCCTTTGAATGGGCCACAGTTCAGTGGGCATTCCCATTGCATCACCAATTGCTTGTCCGTATAAAGTTCCCAAAATGTTATCTAATTTTCTCATATGAAATCTCCTTAAAATTTTTTAAATTCCTAATACCATATTGAAATCGGCTTGTTTGCTGTAAATGATTTTAACTTTTTCAACAACTGTATTCTCGTCATCGAGAACAACCCCTTCTGCCTGAAGTAACGCGTCACCAGGTAAACAGTTTAATAAATTAGCCTGTTCTTTGGTTGCGCTTTAACTCCGATAACCAGTTGCCATACACCCGCTTAGGATAGTCGGCAATCGCTAACACCCGAATAAAATTCTCACCCGACTGGACGTAGGTGGGGTTCTTACTTCATAGCAGGCAGTCAAAATTCATTAAACCAGCGTCGCACTCAGTGAATTCTTAAAATGGTCAAGCGCCCACTCCTGACCATGCTTGGTAAAGGTGGCGACCCCCTTAACCGGAATCGTAATCTGGTAGTTCAAATTATAGGCGGCAATTGCGGTGTGCAGGACACAAATATCGGTGCAAACACCTGCAATCCACAAGTTATCAATTTTTCGTTCCCGCAGGTAGTTATCAAGATTAGTATTTTGAAATGATGAATAGCGGTTCTTATTAAACTGGTAAACCCGGTCACTGGCCTGATGTTGTTCAAACCAGTCATTAACCTTGCCGTATAGCTGTTGACCAGGCGTACCGACCACGTTATGTGGCGGGAAGAGTTTAGCTTCTGGACTAAACCGGTCCCCACAATGGGCATCAGTCGGGAAAATTACGTAGTCGCCATTTTGGTAAAAACGGTTGGCCAGCTGAACCAAATAATCTTCTAATTCCTGCGCTGGCTTGCCACAAGTAAGCGCACCATTGTCAGCGACAAAATCGTTTGTATAATCAATAATTAATAATGCTTTAGTCATTGCTAACTCCTTATTTTTGTGCCTCATCAACCAGCTTTTGTTGCAAGTCAGCTAACCGCTTGGTTAAATAAACCGGGAAGCGGTCCGGATTAAGCAACCGCTTAGTAGCCGCCGGCAGCTGTGCTAATTCGGTCTGCGCAAAATGCTGGATGGCAAAAGTGTCGGTTTCGATTGGCGCCGCTTTTTCCAGTGTCAAAACTTGCTTAAGCAGTGGCTTAGCAATGAAGTCGGTTAGAATCACTTTATTCCGGGTGACGTGAACGTCAGCATTGATTGCCGCAATTTCGGTTCCAATCTGCTCGTCAGCCAGGGCAATTACATCGGCAACAGCGTGTTGGGGATCATGCTTATCGTAGAGCCGGTAAACCTGCTTATTCCCAGGGAGCGTAATCTTTTCGCGACTATTACTAATCTTGATCTTTGGCACCCATTTGCCATCATTTTCTAGTGCCGACATTTTATAAACACCGCTTAATACTGGACTGGATGAACTGGTAATTAGTCGCTCACCGATCCCAAAGTTATCCAGTGGTGCCCCTTCATCAAGCAATGACTTAATAATGTGGGCATCAAGGGCGTTTGAAGCAGTAATCTTAGCGTTGGTAAAACCAGCCTCGTCCATCATCTTCCGGGCCTTGGTTGCCAACTGGGCAATATCACCAGAATCGATGCGGATACCAACCGGTTCGTGGCCAGCTGCCCGCAATTCCTTAAAGACTTTAATTGCGTTCGGTACCCCAGAGTTAACCACATCGTAGGTATCAACTAACAGGGCAGCATTGTCAGGGTAAATTTTGGCCCAGGCACGAAAGGCCGTTAATTCATCAGGAAAGCTTTCAATCCAGGCGTGGGCCATCGTCCCCGCCGCCGGAAGGTTAAACAGCTTGGCAGCTAGCACATTGGAGGTACTACTGCACCCACCAATAATGGCAGCCCGCGCACCATATATTGCGGCATCAGGCCCCTGCGCCCGTCGTGCACCAAATTCCATTACTGGGCGTCCGCCAGTAACGCTGGTGATCTGCCATGCCTTCGTTGCAATCAATGATTGGTGGTTAATAATGTTTAAGATCAGGGTTTCGAGAAGTTGGACATCAATTAGTGGGCCACTAATACTAAGGATTGGTTCCCGTGGGAAGACTGGCGTGCCTTCTGGGATTGCCTTAATTAAGCAGCGGTTGTGAGCTGCCGTCAGGTAAAAGAGAAAGTCGTCACTAAAGTGGTTAAGGGACCGCAGATAAGCAATGTCATCAGTTGAAAAGTGCCAGTTCTTAACTTCATCAATTACTTGCATCAATCCAGCACTAATCACAAAACTGCCATCATCGGGCGCCTTACGGTAAAAGACGTCGAAGCGCGCCTGCTTATCGTGGGGAAGCGTTTGATAATAACCGTTGGCCATTGAAAACTCATACATGTCGGTTAATAATTCATGCTTCATTATTAAATAACTCCTAACAAATTTAGGTAAAAAATACTTTAACTACTGCAAAAAAATAAAAATATATTGAACTTTTATTATCACTGATTGTAGCACTTTTATTTTTAGACGCAAGGTAGTACCAGTTTAAATAACTTTGGTGGCCGGCCTGACCGCTTTGTTGCGGCGGTACCAACTTCCTTAAACAGTTTTTGGTGGGCCTTTTTAAAATTAGAATTATCAATTTGATCGACCGTTGTTTGGCGGAAAGTAGCATAAACTTCGCGGGCTTGCCGAAGGGTAAAAGTCGGTCCTAAGATCTGTAAAATGGTTGGCTGGTAGTCCAGTTTATTTTTAATTCGTACAATGGCCGTATTAATAATTTGGTGGTGGTCAAATGCTAGCGCCGACCCTGCAGCCAAACTCAAAACTAAGTCACCATTTTGCAAGATAAACTTCCCGTGGTCAAAGTTAAGACTAAACCACCCGACTTCGGTTGCTCCGTACCCGGCCCTCAGTTGCGGCATTGTCGGTAAGAAAGTCATGTAGGCAATCGCCAAGGCCCGCTCACCGCTTACCCGGTCGGGATCGGTGAAGGTTGCCAACTGTTCGGTAGCACTGTTTGATAGACGAACACCAATTTTATCCTTAATCAGGCGGATACAGGCAGCGTCAGCACTTTCATCCCGCCGCAATAGGGTTTCTGGTAAAGCCCAGTGGCCCTCAAATGGCGGATAAGCCCGTTTGACCAGCAGGACTTGTGGTAAATGGGTCAGGGGATTAAAACTCCAAATAATATTTGCAATCGTAATTAGCGGACGCGCAACAACTTTGTCAGCCATCTCTTTCACCTCACAAAATATTATACCTTATAGCCTTCGGTTACTTTAACGGTATCCATAGCGCCTTCCAGTGTATTTCATCTTTTATAATAAGTCTTATGGATAAAAAAAACTAGCGATGCGAGCTTGTTACTTTATTTGAATTATAAATACCTTTGGCTAACATTAAGACGATATTATTTCCAATCGAAATAAATGTAATTTTCTCATATTGTCGTAGCCGACTCCTAAGTAAGACTTTGTATCGTTCTGAGCCAGGATTTTTTATTGAATTTCAGCTTGTAGTTGGGCTATTTTTATGAGCTTAAAAAATAGCCCATACCAACGTTATTGATTTCACGTTGGTACGGGCCATTAAGTTATTTCATCAGGTCATCAAACATTTGATTAACCGTCTCTTGATCACGATTGTTCGTAAATGCTTTAACTGGTTGTAAGTCACTTAAATCATTGGCAACTTCCTTCGTCGCATAAATCATCACTGGGGTACGCTTCGCAAACTGGGTCTGGACTAACGCCACATTACCAACTACCGGGGTGCCCTTCGTCTTTTCGGTAATCCGCCACTTATACAACTTTTTCGTATTCAAAACATGTTTTGCCCGCTCATCAGGATCATGCACAATATGATAGGCCATTAACACATTATCAGCCATGTTGATTCCTCCCATTATTGGCCAGTAGTTATTCCTTAACACCATTAGTATACGTGCTGAACCCTCAAACTAGCAATTATTGGAACCAAGCCACCAATCGATCAAACCAAGTTTGGTGATGACCAGTCTGGATCAGCTTAACTACTTTAGTAACCGTTGGCTTAGGCGCTGGCATCGTTGGTTTTGCTGGGTTACCAGCATACTCCGCGGTTTTATCAGCTTTTGGCGTTACGGTTAGCTTACCGTCCTTATTGCAGCGTTGATGCTTGTCAAAAACTTGGCAACCTTCTTTCGTGGTAATTATTGCAACAACCCTGCTCGTCGTCTTGGGTCCGGCAGACCTGGAACTGAATCTGACTATTCGGGGCTGGTGCCCTCTGTGTGGTGACAGCAGCATATATATCAAACCTTTACCATCTCCAAACACGAAATTAGCTTGCATACTGTTTGATAAATATCGCCTAATTTGGACAGTCCTACTGAACTATTGCAGGTGGCATCAGTTCATACAGCCAAGTAAAGCCACTAAGGTATACCCTATTGGCTAGATTGGTTTAGTCAAACAAAAATCTTAATTGGTTCCTTATAAGAGCATATAATTCCATAATCACTACCTGTTGTGCTATAACTATGGTAAAGGTGGTGATGATTTGCGATTTATATTTAAGGCATTAATAGTAGTTGTTATTATCCTTGCATTTCCTTTATCCATAGTTCTTGTCTTTAAAAATTGGTCAACGGCCATTGGTACTAGTACACCCATGTCATTAAAGCTTGGTTGGTTGGAGCAGTACGAACCGATATACCTCTTTTGGAGTGGAGTAATTCTGGCGGTACTGTTAATTATTTTTTTGCTTATCACACTTTTTTGGCCACGGTCACAATCATTATATCTTCATCAAAAGTCTGATGGTCAAGTGACCGTCAGTAAGAAAGCTATTGAACATTTTGCGCTTTCAGCACTTCAACATGAACCCTTTATTGGCAACCCCAAGGTATCAGCTAAGTTATCACGAAAAAGGATCACACTTAAAATATCGGGTGATCTACTAAATTCAGTCAATGCCAAGAAACA
>OMJG01002065.1_pt1 | contig 10355 bp, 10 predicted proteins | sample 1646431 | NCBI WGS metagenome assembly OMJG01 (sample SAMN03771674, study PRJEB25209) | food metagenome | isolation source: Cotija cheese | place: Mexico:Jalisco,Michoacan | collected 2011-12-12 | reverse complement strand
GTTTTTTAAATCGCCGATTCATTAAAGAATGAATAAATTCGTTTCATTCTTTTTCTCTCCATGTTAATACTCTTTTCCCAATTCAATTGACTTATTTCTAACGTTTGTTTTGCTAATACCACTAGCAAGGTACTCACAATAATTGAAATGACTGTTCCAATATAAAATGATAAAAATAAACTTGAAGAAAGACCAATTAAAGCTCCAATACACCATACAAATCGATGCGTTATCACCTTTTTCTCTGTATTAAGATAAAGTGACTCTAACTGTATCCATAAATCTGCATATTTTAATGAAATCAAGCTTGCAATTATGAATAATGCCATAGAAAGAGTCACCGATGTTGTTGCCACTACTAAAGGAAACGTCACTCCGACAATTAGAGATAAGCTAAGCATTGGTAAAATAGTCGAATATCTTAAACTTTGTTTCAAATAAGTCATCATCGCTCTTTCCTTTGGCAGTAAAAATACCATATCTGCTTCTTGCATCAAGGTACTCAATCGTCCAATAAATAGACTGATAATCCAAAGCAGCAGTACCATAAAAGGTACCCACGTAACCAATGGAGTCAATCTTTTTAAATATTCGGAATAGTAATAACCAAAACCTCCTAGTCCAACCATACAAATTAAAATAAAATGATCATTCATCACATATTTTAAATAGCGAAGCATTTTTTTTCGATGTTTAGTAAGACGTAATTTATAAAATTCTGCCATTATTTCCCCTCCTCTTTAGTAAGAGATAAATAAATATCATCTAAAGAAGAATCTGGTAAATTAAACTCCTCACGTAATTCCTCCATTGTCCCATTCGCCCTAACTTCACCATTATGCAAGACCACAAAACGATCGCAATATATTTCAGCTGTAGCTAAAATATGAGTGGACATCAAAATAGCAGCACCTTGTTGTTTCATTTCATTCATCAATTCAAGAAGAGCATTGATAGCCAATGGATCTAAGCCTAAGAATGGCTCATCTATGATATATAAACTTGGCTCTGTTAAAAAAGCACACAATACCATAACTTTTTGTTTCATTCCTTTTGAAAAGTGAGTGGGAAACCAATCTAATTTATTTTCTAAACGAAATAATTTTAATAAATACTCCGCACGTTTTAAAGCTTCTTCTTTAGGAATATCATACGCCATCGCCGTCACTTCAATATGTTCCCTTAATGTCAATTCATCATACAATATTGGACTTTCTGGTATAAAGCCTATTTTTTTTCGATAAAATTCAGGGGCATTAAAAATGGTCTCATCATCAATGGTAATTTTTCCTTTTTGTGCATTAAGTAACCCAATAATATGTTTTATGGTTGTACTTTTACCTGCGCCATTAAGACCGATTAACCCAACCATCTCACCAGATTTCACTTCAAAATTAACTGATTTTAAAACAGGGACATGACCATAGCCTCCTGTTAGATTTTCTATTTTTAAACTCATTATTTTTCCTCCAATATATACTAGACTGATTATATCATATATCGTTCGTTTACTTACTTATTTTAATATTCATTGTCCTAGCTTTTCATTCAATTGTGATAATGTTACACTAAAACAGAAAGCTAATAAACATAGGAGGAACAAAGCATGACTGATTGTATTTTTTGCAAAATAATAGAAAAAGAAATACCTAGTTACCCTGTATATGAAGATGATATGGTATATGCCTTTTTAGACATTACTCAGACCACTAAAGGACATACTTTGGTGATTCCAAAAAAACATGTTACTGACATTTTTGAGTATGATGAGAAGTTAGCATCAGATGTTTTTACTAGAATCCCTAAAATTGCACGTGCTATTGAACAAGCCTTCCCCGATATGGTTGGATTAAATATGGTTAATAATAATAAAGAAGCGGCTTATCAAAGTGTCTTTCATTCACATGTCCATCTTATTCCAAGATATGGGAAAGAGGACGATTTTTCAATGACCTTTGCAGATAATGGTTCAAAATACTCAAAAGAAGATATGCTATCCATTGCTCAGTCCATTAACAAGGAGATTCAAAAATGAAAAAAAAAGAGAAAAATAACTCTTTTTCAGGAAAAAAATTTATTAAAGGCTTTTTAATCGGAGGAGCTATTTGTGGGGGGGCTACTCTCTTACTAGCTCCACGATCTGGAAAAGAAACCAAACAATCAATCACTAATAAAATAGAAACAGATATCAATTTTCTTCTATCACTAAGTAATCAAATTGATACTACCAAAATACAAGCTAATCAATTAGTAACCTTATCACAAGAATTATTACCTGTCTTTGAACAAGAAACATTAAAAAGTCTTAAAAAATTTGAATTTAAATCCAAACCAAGGATCGAACAAATCAAAGAACAATTAGCATAGATTGGAGAATTAACATGAAAAACAAAAAATTCAAATTAGCCGCTGTCGCGCTATTAAGTATGATTACTTTAGCAGGTTGTTCTGGCGGTAAAGATATCGTTACAATGAAAGGCGGAAAAATTACTGATACTCAATTTTTCGATGAATTGAAGAAAAGTTCTACTTCATCTGAAACATTGGTTAACATGATTATTCAAAAAATCACTTTAGACGATTACGGTAGTAAAGTTGACCAAAAAGAAATTGATAAACAATACTCTACTTATGAAAAACAAAATGGTGGTAAAAAATCTTTTGAAGCCCTACTGAAACAAAACAACATGACAGCTAAACAATTTAAAGATAATATTAAACAAAGTTTGGCCTTCCAAGAAATGTTAAAATCTCACATCAAAGTAACAGATGCTGATCTTAAAGAAACTTGGAAAACATATCACCCACAAGTAGAAACTCAAATTATGTCATTTGACTCTAAAGAAAACGCTGAAAAAGCATTGAAAAAAGTCAATGATGGTGATGATTTTGCTAAAGTAGCGAAAAGTGACTCTCAAGATACTGTCACTAAAGAAGATGGTGGTAAAGTGAAGTTTGACTCAACTGCTACAACTGATCCTGCTGGTGTAACAGTTCCTACTGAAGTAAAAGAAGCTGCATACAAATTAGAAGACGGTAAGGTATCTGATTTAATCACTGTTCAAAACCAACAAACTGGTACAGATGTTTATTACATTGTAAAAATGGTTAAAAATAAACAAAAAGGTAATGATTACAAACCTTATGAAAAAGAATTAAAAGACATTTTTGAACAAACTAAAATATCTGATCCTACTTTCCAACAAGAAGTTATTGGAAAAGAATTAGAAAAAGCAAATGTAAATATTAAAGATAATCAGTATAAAAATATATTAACACCATACTTACCACAAAAAGAAACAAAAACAAGTGATAGCAAAACATCAGATTCTAAAACAAGTAAATCTTCAGATTCTAAAACAAGTAAATCCTCAGAATCTAAATCAACTGAATCTAGTAAAGAAGAAACCACTGAATCAACTAAATAATGCTAATAATAAAAAACGTGCATCTCCTAATGAGATGCACGTCTTTTATTTAATACAATAATTCAATTAAATCACTTGCTTCAATATTTCCAAAGTATTTTTTAACATCAATTTTTTCAACAGCTTTTGATATTGATTCTTTGTCATATTTGATTCCAGTAAGAATATCTTCCACATCAGCAATTTGACCTAATCCAAAGAAATCACCAAAGATACGAATCTCTTTAATTTCACCATCTGATACATTCATTTTTGCTTCAATTGACCCAATTGGGTATCTCTTACGTCGTACAATATCAAATTCAGGCGAACGACCGTAGTTCCAATCCCAATTACGATATAATTTATCAGAAATAGCATTGATTTTTTTCCAGTCTTCTTCTGTTAATTTATATTCATTTACATCATTAATATCTGTTGTTTCAAAGATTTTTAATAAAATATCTTTTCTAAAATCTTTTGTTGACATATATTGGTAATCATCAGATAAAAAAGGTTTGATGTTAGTGACACGAGAACGAATTGATTTAATTCCTTTTGACTCAATCTTATCTTTTCTCACCTTTAATGCATTTACAACTTCATTCACATCGCTATCAAACATCAATGTTCCATGAGCAAACATGCGACCATTGGTTACATACATCGCATTTCCTGAGAATTTTTTATCGTCAATCACTAAATCATTTCTTCCTTTTAATTCTGCTCCTTCAACTCCTAGCTCATGAAGGGCATCAATAATCGGTTGAGTCACCTTCGCAAAGTTTCTAAATGATTCTCCATCATCTGGCATAATAAAACTAAAGTTTAAATTTCCTTCATCGTGATATACTGCTCCCCCACCACTTAATCGACGAACCACATGAATACCATTATCTTCTACATAATCCATATTAATTTCTTCAATCGTATTTTGGTTACGTCCGATAATAATAGATGGCTCATTAATATAAAATAATAAAATTGGCTCATCTACTGGCATTTCCTGTAATAAAAATGTCTCAATAGCTAAGTTAATACGTGGGTCTGTTATTTCTTCATTTGATACATAAATCATCGATACATCTCCTTATAATGTCTTATTTAAATTAATTTTTGCAAGTTGAATTGGAATATCTCCAGCATAATATTGAGTCTGTTTTAAAACTTCATCTAAATCAAGGGATTGATTTAAATGACTAATGATTACTTGTTTAACATTAGCTTGTTTAGCTAATTCACCAGTTTCTTTGGTTGTTAGATGAGCTTTATGATGCTCATTACCTTCTAAAAAATAGGTATCAGTAATTAACAAATCAGCCTCTTGACAAAAATCAGACAGCCCTTCCAAATAGCCTGTATCTGCCGTAAACACAAACACTTTGCCTGTACTTTTTTCGACAATTCTTGTTGCAAAACAAGGAACAGGATGAATCGTACGTTTAAACGTTATTAGAAATGGACCCAGTTCAAGCTCTTGTGTTTCATGATAGGCAATACCTTTTGAAATACCTGTCATGGTTAGCTCATTAAATTTTTCCATATTTTCAGTATGACCATATATCAGCAATTCTTCCACAGGTTTTGTTGGTTTTAATTGACGTAAATATTGTAAAACACCTAAATCTGCCATGTGGTCATGATGATAATGAGTCAAAAGAACAGCATCTAACGTCAAAGGATCTAACTTTTCCTCTAACCTAACAAGTGTTGTACTTCCAGCATCTAATAACAATGAAAAATCATTTGATTGAACAAGGTATGATGTTGTACCTTCCCCTTGATAAGGGTAACCTCCCCAATATCCTAATACAGTGATATCCATAATACGACTTCCTTTCCATACAATATTATCCTACGACTAGTCAATAAAAGATACAAATACTTTGGTAATATTATCAACTAATTTCTAAAATCATTCAATAAAAATCATTTTTTAAAACAATTTTGTTCTTTATAAAAAAATAAACAGATACTTTTACGTACCTGTTCATTTCATTTAGTAAGATGTTAATTCTTTTACTTTATCAGCATCTAATCGTTTCACTACTTCTGTCACTAATTTAACAGTGTTTAAATAATCATCTTCATGAATAATAGATGTGTGCGAATGTAAGTAACGAGTTGCCACTGTAATCGCAAGTGATGGCACGCCATTACGTGTTAAATGTTGCATTCCAGCATCTGTTCCTCCACCTGTGATAACAGTGTATTGGAATGGAATATCCAATTCTTCTGCCACATCAATGACAAAATCGCGCAATTTTCTGTGTGGAATCATTGACGCATCAAAAATTAAAATTTGTGGTCCTTCACCTAACACAGAATCTGCTTCTTTTGGTGTCATACCTGGTGTGTCTCCTGCAGTCCCTGTATCAAGAGCAAATGCAATATCAGGATTAACTAAATGAGTACTTGTTCTTGCCCCGCGTAATCCAACTTCTTCTTGTACATTACTTCCTGCAAATAAAATATTTGGATGACCTTCTTTAGCTAAATTTTCTAGTACTTTTAATGACACGGCCGTTCCAATACGATTATCCCATGCTTTTGCTAATAAATATTTTGAATCATTTAATCGTTTGTACTCAATGTAAGGCGTCACCATATCTCCTGGTTTGATGCCCCACTCATTTGCTTCTTCTTTACTTGTTGCGCCAATATCTATAAACATATCTGCAATATCATATGGTTGTTTTCTTGCTTCAGCAGACAAAACATGTGGTGGTTTTGAACCAATTACACCATGAATTTCTTTTCCATTAGATGTTGTGATAGTCACTTGTTGAGCCAGCATGACTTGTCCCCACCAACCACCTAATGTTTGGAATTCAATAAAGCCTTTATCAGTGACTTTAGTCACCATAAATCCAACTTCATCCATATGACCAGAAATTAAGACACGTGGGCCTTCCTTTTCACCAATGTGACGTGCATTAATCCCACCTAACCCATCAAACAATAATTTATCAGCATATGGCTCAGCATATTTTTTAAATAGTTCTGTCACCTGTGTTTCATTACCAGGTACGCCTTTTGCATCTGTTAATTCTTTTAAAAATAATTCTTCTTGTTTATCTAACAAACTAGTCACCTCTTTTTAATTTCATTAACTTTAGTATAACATTTTTAACCGAAATATAAAAAGATGAGAATTAATTCATTGAAAAAGTCTGACATATTTTTAATCTTAAGATATATGCTCACTTTTTTATTTTTTTCAATAAACCTATCAAGTAAACAAAAGAAATCGTCAACGTTTATTAAACCAAACGAAGCAAAAATGATTCCATCTGATTAAGTAAAAAAAAATGAAAAATTTGGGTGTTAATTATGTTATTAAAACAAAGATTAAACAAGAGTATTATATTCCTTAACACAAAAAAAAGAGGCTAGTAAGCCCCTTTCATGCTAGTTTAATCACATTTATTTTATCTTTATAAAAATGTTTGTCAAATACAACATCCTGATTTTCTATAGCAGAAATCGCACAAACAATCCCGTCTGTTACAATTTCTTCTGTCGATTTTTCCTCATCACTCAATCCTTTAGCCAATCCTAATAACATACCAGTATGATTTAATTTGCTAACGTCCAAGTGTTCAATAGAGACATCATACAATTCGTCAGTATGATTGAGATAACCAATACCTGCTTCATTATAAATAAAAACAAACGGAACATCCTCAAATAATGGATCTGTCATAATTTCTGAGGGCAACATCGTTGAAATAGTCTCTTTTGATAACGAAAGAAGATTTGACAATCTATTTTCTTGTACACAAATGGCATAAGGCTTACTATCCCCACTCAGCACTAATTTAAGTATGTCGTCACAACCATCAAATACAACACGTTGATTATCAGTTACTTTTGTTAATAAGGATTGACACATCATTTGTGTATTATCCACTTTATCTGCAGTTAATACAATTGCTCCTATTCCTTCAATTAATGTTTGATAATCTTGTTCATCATGGCTATATAAAATACTTGGTTGGTCATTCAGCTGGATAAACTGTTGCTCAAATAAAGAATCCATTTGACTATCATCAGTAAAAAATACTAACGTTGGAACATCATTTAATATTGGATATAAATGCTTCATTACTTTTTGTTGTTCCGCTATTTTTTGCTGTACTTCTGGTGTTTGTTGTTGAAATAAATTAACTGAGACTATCATATGACCCACCCCTAATGTTTGATACGTTAATTATCACAAATACTTTTAACTTTTTAAGGATAAAATCGTAAAAAAAAGATGAATACTATACGCATTCATCCATTTCAACGGAAATAGGCTTCTTTATCTAAACATTTTTCCCAAATCACCACATTAGATTCAACCAGGGATTGTGGGACATCGATAATTCGTTGATTACTACTTCCTCGAAATTGCAAACTTAAATCTCTCTTTTCCAACTCAAATCGACCATCAACTAACACATCCACATAGCTCAGTAATTCTAATTTATCATCTGTTTCTTCCAAGAGTTCTTCAAATGTATAGCCTGTCCACGACCAAATATCTTTTGTGTGACCAAATTCTTTTCTAACACGTTTAATTAATGACAAGCATACTTCTGTATTTAAGAAAGGTTCTCCCCCAAGTAATGTTAATCCTTGTACATAATCATGTGATAAATCCTCTATTATTCTATCTTCTAGTTCGTTGGTATAAGGTGTTCCATATCTAAAATTTTGGATGGCTCGATTAAAACATCCCTTACAAGCAAATAAACAACCACTAACATAAATACTGCAACGAACACCTTCTCCATCTACAAACATAAAGGGTTTATAGTCAGCAATGTATCCTTTACTATATTTAGCAGAGTCCCACTCTTTTGGTTTTGGATTTCTCATTTCTATACTCCTTTAAAAAATAAAAAAGAGTGTGATACTCTTTTTTATTTCATATGTTTTACTCGTGATGAAATTTCTTTATGACGACCATGAACCATTGGTCTTGCTTGTGGGTTACCTAAGTAGCCACATGTTCGTTTTACTACATCACATGTTTTTGGGTCATTATTGTGGCATTGTGGACATTCAAAACCACGTTCAGTTGGGTTAAAATCCCCCTCAAAACCACATTCATAACAATGATCAATTGGGGTATTAGTACCTAAATACCCAACTTTATCATAAGCATAATCCCACACCGCTTCTAATGCTTTTCTATTTTGTTGCAAGACTGGATATTCACAGTAATGAATGAACCCTCCTGAACAATATTTAGGGTAATCTTTTTCAAAATCTAATTTTTCAAATGGCGTAGGATTTTTTCTCACATCATAGTGAAAACTATTTGTGTAGTATTCTTTATCTGTAATATGTTCAATCTCCCCAAATTTTTCTTTATCTAAACGACAGAAACGATCCGTTAAACTTTCACTAGGTGTTGAATATACGCTAAAGTGATAACCATACTCATCGCCCCATGCATCAGTATGTTGTTTTAGATATTTCAATATTTCTAAAGTAAATTCTTTTGCTTCAGGATTATCTTCCCATTCTCCACCAAAAAATGATGAAGCCACTTCATACAACCCGATATAACCAAGTGATACAGTTGCTCGTTTATTTTTAAATAATTCATCAACTGACTCATTTTTGTTCAATCTATTGCCAAATGCACCGTACATATATAAAATAGGCGCATTAGCTGGTCCTGCTTCTTTACATCTTTTCACACGAAAAATCAGAGCATCTTTAGCAATAGATAAACGCTCATCTAACATTGACCAAAATGTTTCTATGTGACCCTTAGCTTCCAACGCGATGCGTGGCAAATTCAATGTCACTACGCCTAAATTCATACGTCCAGCATTAACTTCTTTGCCTGTCTCGTCTTTCCAACCTTGTAAAAATGATCGACATCCCATTGGTACTTTAAAACTACCAGTTAACTCAACAATTTTATCGTAATTCAATATGTCAGGATACATTCTTTTAGTCGCACATTCTAACGCTAACTCTTTGATATCGTAATTTGGATCACTTGGTTTCAAGTTAACACCATCTTTAATCGTAAAAATTAATTTTGGGAAAATCGCTGTACGATGTTCTCCTCCAAGCCCCTTAATACGATTTAAAAAAATTGCTCGTTGAATTTCTCGCTCAAACCAATCCGTTCCAAGACCAAATCCTAATGAAGTGAATGGCGTTTGGCCGTTAGAAGTAAATAATGTATTAATTTCATACTCTAAACTTTGCATAGAATCATAAATATCTTTACTTGTTTTTTGTTTTGCATATTCATCGTGTTTAGACTCATTATCTATCCATTGCTTAGCATCTTCTAAATGTTTTTCATAATTTTTTTTCGCAAATGGTGCTAAAAACTCATCGATTCGATTAGCTGAACAGCCACCATACTGGCTAGATGCTACATTAGCAATAATTTGTGAAATTTGTGCTGTCGCCGTTTGAATTGACTTAGGAGGCTCAACTTCAGCATTTCCAATTTTAAATCCATTATTTAACATACTCTCAAAATCAATTAAACAACAATTTGTCATAGGTGAATAGGGATGATAGTCTAAATCATGATAATGAATTTCACCTTTCTGATGAGCATTTGCCACATGGGGAGGCAACATTTTCAAACCGATTGATTTTCCAACAATTCCTGCAGTCAAATCTCTTTGGGTATTAAATACATCACTATCTTTATTCGCATTTTCATTTACTAAACGTTGATCCTTATTTAGTAATTTCTCAATTGTCACATTAATATCTGTTGATTCTGCTCGTTCAAAATCCCGCTTAGTTCGATAATTTATATATTCTTGAGCTAAAGAATATTCACGATTTTCAAGAAGTATATGTTCGACGATATTTTGAATCTCATAAATTTTCACATCTTTAGAAAAACGAGATGTAATCTCAGAAACAATTTTAAATACTAATTCATCAATTTTTCTAATAGATAAATCATCAATT
>OMJG01002064.1_pt1 | contig 10357 bp, 10 predicted proteins | sample 1646431 | NCBI WGS metagenome assembly OMJG01 (sample SAMN03771674, study PRJEB25209) | food metagenome | isolation source: Cotija cheese | place: Mexico:Jalisco,Michoacan | collected 2011-12-12 | reverse complement strand
AACCAGCCAAGAGGATGCATAATATTAAACTCTAACTTTAAGGGGTAAGTACCAATAAATGGTTTTTTTACATTAATTTAAAGCTGTTAAGCCAAAATGCACGTGAAACGATCTACACGTTCAATCGTTACTCCAAAAAGTTAACATTCAAAAAAGCCTTACGGCTGTTTCTCTATGCCATTAATGATGAGACGAGCAGTTTACGACACTTGAGTCAACAGCTCGTCAATACGCAGTTAAAGAAAGTGATGGGGATAGATACTATCAGTTACTCTCAGCTCTCTAGAGCCTTAAGAGCAATAGAGTTTTCTGTACTCATGGAGATTTTCAATCAACTTTTATCTCTCGTACAGGAGAAGACAGATGTCAAGTTAAAGAAAAAACTGTATCTGATTGACTCTTCTACTTTCTCACTGAGTAAACCATCTTATGAATGGGCACGTTTTCGTCCTACAAAAGCTGGAATCAAGCTCCATTTAAAAATTTGCCTGATGGAAGACGGATGGCTTCATCCTGATCAGTTTGAGGTTTCACACGCTAGTGAACACGATCATGAACATGTAGAAACCTTTATAAAGGAGCCTTTGGCTACCTACCTATGTATTTGACAGAGGTTATCTTGATTTCGCACGTTTTGATCAGATGAATGAACAAGGCTATTTCTTCGTCTCACGTATCAAGAAGAACACAAAAGTACATTTGCAAGCCCATATTGAAGGTTCAAGACCAAAAGAGATCCTAAGCGATCAGTTGGTTCAGCTTGGCAGTAAAGTGTACCTAACGGGTCTTTTTCGACTGGTTACAGTCGAAAGAAGTCATCAAGCTCCTTTGCGCATCATTACCAATCGAATGGATGTATCCGCTAAAGAGATTAGCCAAATGTATCAATCCAGATGGCAAATTGAACTTTTTTTCAAGCACATCAAGCAACACATGACGATTAAAACGTTTTTCTCAAAAGCCGAAAAAGGCGTAGAAAATCAAGTGATATTCGCTATGATTGTTTATCTTCTGACCTTACTGATCAAGCTTGAATTGAATGTAAAACAGACGGTTTTCCAGATTTTAAGAAATATCCGCTCCCTAAAGTACGAACCTTACGGTTTATTTAAAGAGATCCATAAACCAGATTAAGTGAAATAGATTGCAAGAAGTATTTTCCACAAGTACATACGCTGAAAAATTTCTGGAAAAAGTCATCCGCTGCGCCAGCATTTGAATTTTTTGAAAATTTTAGCGATGAGGTATTGTGATTGTTTTAACAATATATGTAAGTTAAGCATTCAAAATTTTGTGCAACACTAGTGAAGGTAGATATAAAAAGTTACGGTAAGTACTTAAATGCAGCTTTACAGGAAAGAGATCAATTTCTTGAAGCTCAAGGAATTGCGAAAGAAGAGATAGATACTTTAAATGCACAAGAGAAGCAAAAATATAAGAAAATCATGCTCAAGCTTAATCGAAATTATGAAGCTATTCATATACTAGAGACCTACTATGAAACAAACATCAAAGAGCACTACCCAAGTTTTAAAGTTGAAGAATTAAGTAAAGTTGAAAAAGAAGGACTTTCTAGAGTGATTGATTACTACAGAGATAGATTGACTTTAGAAACCATTCAACAAGCACAAGAAGGAAATATTTTATCAAAATATAGTTATTCCGATCGAGAGCTAGGTATGGAGTATTTAGAGAAAATTAATCAAGGTACTATGACGGATGAGGACTGGGAAGAAATAGGAAATAACTTTAAAAAGAGGGAACTGTTCGATACGGTTTCTGATGATTCCGGTCGAGAAATGTTTTTGAATGATGTTGATTGAGATAGAAGTGGAAATTTTCTAGGAAAAATTTTAGGAAGTGCAAGAATTTTAGAAAATTTAGAGCAAGCTAGCCAGGATAATTTGTATCGGATAAATAATGACAGAAACAAATAGAAATTAAAAGAAGGGAGTAAAAGAGTGGAAACTTACAAAAGATAAAACGTTTGTTCCTTAACTCGTAGTGTAATATTATGTAATAAATCATTTTCAGTAAATGGAGAAATTAATGAATACAAAGAGGATACAAAGAGTTAAACAAAAGACAAAAAACTCTTTGTATTTTGTATAAAAAGAAAATGAGTTGTGATATGATTATACTTGTAAAAAGGTTTAGATGCATAGATGCGGAGATGAAGAAAATGACCACTACTAAAGAAATTGAGACTAAATATGATATTACAAGACAGACATTACATAATTGGATTTCGGGAGGGCTTATTAGTTCTCCATCAAAGGATTGGCGTGGATGGTTTGAATGGGAAGAAGATAACGAAAAAGAAGTTCAAAGCGTTTTAAAAAGAAAGATACAAGAATATAATGTTGAACAGTTATCATTACCTATAGCTCCAGAAAAATTGAATATTCACAATAGAAGGTATCTAGGCAGTAAGCAAAAAATGTTGGATTTTATTGATAAAGTTGTAAGAGAGAATACCCAAGACATTGAAGTTGTAGCTGATATTTTTGGAGGTACAGGTTCAGTAGCTAATTTATTTAGAAAACATGGAAAACAGATTATAGTTAATGATATTCTCTTTTCTAATTATCTTTCTTTCCTCACGTGGTTTGGAAATGAAGAAGTAGATTATAAAAAGATTGAAAATCGTATCTTTGAGTTAAATGAAATTAAACCCACAAAAGAGAATTATGTTTCACATAACTTTGGAGATAAATATTTTAGCTTAGATAATGCAAAAAAAATAGGAGACATAAGAGAAAAAATAGAGGGATACAGCGACTTGAATAGTCGTGAACGTGCATTTCTTTTAACCTCGTTACTGTATGCTATGGATAAAGTAGCTAATACTGTAGGACACTATGATGCTTATAGAAGAAAAATGGATAGTTTATCTCCACTATATTTAAAAGTTCCAGAACTAAATAAAAACGAGAATAATCAAGTTTTTAAAATGGATGCGAACAAATTGGTTAAAAGAATTGAAGCTGACTTAGTATATATAGATACCCCGTATAATTCACGTCAATATGGAGATGCGTATCATTTGTTAGAGAATATTATGGAGTGGAAAAAACCAGAGGTCACAGGTGTTGCTAAAAAGATGATTAATCGATCACATATAAAAAGTGATTATAATACTATGAAAGCTCCAGAAGCATTTGCTGATTTAATAAGAAACATTAGAAGCAAATATATTTTAGTGTCATATAATAATATGGCTAAAAAAGGTAGTGGACGCTCAAACGCCAAGATTTCTAATAAAGAGATTTTAGAAACTTTGGAAAAGCGTGGAAAAGTTTCAGTCTATAGTACTGATTTCAAAGTATTTACAACAGGAAAAACAAATATAGACAATCATAAAGAATTGCTATATCTTTGTGAGGTGAAATAATGCAGGTAAGTACAGAATATATTCGCTCTGCTTTTAACTATACTGGTGCGAAGTTTAAACTGCTTCCTCAGTTGTTACCTTTATTTCCATATAGAGATGAATATAATAATTTCATTGATCTTTTTGCTGGTGGAGGATCAGTAGCAATTAATGTACAGAGTAATAATCAAATATATGTTAATGATATTGAGGAACATATAATACAGGTCTTTGAGCTTTTTCAAGAAAAGACTTATGAAGAGATTTTAAATAAAATAAATCAAATGATAGCAAAGTATAACTTATCCAATACTAAAAAAAATGGATATGAATATTATGGATTAAACAGTTCTATAGGAGTAGGTAAATACAACAAACCATTTTTTATGGAACTAAGGAAAGACTTCAATCAAGGAACATTATCTTATACTGATCGACTTGTAGCATTTTATCTTTTGACTGTATTTGGATTTAATAACCAAGTTAGGTTCAACTCAAAAGGTGAATATAACTTGCCTGTGGGCAAAAGAGACTTTAATAGCAGCATGGAAAGGAAACTTAAGAAGTTTCATGAAGTACTAAATGAGAAGGAATTTGTTTTTACAAAAAAAGATTTTAGAGAGTTTAATTTACTCGAGCGAAATGACTTCATTTATGCAGATCCTCCATATCGTATAACTACAGCTAGTTATAACGAAAATGGGAACTGGTCCTTAAAAGATGATTTGGATTTATTTGAATTCTTAGATACAGCTGATAGAAGAGGTCTGAAGTTCGCAATGTCAAACGTAGTTAGTCACAAGGGTAGAGAAAATACAGAACTACTTGAATGGGCTGGGAAGTATACTGTTCATTACCTAGACTTTAATTACAATAATAGCAACTACCAATCAAAAGCTAGGGGTGGGGTAACGGAAGAAGTATTAGTTACAAATTATTGTACGAGGAGAGATTAGTTTGAAACTTTCAGCAAACAGCAGTGTGTTCAATATGGGAGATACCAGTTTTAGGCGGAAAACGTTATTGGATGACTATAAAGAAATTCTTGTCTTTTTAAAAAAGCATCTAGAATTATATCCTGAATGGAAAAGCAATAATGAAGCTCAAGGTATATTTTATACAACTGTAATGGAAAGCTCAGAGTTATTTGATAGAACTAAAAAGACTGATCCAGCAAAAAGAGGAAGAACCCTTACAAATGCACTTATCAAACCAGGGCTGATTAATTCTAAAAGACAACTAGGAGAGGCTGCGTTAAATTGGATAGAAAATAATTCTAAAGAAGCAGACAACTTAGAAAAACTAATGTCGCTTTCAATTGATAATTTAGTTTTTCTTCGCCAATGGTTCAAACTTCGTGTGTACTCTAATAATGGAGAAGATTATTTCTATCCCTTTAGAGTAGCACTGGAGCTATTATCTAGATATAAAGATATCCCCGAGAAAGACTTCTTATATTTACTACATACAATTGAACCTTCGCAAGTTAATAACGTAACAATCAAAAATATAATTGAAAAATATAAATTGGTTGATGAAAAAGAGCTGTCTTTTGAGGAATATCTTGATGAATATTTACCAGTCTTCGAGACGACCAAAGAGATTGAATACGCTAGGAAAGTATTATCTAGTGAAAGTGTTAACCAAGATGAATTTTATAAATTATTTCCAAATAGAAAAAGCTCAACAAGCCAAGAAGATTATTATTATTTTTATAGGTACCTGTTAGATTTTAAACGGGACAAATCGGTAGAGAGTTTAGAGAAATTATTAGAAATGACAAAACATTCTTCAATTAAAAAAGCTTTTGGGTTTAACAAAAACCCATTTAACGTATCTAGAAGAAACAAATTGAATGTAGAGGAATTTCTATCTGAAAATAAAGGGAATTTACTTTTGGCTAAGGATAATACAAAACTATATACACAATTTATCTTATCAAAGAAAGAAGATTTAATACGTGAATATAGTGATATGACTAAGAGATCATTTAATTTATCTGGAATTATTAGTTTTGATCAAGGTCTAGTTAATTTAACTCAACCTTGGTTATTTAAAAAGATTATTCATGTTGTTGAAGATGAAATGGCCTTGGCGGGTAGAGCGAGTCACTCTGAGTATGAGAATCAGATTGATAGCCCTTTCTATAGAGAATTAAGTTTACTAGAAGTTATTAAATTATCTGATGTTAAGTTGGGACAGGTCATCTCAGAACTACAAGAAGAATTTAATATTGTTAATGTAACAAGTCTAATTCAAATTGTCGAACAAGAAAAAGAAGAGCGTTTCAGAAAAGTTATTGAAAAAGAATTTAATCGCGAAAAAATTATTGAGCTGCTTCCATTATTTAGTAGTAGAGATGATAAAGAAATACGAGATAAGGTTACTGATGCAGCAACGGTACCGACCATCTTTGAGTATGTAATGGCAATAGCTTGGTATCATATCTCAGATGAGGTCTATCCTCTATTAAAGAGTATAAATCTCACTCTAGATGGAGATTTTAAACCTTTAACTCACGCAGTAGGAGGAGAAGGAGATATAATTGTAGAGTATCCAGAAACGACAATGATGTTAGAAGCAACACTAATGAATAAAAATAGCCAAAAACGTGGAGAGCTTGAACCGGTTATTCGTCATGCTACGAACTTAACGGCCCGAAAACCAAATGAGGTATTTTCAATCTTTGTTGCTGATGAATTAGATAATAATGTAGTGAATATATTTAGGGCAGTATCTCAAGTAGAATTGGAATCTACGCAAAGTAATATGGTAGCTAAGTCAGTAAACATTTTCTCTCTATCTTTACCTGAAATAAGGGCTATATTACTAAAAAGAATAGATTCGAATAGAATTTTTGATGTTTTAAGAGAAGAATATAGTAACCAGTATGAAGAAATTAAGATTGGTTGGCGAGAACAAGTAACACAGCAGATATTTTCTTAAAGAGGTGAAATAAGTGTTTGATTTTAAAGAGAGAGAAGTTATAAAATCCTTCTTTAACGACAGTGGCTATGTCTTTGATTTTTCTAATAGCAGATTTTCTGACTTTTGTAGAAACTCCATAGGGGTTGACTTACAGGAAAAATATAATTTATCTAAAGGAAAATCTCTTTCTAGTTTTTTGGATGAAGAAAACGGTGAGAAATCATTGAAGTTAGTTCAAGATTTATTGTGGTACTATAATCATTTGCCTGATTCAAGTGAAGAAAGGTCAAAAGAAAAAGATAGAATAGCTGAAAAGATTTTGAAAATAGTAGAAGAAAAAAAGGAAAATTATAGTTCCCATATAAAAATGCAGTCAGAACAGATTGTTCAACACTTTGATGATGAATATATTGAAAGGCAAATTAGAATAATGAACTCAATGATTGAAGAATCTCCTGCATCAGCAATTGGAAAAGCAAAAGAATTAGTCGAATCGTGTTTTAAACATATATTAGATAAGGAAAATATTAGATTTGGAAACTCACCAAAATTCGGAGAACTAAGGAAGCAAGTTTTTAGTTTGTTAAATTTAGATGTTTCAGAAAATGAACATGCTCAATCAAATAAAGAAGTGATAAAAATTTTGAATAGTTTTAAACAGATTATTGATGGAATTAACGCTTTAAGAAATGATAAAGGTGATGGTCATGGAAAAGGAGAAGGCTTTATAGAATTACCTGCTAGGTATGCATACTTAGTAGTTGGATCAGCAATAACAATTGTTGATTTTATTTGGAGAACATATCAATTTAAATATAGCAGTTGAGCAATTGTTTTTTTTGTTATGGTTTGATTAAATAGCTTTTGATTTCATAAAAGGGGGAGTCTATGTTAACAAAAATTAGTTTAAAAGGTGTTGCCTCATATTCGGATAGCGGGGTTGAAATCTATAATTTAAATAAAGTTAATATCATATATGGAACTAATGGAACGGGTAAAACAACTATTTCGGAATTTTTAGAAAACAGTACAGCGAAAAGATATGTTAATTGTAAAATGGAATGGGGAAACACAGCAGAAAAACCAAGGATTTTAGTATATAATCGGAATTTTATTAAAGAGAGTTTATCACAAACAGATGCAATTCAAGGTATTTTTACTATTGGAGAAAATGCAGGTGGTAAAGAGGAAAAAAAAGAAAAGTTAAAAAATGAAAATGATAAAATTTACGAGAAGATAGAAAGAAATACAGAGAACTTAGAAGAAAAAATAAAAAACATACAAAGAGAATTTGATTATTTTAAGGATTTAGCTTGGGAAAGATTAAAAGAATATCGAAAAGATGTCGGAGAATCTCTCAGTCCTTACAGGAGTAGCAAAGCTGATTTTTCTTGGAAACTTATTTCTCTCTATAAAGAAGGTACAGAAGTTCCGAAAGAGGACTATGAAGAACTGTTAAGTCGGTATAAAACGTTATATAGTCAAGATGTTGTAGAGTATACGCTTTTACCGGAGATACAAATAAATGAGAGAATTTTTTCAGATCGTATCTATAAAAAGAAGATTATAGGTTCTGAGGATGTTGAAATTGCTAAACTAATAGATGCTCTAGAAATTTCTGATTGGGTAAAACAAGGGCATAGTCATTTAGAAAAATCAGATCCAAAGTGTCCGTTTTGCCAGCAGACCGTCACTGATAATTTAAAAGATCAACTTGATGAATACTTCGATGACACATATAATCGAAATATTAAAGATTTAGAACAAAAAATTACTGAATACGAAAATTATGTAAACACTGTTAAGGATGGAGTAAAGAGGATAGACGAGAATTATAATGATTTATTTGAAAGGTCAGCATTAGAAAAATTAAAATCTGAATTTGATAAGCTTGATGCCAAGAATAAACAACTATTAGAAAGAAAAAAATCAGAACCTAGCATAGAAGTGAATTTGCATGATTTTAATATTATCATCCAAAAAGTTAATGAAGTGATAGGAAGTATAAATAAAAAAATTAAACAGATTATTGAATTGAAAGAGAATATTGATGAAGAAAAAGAAAAGTTGAGTATTAAGGTATGGAACTTATTAGCGAATAAGCTAGAGGATGAATATAAACATACTGCTAAACAATTAGAAGATAATTTCAAGGCCGCTAATGGAATTCTTAATAATATAGAGTCTAACGAAGCAAAAATCAATACCAACAAAGAAGCTATAAAAGATATTGAACGGGATATTATCAGTACTTCTCCCTCAAAAGAGATAATAAATGATTTGCTTAAAAAATTTGGTTTTACAGGATTTAAACTGGATGATTCAGAAAAAGAAGGATACTACCGTTTGATTAGGGAGGATGGATCAGTAGTAGAAGAAACTCTCAGTGAAGGAGAGAAAACATTTATAACTTTTCTCTATTTTTATGCAAGAGCCTTAGGTATAAATCAAGAACAAAATTCAAAAAAAATAATAGTTATCGATGATCCTATATCTAGCTTAGATAGTGATGTAATGTTTGTGGTTAGTCAATTAATTAAAGAGCTAAAATATAAAATAGAAAGCAATCAGAATACTGAATTTGTTCAAATGTTTATATTAACTCATAATTTATACTTCCATAAGGAAATTACATATAAACCTAGCGGAGATAATACGGAGAATCAATATTATTGGATTTTAAGAAAAGAGAATAATAAATCTACTATAGAGGCTTTTGAAAATCAAAACCCAATAAAGAATTCGTATGCTCTATTATGGGAAGAGATGATGAGAAATAAAGATTCTAATTTATTACCAAACATTTTAAGAAGAATATTGGAAATCTACTTTCGACATTTTGGTGGACGTAATATTGATAGTGTAATTGAGGAATTTGATAGTACTGATAAAATAATATGTGATTCTCTTGTGAAGTGGGCTCATGATGGATCTCATCATTATCAAGATGAATTATACATGCAACACCGAGCATCAGATAATAAGATGTATCTAGATGTTTTTAAAGAAATATTCAATAAGACAAATCATTTAGAACATTATGAAATGATGTTAAATGAAACAAATTCTAATGAAAAATGAGGAGTATATATGCTCAGAATAGGCCAAATAGGTAAAGAGCAGAAAACTATTGTTCAAAAATATCAGCAATTTTTATATCGAGATATCAACTTAATACTTAGAAATGATATTGCTTCTGAAGAGAGTTTTTTAGAAGAATACCTCAAGACGTATAAGGGGAGAGCCCAGAGACTTCAATACCATGAAGCTTGTGAAGCTATTGAAGTACTTGACGATGTTTTATACGATTCATTTACCTCACAACCTAAGAAGTTGTATAGAAAATGTAATTCAAGGCATATAGGAACTCCCTATGTAGGAAAAGTGCTATTTGATCAAGGTTACTTATCAACATGTAAAACTCTCCATAGTTTAGAAAATGTTACAACAATAGATTCTGAAAAGAATGATTTAACAATAGAACTAGAGGTACCAGAGAATATTAGATCCTTAGAGATTGGTAATGATTTTTTGCATAGCGAAGATGAAATTCTTTTGGATAAAGGATTAATGCTTTCGTTTACTAATAATGTTAATGGAATATGGCAGGTGAATGTTTCCTATCCTTGATTCATTTATATCTATGTATAACCGCCTCAAAAATTGAGGCGGACATACTAGGTGCCTGTGGCGTAAATTTTGATAGACGTAAAATTCTTTAAACCATTCTTTACGTCTAAATTGAATAACTTTGAATTATTTACAGTAACTTCTTTCTTTCTATTTTCATCGAATTTCCTACTACAGAGCCTCTCAAAAACTCCTTACACTAAAGATTACCAAATGAGCCTTATCATAAGTGATAAAAAACTAAACCTAGAGTTATTCTCATATACTTCCTATTTCTGAAAACACTAAGACTTATCATTTTTTCAACTTTAAAGTACCATAGTGATATAATTTATTAAGAATAAAGTGAATTATAAATTGATAGAATAAAAGTAAGCGATGAATAGCTGAGTACCTACAAATAAAAATCGGACACCTCTATAATAA
>OMJG01002063.1_pt1 | contig 10357 bp, 17 predicted proteins | sample 1646431 | NCBI WGS metagenome assembly OMJG01 (sample SAMN03771674, study PRJEB25209) | food metagenome | isolation source: Cotija cheese | place: Mexico:Jalisco,Michoacan | collected 2011-12-12 | reverse complement strand
GTTGGCTAGCTTGCTCGTTATACTCGGCCGTTACCGCTCGGAATTCAGCATCTAGCGCTTTATCGCTTAGTGCCTCAAACATTACTCTTGGTGTTTCTGGTTTAACCTTTGCTAGTGCATTGATTAAAGTAGTTCGTGATAGATGTGTCATTTTGTTTCCTCCGTTCTTTGAAAATTAAATATTTGCTTTTAGTAACTCAAATATTCGACGCGCTTCATCAATGTTGCTCTCGTTAATTTGATATACGTTAGACACACCTAAATGGAATCTAATGATCGTTTTAACTGCGTCTGACAATGAATAAGCTTTTGGGTTCTTACCGTACTTCTCGTTGACAAATTTCGAAATATCGTTTTTAAGCTCCATCCAAGCAGTGTTTCTTGCTTTGACTGGTGCTAGGCTTTTGGCGGCAATAGCTGCGTTTACCTCTGATTGGACCATTTCGTGCAATTGTTCTTGTGTGACTTCCATTACTTGGCCACCTCCTTTGGTTCTAATAAGTCATCCACAGTTACACCCATTGCTTTTGCAAGTAAATTTAGTGTTACAGCATCAGGATGCTTTGTTCGGTTCTCAAGAGTATTTACAGTACTCTGTGATACGCCCGCAGCATCAGCTAGCTTTGCTTGTGTCCAGCCAAGCTTGGAACGAATTTTTTTAATTTCTGAGCCAATCATGTTTTCATCTCCTTAGAGTTAACGCATTTGCGTAACTATGTTTTTATTATAACGCCATTGCGTAAATTGTCAACGCAGCGGCGTAACTTTTTTAAATGAATTTGTTTTACGATTAACGCAAACACGTTTGGAGGATCTTTTATGACTGAATCAGAATTAATAATTCAACGCTTGTATGATCTTATGCGCGAGCGTAATTTAACCGTTAATCGTTTGGCCACGTTAGCAGGAGTTACTCAATCAACAGTGAGTTCTTTCATTTACCGGCAGAGTGTTCCAAAAGTAGATCTATTGCATTCACTTTGTTCTGCTCTCGGCATCAGCGTCCATGACTTCTTCGACTTTCCGCCTTACAACGAGGTGGAGAAATAATTTGCCTTATTTGAAAGGAGGTGAACATAATGCCAGAAAAATCTGATAAAGAAATCGCAGCAGAACTAACTATTGCAATGCTAAATCATAATGCCAGTCTCCATAACGGGATCGTGGGACAAGGTCAAGGCCAAAGTAAGGGAAACATTATAAATGGTAATACGGTTGGCAGTAATTACGCTTATCTACTCAAGGTAGTTCAGGGAGACATTGATCCTTTGAAGAAGTCTGATGAATAACTAATTGAACATCATATTTCTCTTGAAGAGTTGCTATTTGCGGTAGCAACTCTTTTACTTGTTCAATGTTTTGCATTTCTGCTTCAACTTTTAGAACTGGCTTATCTTGTTTCATTTTGGCATCTCCTTATTTACTCGTATTGTGTACTTTATCTTCAAAAAAATAAGTCCATTTAACACGTTTTTTTGAAGATATATCGTTCATTCTTACAGCCATTTTCTTAGCTCTACCAACACTTGGTGTTCTATGTCCTTGTTCGTAAGACGCTAAAGTTGTCTCTGGCATATCAAGAAATTCAGCAGCCTTTTTTTGCGTTAGTCCGTTGATGTCTCTCCACTCTTTTAACCAATGACGCATGTTAACACCTCCTAACTAAGTAATACGTTTCGCGTACCTTTGATGCTTACTAATATAATACAATTCGCGTACTTAGTCAACACAAAAATACTCTAAACGAGTATTTTTTATATTTCTGTACAAAATACGCATTATGCGTAGTAATCTTATAATTAATGAAGGAGGCCTATCAATGTTTGCTGAACGCCTTAAAGAATTACGAAAAAGAGAAGCTGGTCTAACACAAGAGAGATTAGCAATGCAATTAGGCATGGCCAAAACAACACTGGCTTCCTATGAACAAGGAAAACGACAGCCCGATCTTGAAACACTTTCTAAAATTGCAGATCGTTTTTCCGTGACAACTGACTACTTGCTTGGAAAAAATGGCACGCCAAAATGGGCAACCAAGAAAGATACCATTGACCTGAAGGATTTTCTTGAGGCAAATGAGGGTTCGATGACCTATGGGGGTGAAGATCTTACTGAAGAAGAAAAACAACAAGTGCGTGTGGCAATGGCAACAATATTTTGGAAACGCCACAAGCATGATTAGGAGTTGTACTTATGGATAGAGTAAAAGATATCGTTAAAGCTATTGTCAATCGTTATCACACAGCGGACCCGTTTGTAATTGCGGAAAAGCTTAACATACAAGTGGAATGGTGTGATTTTGGGGCAATGCCTCTGGGTAAAAATGCTTATGACAACCAAGAGCCTATCATACTACTCAATAATTCTATTAAACACACGCCTACACAGTATTTCATACTCGGCCACGAACTAGGACACGTTATATTCCATGAGGGGCTGATTGGGTACTACACTTCCGTTAAACATGGATATTCTAAGTTTGAACGTGAAGCTGATGAATTTTCAGTTGGATTGATGGGAATGCTGTTTATTGAGGAGAATGGCCATATTCCCTATTCATACAGAGAACTGTCCTATCAATACGGGGTACCATCGGATATCAATGATTAAGGGAAACACTAAAAAATTATGTCCAATAAGCTGATCGACATTAAAAGCTGTTAAAAGAGGAGGAACTTCAGCATGAAGACAAAGAATTTAGCGCTTACCAACGGAATCGTGGGATTAGTTGGCGGAATCATCTTATTATTTGGGGGCTGGTTTGTCGCTGGTGGCGCCCTAAGCGATGCGGCAACTGGATCAGCAACAAGCACATCAGGTACAGTGGCTTTATTAAACATTTTGAAAATTGCCATTTTAGCACTAGGCATCATTGCATTAATTTATTATAAAGGCGATTCAAGAGTAAATACTGCACCAGGTGTTTTACTAATTGTCGGCGGCGCAATCGCACTTATTCCATTCTTAGGTTGGATTGGCGGAATTATCGCAATTATTGGTGGTTCTTTATATTTAGCTTCCCTAAAGAACTTTAATCAACCACAACAATAACACAATGCACTATTTTGAAGGATATACCTCAGGTGTCAAAGGCGTATTAGGTGCGAACTTTAACGTTACTTTCACCAATGGAACATTGAGTGGTAAAACTCAATCTGGTATGAAATAGCAATTTATAACTGGCCCTTGATTGGGCTTTCACGCGAGCGTAGTTCAACGGTAGAATGGTTCCTTTAATTCAAATATAGCCTACCTTCCAATGCAGGTTCGACTCCTGCCGCTCGCATAGAGATTCTTAACTCAATCAAACACAGGAGAATCACCAATGTTCAATTCTTTAACTTATTTTTTAAAAAGCCTGTCCTCTATTAAGTGGAGCACTGAGCTATTATTTATAGCAATTATATCAGCATTAATTGCATATTTTCTCTATAAAAAGCTTCATCACTAATTGATTACAAACGTGGGTGTAGTTCAACGGCAGAACGGCAACTTCTTATGGGATACCCTTCCTTTATTTCTTATTGCCATGCGGGTTCAACTCCTGCCACTCACATTGACCAGTCAGGATGTCATTAAAAGCTAGGGGGTTAAAATTTAATCATCATGGGGATTCCTATTTGGGGAAATATTAATTTGGAGGAATTACAATGAAAAGAATTACTTTATTTAGTGTGGCAATCTTATCAGCATGCACAATCGGTGTAACAACACCTCTTAAAGCAAACGCAGAAGTCTACTACTCCACTTCTGTTTCGCGGCCAAGCGAAGGTGACACATGGTTCAGAAACGTCGGTGACGGGACAGATACATTAAATTACGAAAACGGTAAATGGGTACTTGCAATGAGCGACTCTATTCGTCGTGAAAATGCGTATCATCAATATGTAGTAGACGTTTACGAACCTAATGCTCAAGCAATATCAGAAGCACAAGCCAAACAAAATGCTTATATTGACAGTGCCATTGAGAATCCTAATCTTTACCAATCCCTTCCTGATTCTAAAGCAATGTCTGTCTACGTCATGAGAGTAACTAATGGTCAATCTTTTAAGGGCACAGTTAGGATTCCAAAAGTAACGATTCCTGACCAAGTGCCTATAAAATCAGCCAATACTTTTGTAAGTGCCAACGTTCCCGTAATGTTATCAGTCGTAGGTACTAGTTCTAGTTCTGAAAGTAACAGTGATAGTACCTCAAGCGCTAATTCTTCTAGCTCAGCAGAATCAAACAACTCTAGTTCGTCAGCTCAGAGTACTTCTAGCTCATCAAAATCAAGCGGTTCTAGTTCGTCAGCTCAGGAATCAGTAGAATCAAACATCACTAATTCATCAATCAAAGATTCTGAATCTAACGCTGCTAGTCAGATTCAAAGTAACGGGAACGCCACTGCTACTACAAATGCTGCAAAAACAACCACAAAAAATGTCGCGTCTGCTACCACCAAATCAGTAGCTATGAATACGAGTAATAATTCATCTGATACTACCAAGAACGTTAGTACCAAATCGCCAGTCGTAAACTCTACTACTAGTAGTAGTAATCAATCAAAGAACCAAACAGCCTCATCAGCAAGCAGCATGTCGAAAATCAAAAAGAATATGAACAACATGTTACCACAAACTGATGAAGCCAAAAGTAATGTAGTTACCTTTGGTCTACTCACATTGTTTGTAAGTATGATTGGTTTTATTTCTATCTTTCGCTATAAAGATGGATCAAAGATATAATAAGATCCATTTTAGGGGAATATAGAATGAAAAAAGGAATAACCATCGGGGCCGTCCTATTCACATCACTAGCACTAGCTGCTTGTGGAAATAGTGCTAACAAGTCAAGCGAATCAAATCCAAAATCAAGTAGTCTAGTCACTGCCAAAAGAAAAAAAGCCTCTTCTTTATCTGAAATCAAGAAGAAGGCGTACTCCGAAAGCAAAGTTAAAGCTAGTTCTGAAAGTTCAGCTAAAGCTAAATCAGAAAGCGAATCAATAGCCAGTTCTCAAAAGTTAGCTGATTCAATATCAGAAAGTAAGGCTAGTTCTGAAAGCATCACAGCCGCTAGTTCATCAAGTGCCGCGTCCTCAGCTTCACAGTCATTAGAATCTTCCACAGCAGCTTCTAGTGCTACGGGAGCTAACAGCTCATCAATTTCAATGGATGAACATACACTAACAGGATTTTTAAATAAATACGGAGTTTCACCAGTGTTATATAAAACACAGCATGGGATGTCTGAAAAGGAAGCTTTTGAAACTACCCCGGATTCAATGAAAAGTTCTGGCGAACTACAGACCCAATTCTTAAAATACGGGATTAAGTAGCCAAGCTCACAACCAAACAAAAGCCCCTCACCGGGCTTTCACGCGAGTGTAGTTCAACGGTAGAACGGTGCTCCTTTGAATTGCTGACTAGATACTAACAGATGCAGGTTCGACTCCTGCCGCTCGCATTGTACGTTAATAGCAAATAATTATGGAGGCACCTATGAATATTGATATCACAAAACTATTAGATTGGGGATTGATAGTACTATCTCTTTACTTAGTTGTGGATACACTTCTGCAAACAAATCATAACAACCCCTACAACATGTTTATAATAACCCTCAAATTAATAGTTGCCATCATCGTGGGATTATTTGGTATGTACACAACTTTTTACAACATCTATTGAAACTTCTGTTAACATGCGAGCGTAGTTCAACGGTAGAACAATGTTCCAAGTCTTGAAGCCCATTCTTTCTTGGAGTACTATGCAGGTCCAACTCCTGCCGCTCGCGTTTGAATTTTTGAATATAAAACTTAACAATTATTGGAGATGGTTAGATCGATGAATTTCAATTGGAAATATGCTCTTGTGAATAATATTGACTTTTACCCATTTTTCATAGTGCTGGCATTGGAGGAAACATATCCAAAATCAATATTTGCAGATTCACTATGGATATTGCCAGTTATCTTTATATTTTCATTAATAGCCCATTTTACTCTATATAAACCAGCTATTAAAAGTAATCCTTCACTTGATCAGAAACATTACACTTCAAGCCTAGTCTCGTGGCTGATAATGATCGTAGGAGTTATTGGAATTATATTTGCTGTTTTCTACTATCATTTTCATTCTCCTTTAATGTGGATTGCTTTGTTGGCATTAGTTCTTTTAAGAGATACATTCGCTAATAACGACCTGTAAGGAGCAAAAAAGCACATCCCCTCCCGCCAAGAAGATGGATGTGCTGCCAATAAAAACCAGTGGATTGCTCCGCTCTTTTTACATACATAATATTATCACAACTAAGGAGGTGATGCCTACAAGTCCTTAAAATTCTACCCGCCTAGGTGAAATTTAAGGAGGAAATTAAAATGGCAAGTATTAATAAGCGTGGTAAAAAATGGAATGCGCGTGTTTCATATTACGATGATTTAGGGAATCGTAAATTTATCAATCAAGGTGGTTTTCGAACTAAGCGTGAAGCCCAAGAATGGGCTAACCAAAATGAAATTGATGTTAGCAATGGTATAAATCCAAGATTGTGTAAGCAACTATTTACGGATTACTTTTTAAAATGGTATCAGACTTATAAGGAGCCAACTTTAGCAAAGTCCAGTCGATTACGTTATCAGTATACACTTGGAATTGTTAATAATTATTTTGCGGGCAAACGGTTAGATGAAATAACACGCACCGATTATCAGAAGTTTCTAAACGATTATGCTAATCCTGTAGGTCGAACCCCTCGTTCGCTTAGCAGCTCCGAAAAAGTTAACGTGCAAATTAAGTCAGCCGTCCAATATGCTATCGATGATGGCATTATTAAGCGCAATTTTACAGCGCACACTAAAATTAGTGGGCGCCCAGAAAAGCCTAAAGAAATGAAATATTTAGACGGTAAAGATGCGGAAAAGCTGACTCGCGCGCTTGAATCAGACTTAACGTTTGCTCATTTAACTAAGCTGATGGCGTTGGTTAGTTTGCAAACTGGTGCTCGTTACAGTGAAGTTGCCGGTCTAACATGGGATTGTTTCTCTTTTGATTTCAAAACTCTGAGAATCAATAAGACCTGGGATACATTACAACGAAATGGATTCGCTGATACCAAAAACGAACAGTCCAAGCGGCTAATAAAAATTACTGATCACTTAGCTGATATTTTAAAAAGTTTTCACGCTCTGCAGATTATAAAGTTAGAAGAACTAGGAATTGATAATCCACTTGATTTGATATTTATTAATCAGTATGGACGTGTACCGGACAACACAAGCGCCAATCAGACGCTTCACAGAGTTTTAAAACGTATTGGGTCTAAAGATATTACCTTTCACGGACTGCGCCATACACACGCTTCATATTTGATTTACAAAGGTGTCTCAATTTACTATATCTCTGAACGATTGGGTCATTCTAATTATTCTACAACCATCCGTGTTTACTCGCACCTTTTACGAGAAATGGAAAAAAAGGAGACGAGCAAAGCCCTTGTGGCTCTAAGTTCGATGGACGGTTTGGTGCACAAGTCGGTGCACAAATCTTACAAAAACGCCTAATGTGCACCAAAATGTGCACCAAAATATCATTTTATACCGTTTTTCAGCGTTTTATCAAAAACAAAAACCGCTTCATACCAACGTTTTAAGTTGATAAGAAGCGGTTAGTTTGATATAAATATGACCCCACCCGGACTCGAACCGGGATCAACCGCTTAGGAGGCGGGTGCCCTATCCAGTTGTGCTATGAGGCCATTAACAATCCGTAAAATATCATCTCACGGATTGTGCATTTTGGCAATTACTGATTGCTAAAGCGGTCACGATTTTTTTTACGCATGCCTTTTTTCTTAGAATGCTTATTATGACCTTTTTTCTTGTTAGGTGTCGTCTTAACAGGCCGCTCGCGGCTCGTCTCAACGTGTTTAACCTTATCCGGGTGTCCAGCAGGCGTAACCCGGTGGCGACTGCTAGCCGCATTGCCAGCCTTCTCTGGATGGTCAAACGTCAATGGTGGAATCACTTTGTCCGGCTTGGTGTCAACAATATGATAATCAACTAAATATCCTGGCTTGATCTCATAGTTCGTATTAGCCATCATTTTCTTAAAGTCCCGCACATCATGGTCATCCCCAAAAGTCAGGACTAACCCGTCAGCACCCATTCGACCTGTCCGGCCACTCCGGTGAATGTAGGTCGTGACGTCTTTAGGCAATTGATAATTAATTACCGCTGGCAACTCAGGCACATCTAAACCCCGAGCTGCCAAATCTGTCGTTAACAATAAACCGACCTTGCCTTGCCGGAACAATCGTAGCGCCTTTTCCCGTTCAACTTGCCGCTGATTACTCGTCAAAGCAACGTAGCTCACGTGCTGGTGACGTAATTCCAAGGCTACATGCTGGAGCTCTTGCATCTTATTGAAAAATACTAGTGCCCGCATGTGATCGACACGACTGATACGCTTTAATAGATCGACCCGGTGACGATTACCCACTTGCATCGTCCGGTGACGAACTACCCCCTGTGTCTGATCAATGGCACGCACATCGATCTTTTCAACCTGCTGCCCAAACCACCGAGGAAGCTCGTCTAAGATTTTCGTTTCCGTTGCCGAGAAGAAGCCTAACTGTAACGTTTCAGCAAACGTTGCATCAAGAATCTCACGAATCTGATCCAAGGTCTCATCCGTCAACAGTTCATCCGCCTCGTCAACGATCAGCATCTTCAAATGCCCCAGCTTGATTTTACCATCCGCAATCAAGTTAGTAATTCGTCCCGGCGTACCGACGATCACTTCAGGATGCTTCTTGAGCTTCTCCATCTGCCGTTTTACGTTCGCCCCACCAGTAATCGCAAGGACTTTGGCATCAATCAGTTGCCCCCATTCACGCACCACGTTGGTTGTTTGCATCGCCAGCTCTTGGGATGGCGCTAAGATGAGTGCCTGAGTCCCTTCACCTACCCGGAGTGCTTCAAGCATCGGCCACGTAAACGCCAGGGTCTTACCAGAACCTGTGGGCGCAAGTCCTAATACCGATTGACCAGCCGCGAGTGGCTCGGCTACCGCCGTCTGAATCGGTGATAATTCCGTAAAGCCCGCCGCTGCAAATTTAGTTTTAAATACGTCTAACATAGTGCCTCATTTCTATTTATCGGTCTCAGGCGCTTCACCCGTAAAATAAAGGTGCCCTGACTGCCGCAAATTAAATAATAGTTTATTAACATTTCGACTAAGTTGTCGCCAAGCTAAGTATTCCGCCTGATGACTAGTCGGATCATTGATGACAGCCGCAAAATCGCGTGCTTCAGCCAGCATTGGATTGGCATCCGGTTGCACACCTAAGTCATGCGCCTGCCCCGCCTTATCTTGATAAGTGACTTTGCCTAGTTCGGCTGGGTTGTCCATCACGATAGCGTCACGCAGACCGTTAATTTCTGATGGCAAGAACGAGTTACTCGTCTTACCAACGTTCAATGTCACTGTAAAATCCGCATAACGCAAGATTGCAACCCCTTTACCGTCTACACCCGTTCGAGTCAGTGTTGGGTAGTAAGCTACTTCTTCCGGCATCCCGAACCAGCCAACCGCGTCATAGGCTAAGTAGACACCTAAATCTTGAAGCGCTCCACCCGCAAAGTTCAATGAGAAAATATTGGGTTCTTCACCGGCCAGTACAGCATCATAACGTGACGAGTACTTCATGTAAGTTAACGTTGCACCTTGAACTAGAGATAACTTCTTAATCTGATCCTTGACACGCTGGAAATTAACTTCATGTATCTGCCGAGCCGCTTCAAACAGTAACACATCTGGGTGGGCCTTCAAAACAGCATCTAACTGTTCAAATTCTTGCTGATTCGCCACGGCCGGCTTTTCAACAATAACATGCTTGCCGTACGCAATGGCCTGCTTAGCCTGAGCAAAGTGCAGACTATTCGGTGACGCAATGTAGACCGTGTCAAAACTTCCCTGACTGAAAAATGCATCCAAGTCGGTAAAAATTTCATCAGCATGATTCTTGTCAGCAAAGGCCCGCACAGTTTCCGCGTGCCGGGAATAAACACTCGTCAGCTGCCATTCAGCTGATTCAACCGCGGCATCAATAAACTGTTGCGTAATCCAGTTCGTTCCAATAATTCCTAATTTTAACATTGATTTGACCCCTCTCAACGGCGCTAGTCAACCAGTCGTGATTGGTGGCGCTTACTTATACTGTGATCTTATCTTCTATTTTACCAGTTTTCACCGCTGAGTTGGGCTAGAAGGATTAAAAGTCCGTGGTGCTTTTTAAAGCCATAAAAAAAGAGCCGCCACGCGGGCAGCCCTTTTAAAAGCTAAACTTATTGAGGAACAACGTTAGCAGCTTGTGG
>OMJG01002062.1_pt1 | contig 10363 bp, 14 predicted proteins | sample 1646431 | NCBI WGS metagenome assembly OMJG01 (sample SAMN03771674, study PRJEB25209) | food metagenome | isolation source: Cotija cheese | place: Mexico:Jalisco,Michoacan | collected 2011-12-12 | reverse complement strand
TCAATTTGTTCTACTTGGAAAAAATGGTTAAAGAATATGGGCAAACACTAAAGACTTTCTGGCTTTAAATATCCATAATTAAAGTATTATATCTGTATAAAATATGGAGGAGTATACTTTGAAAAAAAGTAAGTTAGAGTCTTTATTAAACGAATATAAAAAGTATATGGATCTAATGAATTACATAGAGACATCACACAAAATCAATATGAATGATTTTGTGGTCTTGAACTGTATTCATGAACATTGCACCAAAGAAAAAATGTTGATGCAGCCATTCTTGAAAATTGCAACAGATGCCTTTGAATTGAGTCGTACGAAAGTACTCGCTTCAATTCGCAAGTTAGTCAGTCAAGAACGCGTCAGCAAGGTCAGATCCAATACAGACGAACGTAAAGTTTATTTGTTTATGGATGAAAGCAACATAGAAAAACTGAATGCTATGCTCAATGATATTGATAAATATCTAGAGAAATAGCTCGGAAAGCATCTATACTTTCCTATAGAAATACAGTGAGAGATATAATAACGGATGAAGAGTTGGGACTACATGATGTCCTGACTCTTTTTTGCATAAAAACAAGAAAAAATTCCACTAAAGGAGTATTTGGTGCGTTAAAACTATATATTAGTGCGAAAATCATGTATAATAGTTGATGTTAAAAATGAGAGCGAAAGCGAGATGGAAGTATGGGACGTAAATGGAATAACATCAAAGAGAAAAAAGCCCAAAAAGATAAAAATACAAGCCGTATTTATGCTAAATTCGGTAAAGAAATATATGTTGCAGCAAAATCAGGAGAACCAGATCCAGAATCTAACCAAAACTTACGTTTAGTATTAGAACGTGCGAAAACATATAATGTACCTAGAAATATCATTGATCGCGCAATTGATAAAGCTAAGGGCTCAGATGATGAAAATTATGATAATTTGCGTTACGAAGGATTTGGACCTAATGGTTCTATGTTAATCGTCGATGCTTTAACAAACAATGTGAACCGTACAGCATCTGATGTACGTGCTGCATTTGGTAAAAATGGCGGCAATATGGGTGTATCCGGTTCAGTAGCATATATGTTCGATCATACGGCAACATTTGCCTTTGAAGGTAAGTCAGCAGATGAAATTCTAGAAGTGTTGATGGAACAAGATTTAGATGTACGTGACGTAGTGGAAGACGGCAACTTGACAATTGTCTATGCTGAACCTGATCAGTTCGCACAAGTGCAAGATGCTTTGCGCCAAGACGGAGTAGAAGATTTCCAAGTTGCTGAATTTGAAATGCTATCTCAAAATGATATTCAACTATCTGATGAAGACAAAGCAACGTTTGAAGGCTTGATTGATGCTTTAGAAGATTTAGAAGATGTACAAAATGTTTATCATAACGTAGATTTGGACGCGTAATATGCATTCAGCAAAAGAATGGATACAATTATTAGAGTTAGAACCGCATCCGGAAGGCGGTTTTTTCAAAGAAGTCATTCGAGAGAATAAAGATACGACAGCTTCCAGAGCAGCCTATACGAGTATCTATTTTCTCTTAACTGATAAACACATTTCGCATTTTCATCGTATCGATGCTGATGAAATTTGGTATTATCATGCAGGCCAAACTTTGACGGTGCATATGATATACCCTGATGGGCAATATGAGACAGTGCATATTGGCGCAAATATTGCGGAGGGCGATGTGTTGCAGCATGTAGTTCCGGCAGGTACAATCTTTGCTTCTTCGATTAAAGGCGAAGCGGGATACGCTTTAGTTGGATGTATGTGTCAGCCAGGCTTTATGTTTGAGCATTTCGAGTTGTTAGATCAACCGACACTGACAACACAGTTTCCAGCACTTTCTGAAGTTATAAAGAAATATGCAGTAAAAACAGTATAACATCAGACTATTTATAGGTTGGGTTGAGACTTTCACCAAATAAGTCTCAACTCTTTTTTTATTCATCGTCAGTATAGCTCTATCAGTGTAAGTGCTTGTTAATTACCTATTAAAATATGAAATTATAATGTGTATAAATGTTAAGTTTAGCAAACATTGAGTGACATGTATGATTCAGTTTTATATAATGATGACAAGGAGTTGGTGACAATGAAAGTGAAATACATTGATAAACGTCACTGGCGTCGTCTGATCGAGAGAGATTATACTGAAGTTAAGGTGAATAATAATAAATTCAAGGGAATCATTGGATTAATCACTATGAAAAAAGTAAGAGAGCCGCTGAAAGTGAATGTTGTCGGCCAAACCATTGTGGTGGCTGATGATAATTATCAATGGTTGCAGATTGTACCGGATAAAAAACGCTACAGTATAACGGTGATGCTAGATGAACATGGAAATCCGTTAGAATATTATTTTGATATTAATATTAAAAATATTACGCAAAAAGGAAAAGCACGTACAGTCGATTTATGTTTAGACGTTATTGTATTACCAAATGGGGAATATGAACTGGTCGATGAAGATGATTTATTACGTGCGTTGGAGTCGAAACAAATCTCTAAGAAACAATATCATGAGGCGTATATTATTGCACATCAATTAATGATGAAAATTGATCATGATTTTCCGGGTATGCAAGACAATATTATGTATTGTTATAATAAGATTAAACGTAAATACTTGAGCGATAAGCATACGACGCATCATCACCGCAGTTAAGTCAAGCGAGGATGTCGCAATTCGAAGTTGCGGGGGTATATGTTGATTGATTATGGGGGGACCATGCTGTCTATTCTAATGCTGCATGGTTTTATTTTTTAGAAGAAGGATTTGAATGGTGTAGGAGGAAATGGCGTGAAGATTGAAGACTATCGTTTGTTGATCACATTAGATGAGACGCGTACGCTGCGTAAAGCGGCGGAAATTCTGTATATTTCGCAACCTGCTGTGACTCAGAGGCTGAAGGCGATTGAGAATGCGTTTGGAGTGGACATCTTTATTCGTACGAAGAAACAGCTGATTACGACCACGGAAGGTGCTATGGTAATAGAGCATGCGCGCGATATGCTGAAGCGTGAGCGTCTTTTCTTTGATAAAATGCAAGCACATATCGGCGAAGTCAATGGTACCATTTCTATCGGTTGTTCATCTTTGATTGGTCAAACTTTATTGCCGGAAGTATTGAGCCACTATAATGATAAATATCCTAATGTGGAAATCCAGGTGCGTGTGGGCTCGAGTGACCATATTAAGGCACATCATCGGGATTACCATATTATGATTATCCGCGGCAATAAGATTATGAATTTGAATAATGAACATTTGTTCAATGATAAACATTATTTTATTTACCCTAAAGGGAAAAGAGACCAAGTGGCAGAGCTGCCGTTTATTGAATTCCAAGCGGACCCTATTTATATGAACCAAATTAAAGAGTGGTACGGGCGTAATTTAGAACGTGATTATCATGCCATGATTTCTGTAGACCAAGTAGCTACTTGTAAAGAAATGCTGGTTGGCGGTGTAGGAGTCACTGTTTTGCCGGAGATTATGGTCAAAGGATTGGATAAATCGCGTTTTGAATTTGAACAGGTAGATATTGAAGGCAGTCCGCTCGGGCGTTCGACTTTTTTAAGTTATGATTCGAGTATGCTGCAGTTGCCTCAGGTGGAATCGTTTGTCGAATTGGTCAAACATGATTTGAAAAGAGAAGAATAGGTGAGTAGAAGAGAACTTTTTATGTGCTGTATTAATAAAAAGTTCTTTTTTCTATGAAAAATTTCGTAAATCTCTTTCGAGCTATTCCAAAGTGGGTCTAAATTCTTTAAAATAATATAGAATCAGTTTATTTATAAACATTGAGAGAGGTTAAAATATGTTTCGAGCTTTACTGCAAATCAAGAACTATAAATTGTTTGCGATCAACATGATGCTCTTAGGAATGGCCATCGCAATCACTATTCCTTTTCTCGTCTTATTTGCTACGAATGAATTGGGCATGACAACAACTCAATTCGGTATTTTGCTGGCGTTGGCTGCTATCAGTCAATTTACAGTCAATGCTTTAGTAGCAAGGTTCTCTGATAATGGAAAGGTGAACCGCAAGTTATTAGTTATTATCGCCTTATTTATGGGTGCCATGAGTTTCAGTATTTACTTTTATGTTCATAGCATTTGGTTATTTATTGCCTTATATGCTATCTTACAAGGTCTGTTTGCGCCTGCTATGCCTCAGCTTTATGCGTCTGCCAGAGAAGCCATCAATCAATCTTCTTCACGTAATCGAGCGAAATTTGCCAATACCGTGTTGCGTTCTATGTTTTCCTTTGGATTTCTATTCGGACCGTTGATTGGTTCTGTGCTTAACCAATCGATGGGTTATGCGGGATTATTCGGCGGAACTGTGGTAGTCATTCTGATTACTTTAATTCTGCAAGTCTTCTTTTTTAAAGAAGTAAAAGTTGAACGACCTATTGAAGAGGGGACGCATGTGGAAACCAAAGCACCGAGTATGTTCACTCAGAAATCTTTAATCGTTCCCTTTGTCGCATTCATTCTATTGCACATCGGACAATGGATGTATACCTTGAACATGCCGTTGTTTGTGACAAAGTATTTACATGAAAGTGAAAGTTATGTAGGTGTTTTAGCTAGTTTATGTGCCGGCTTAGAAGTACCGTTTATGATTATATTAGGCGTGCTGTCGGCTAAGTTAGAGACACGTACACTTTTAATTTTAGGGGCGATTTCCGGAGCACTCTTTTTCTTCAGTATCGGAGTCTTCGATGACGTAAGAATGATGATAGTAGGACAAATTTTCTTAGCTATGTTTCTTGCGATTTTATTAGGTATCGGAATCAGTTATTTCCAAGATATTCTGCCGGCATACCCAGGTTATGCTTCAACGCTGTTTGCTAATGCCATGGTCATTGGTCAGTTATTAGGAAATTTACTTGGCGGTGCGATGAGTCAAATCGTGGGATTAGGGAATGTGTTTTATGTATCAGCTGCTTCTTTAGTCTTAGGTATGATATTAGTCTTCTTTACGAAAGAGCAGAAATTTATAGAATAAGAGGTTGAATAATTAATGATAGCAACTATTTTATGGATATGTATTATTGCTTGCTTTATTGTCGCATTTGTCGGTTTAATTAAACCGATTATTCCATCTATGCCGATGATTTGGATCGGGTTCTTAATTTACCAAATCGGTTTTCACAATGGTCGTTTATCTTGGATTTTCTTTGTCTCCATGATTATTTTGACAATCCTCGTCTTTGCAGCAGATTTGATGATGAGTCAATATTTCACACGTCGCTTCGGCGGTTCGAAAGCAGGCGAATATACTGCTTTAATCGGTGTGATTGTCGGTTGTTTCATCTTCCCGCCATTTGGAATCATTATTGTGCCGCTCGTTGCCGTATTCATTGTAGAAATGATATTACGTAAAGACCCGATGAGCGCTTTGACAGCGAGCTTCGGTTCAGTAGTTGGTTTCTTGGCGAGCACTGCAGCACAAGCCATTGTGATGATTATCATGGTGCTATGGTTCTTCTTAGATATTATTTTTTAGTGGAAAATAAAGACTTTTTCAGATAGCTGTGGTTAGATATGAAATGAGCTGAGACTTTTAACGAAGTTTTAGCTCTTTCTTTATTCAGCTAGTTACTGCTAATTCCAAAGACAAAGGCTGGAACAACTTAATGTCCCAGCTCAATCTGCTTTTATAAATAAGTATTGGAATCTTTTTTTATGTAGTGATGGTCTACATAGAAAGCCAATGGTGTAATGATGAATGAAATAATAATAAAGGTCCAGTTGGCGATTTTAACGTGCGGTCCGAAAGCTAAGAAAGATTGTGGAATATAGACTACATAGAAGAGTAATGCCACAATAGCAAAGATAATCGCATAAGTTAACAGCCAGACCCAATTTGAATTATTGAATGCTTGTATTTGCACAGTTTTAAAGGTCCACCACACAAAGAGAAATATAATGAACAAACCTGCTAAGGAAACGTATAGAGATAAAGCGGTTTTTCGCCAATAAAGAATCCGATAAATCCTTTGAAGAAACAAAAGATTCCGAGTAAGAACAAGATATGGTGCCAGATATATTTGAAAATATTTTGTACCGTTTCATTTTTCAGTTCCTTAATCGTCCGAACCGCGTGTGCTTTAGGGTTATGATTGAAGAAATCCATAGCCAGCATCCCTTTATTTTCGGCTTTCAATAGATGCTTTAAGATGCGATTCAACATGACCTCTGAGTCATGAGGATTAACGCGCAAATCAGCCCGAATATAAGTCATATAATTTTCGAAGATTTCTCTGTCTGTATTATTCAGATGCAGAGATTTGACATTGTTCTCACGCATTAATTGTTCCGGAGACTTCGCCATTCTCTTCGCCCCCTTCATTCTAAATATACAATCAAGAAATATTATGACTAAGTTAAGACAATAAATCAATTGAAGTTTCAAGATTCACTCCACTTTCTCGGGAGTATCCTTTTTCAATCGATGAACCAAAGAGGGAAACATGGTAAAATAGAAGCGATACAGTTTTTATTTTTCCAAAGGAGCACTATCCATGAAAAAAGTAATTATGTTGCTGCTGGCCTCTACACTCATCCTAGGCGCATGCGGGAAAAGTGATGAAAAAGCAGCGCTTCAAAAAGATATTGATAAACTGCAGAAAGAAAATAAATCCTTAAAAGCGACTCAAGACAAGTTGAAAAAAGATAAAGAACAGAAACAAAAACAAGTAGATGAACTTCAAAATGAAGTGAAGGATAAAGTCGCTACAGAAAGTATCAAACAAAAATCAGATTCAAAATCACAAGAAGAAGATAAGAAAAAGACTGCAGCAGAAGATAAGAAAGCGGAATCCGACAGCACGAAAGACCAACAATCAACAAAGGCACAACCGAAAGAAAACAGTGCTCAATCAACAAAAGAGCAACCTAAAAACAATGCTGCTCAACCAGCCAAAGAACAGCCGAAAAAAGACGGTTCCCAACCATCCAAAGACAAAACAACACACTAAGTTGTACAATAGTTTGGTGGGAAACACACAAGGGTAAGAAATATATAATAGAAAACACGTATAAACTTAAAAGGAGTCGATATCATGTACGAACCAGAATTCCACGAATTAGAAGGTAAACAAATGACTTTGAAACAAGTCGGCGAAGCCATCGAAAAGATTTCAGGCTATCAATTAGAACAACCAACCGGCCAAATCAAACGTATTGTTGCTCAAAAACCGAACTTCGAATCCGAAACAGATACATTCCAAGCTACATACAAGCTGAATCACCTTGGAGACTTCGTTGACGTGACCTTCACAGCACCTAAAAATGACCGCGACCGCCTCAACGAAATCCAAGTAACCATTCAATTAATCACTTTAATCACACGTTCAAAATTACCGCAAGCTTAAACTGCCAGTTTGGGAAAAGAAAAACTTGGAGAGCAGGGGGAAGCCGAAGAGCTGTTCTATGTTGAAATTAGACTCCCTGCATGTTCAAGCGTCAACAATCGAATAAGTAAAAAATAAAGGCGCTTGTAAGTAGAGGTGAATAGCAATACACAATATCAACTTTACTGCAGTGCTTTTTTCTATAGTAAATTAACGTATAGCATTTGAGATTTATTTGGTGTACGAGGTGGAATCAATGAGTGTATATATCGAAACAGAACGATTAAAATTAAGAGATTGGGAAGAAAAAGATTTGCTGCCGTTTCAGAGAATGAATGCCAATCGGCAAGTCCGCCGCTTCTTCCCGAGCATACTTAGTTATCGTCGATCAGAACTCGACATGCAAGCCATGCAGAAAAATCTAGAACAAGACGGCATGGGTTTATTTGCAGTCGAATTAAAGGAAAGCGGAGAATGGATAGGATTTATCGGTGTCAATCATATACCGGAAAAAAGCCAATATTCATTTGAAGAGTTGCCCTTTTACGAGATTGGCTGGCGGTTAATACCTGAAGTATGGGATAACGGCATTGCAACAGAAGGCGCAGAAGCGGTAGTAGAATATGTAAAAGAAAAAGGCGTCGCCGAAATTTATAGTATGACGGCAGAATCCAACACCGCTTCAAGACGTGTAATGGAAAAAATAGGAATGGCCTTAAAAGATACATTTGAGCTGCCTGGAGTATCAGAAAATCACCCGTTACAACCGCAAGTCCGTTACTATAAGCAACTTAATGAATAAAGAGGAAGCATCCGAAATGGAAATGCTTCCTCTTTTTATGCGGATAGTGCGAAATTGGGGGTGCGGTGGACGGTTAGCGGGCGAGTGTTGGCAAGTACATATGTAGTAGCGGGGAGTAGGCGGATATATTGGCCAAGAATCGTGGCAATGAGTCCAATATCCTACTTATCTAGACACAACTCAGAAACTAGTGTCTAGATTCCGGTGTTTTCTAGACACAACTGGAAAACTAGTGTCTAGATTAGGGCGTTTTCTAGACACAACTGGAAAACTAGTGTCTAGATTAGGGTGTTTTCTAGACACAACTGAAAAACTAGTGTCTAGAAAACTGCCGACTTCTGCCGACTCCTCCCAACTACCACACTCATCTCCAACAATTACTACATATCAATCATAACTACGCGTGCCCACAGCTTCATAATGTTCCAATCATTTCATCCAACATTTTTTGCAACGGCTTAAAGAAACCATTAATATTGAACACAGCCATCGGTTTATCATGAATGCCGATTTGTGCCCAACTATAGGTTTCAAAGAACTCTTCCAGCGAGCCGGCACCGCCTGGAGCCAACACAAAAGCATCGGCCAACTCAGACATTTTAGCTTTACGTCCATGCAATGAATCCACCAATACTAAATCCGTCAAACGTTGGCTCGTAATCTCTTTATCATCCAAGCTGCGGGGCATCACACCAATCGCTGAACCGCCGTGATCCAATACACCATTTTGAATGGCGCCCATGATACCGACCGAACCAGCGCCGAACACAAGTTCATAATTATGCTCAGCCATATACTTGCCGAGCGCATAGCCTTGTTCCATATAAATTGGATCTTTTCCTCGACTTGCACCGCAATAAACCGCTATTCTTTTCAAACTCATAATTAACCAACTCCAAGCTCCATATTTTACGAAGTTACTTCATCAATGACACGTTGAAAGCGCAACTCAAACTTGGCTCTCGCTTCGTCAGTAAAACGCTTAGGTCCTTTATGACGTTCACCTTGCTGGCGTGCTTGAGCATGACGGTAACGCTGTTCCAACAATCGCCCGATATTATCCTCAGTATACACCATGCCATTATGATGCATCACTACACGCACCTTGCCGAGCAACAAACTTGCTAATCCATAATCCTGAGTTACCACAATATCCGATGACTTCGCCAGTTGGACAATCTTATAATCCACACTATCAGGACCATCATCCACATACTTAATTTCCACATGAGAAGGATAATCTTGCATCGAAAAATGTGAATAACTCCGCACCAATACAACAAAAATGCCTGTCCCCTCAGTCAGTCGAATCACTGAATCTGTAACAGGACAAGCATCACCATCAATTATCACCCGAGTCATTTAGAGATTCGGCTTCTTTTCATGTTTTTGAATTTCTTTGATGCGCTCCTCTTGATTCGCACGTCTTGCTTCCTCTTCCTTTTTCAAACGCTGTTCAATGCGATCTTCCAAGATACGGTTCATATCATACGCTTCATCTTTGTTCTCTTCCTCAAGCTCTTCACCTTTATTAGCAACTTGCTTATCAGAAGCACCGCCCGGAACCAGACCTACTTTCTCTTGATATTTCTGAGCATCCTTCATTTCTTTTACCAAACGTTTGCGCGTTTTTTCATCATCTTTTTCCTCTTCTTTACGGCGTTTTTCCAAGTTTTTATCCAACTTCTTCGCCATCTTGTCAGCTTCTTTACGATTTTTCTTCTCTAATTTTTCGCCCTTAGCCTTGATACGCTCCGGATCATTCTCCTTCGCTTCCTTCTTAGCTTGACGTTTTTCCTCTAAATCTTGCTTCTTATCGCCGACATATTGCGCGAATTCAGAAGATTTATTTGAAACCGCAGACACAGCCTGTGATGATTTATTAGACACACTTTCTCTTAAGTCCGCAGTCTTTTCATTCACCTTTTGCACATCAGGGTGATCCTTAATACGCTTACGTTCCACGATTAAAGGCACAAGAATAACTGGTAATACTGTAATTAAAGTTCTGATTAATCTCTTCTTCTCCATTATAGTGGCCTCCATTTGTTAGTCTATAAATTTTAAATACCCTGTCCCAATTCGCATTAAACCGCCTAACCATGATAACATCTAAGTCCCCTCACTCCCGTGAAAAGAAACCCTTGGAGAGGGGGAGGGCGAAGAGAGCAGCTCAAAAAA
>OMJG01002061.1_pt1 | contig 10364 bp, 9 predicted proteins | sample 1646431 | NCBI WGS metagenome assembly OMJG01 (sample SAMN03771674, study PRJEB25209) | food metagenome | isolation source: Cotija cheese | place: Mexico:Jalisco,Michoacan | collected 2011-12-12 | reverse complement strand
CTTTTGTCTCATTCTTTAAAAACGAATAAACGGTGGGAGCAGAAGCAACTCCTTCGGAAATAAGCCGAAATTCACAAAAATTTGAAAAGCAATTTTCGTTCATTTCTTCTTATTTCTCGGAGTTAAACACTTCTGTCCCAGCCTCTCTCAAATAAACGGTGTCCAAAAGTCAGGCTTTTCGGGAATTTCAAAAAAGAGGTTGAGACAGAAGTAAGAAACACTTTTGTCTCAATCTCATCTTTTGGTTATTCTATCTCTTCATTTCAATTCCTACCAGTTATTGCTTGGGGTTCAGTGGCACAACTGTTTCTCTCTTGATCAAGTGATGAGGGATGACTAGGCGCACGCCGCTACTGATCTCGTTATGGATCAATTCTTGTAATTTTTGCATGGCTACTCGCCCTAATTCGGAAATATCGATATCGATACTTGTGAGATAAGGATGAGTCAGTGTAGAAAAAATCGAATTATTGAAACTGATGATCGATAAGGTTTCTGGAATAAGATAACCGTACATTTGCGCTAATTGCATCGTGTGAAGTGCAAAAATATCATCGATTACCACAAGTGCTGTAGCACCGGCGTTTTTTAAGATAGTGTCAAAGGATAGATAGTCTTCTGCCTTTTCGATCACAACGCTAGGGTGAACATCTAGTCCAGCCATCATCATCGCTTTTTGATACCCGAAATAGCGTTCGAAATAGAGGCTTTCGTGGGTCGTGTTCGTAACGAAAAGAATCTGTTCATGCCCATTTTGGATAAGAAAATCAGTTGCCTGTTTTCCCAATAGCTGGTTGTCGTTATCAACGTAGATGATCTCATTTTCATGCTGATAAGGTTGACCGATCAGAGTGAAGGGAATCTCGTTTTGATACAAATAATCGATGACTGGGTCTTCGCTATCAGAGTACACTAAGATAAAGCCATCGACTTGTTTTTGTAAGTACATTCTTTGGACATTTTCTAATAAGACATCAAAATTTTTCGCTGTTGCAATGGCTATTGTCATGTCGTGGTGACGTGCTTCTTCATTGATTGCATCCATGAGCTCTAAGTAGAAGGGATTACCGATTCGTTCTTTAGAATCAAGTGGCGGCAATATCACGCCGATGGCATTAGAAACCCGTTTACCTAAATTTCTAGCAGTGATATTCGGTACATAGCCAAGTTCATCCATAATTTTTCGGACTTTCTTTTTGGTTGCTTCGGAAATACTTGGATGGTCATTGATGACGCGTGAGACAGTAGAGGTAGCTACTCCCGCTTTTTTTGCAACATCTTTTACCGTAATTGCCATAATTTAAACACCTTTTTTCTAAATAAAAATCTCTTCTTTTCTGAGCTATTCGTAATCAAAACAAGCAACTATTGAGTATTTGCTATCTGTTCATTCGGTAAAATAGTAAACTGATAGGTCGTATGGTTGACCTTTTCTTGACCAGGGTACAAAGCGATCGAACCGAGTTCAGGTAAATGGACTAGATCCGGAAATTCTTGTGGCTCGATGGCTAAACCATAGTTTGAATGCATATGTTTCCCGTTGATCATAAAATCAGCTTCAAAACCAGTCGTAGAAAATAATACCACACTTTTATTTGTTGTTGCTATAGACAACTGGCGTCCAGATTGTTTTTCTGAAAGACACAGCACCTTTTTTGAACGTTTCGGTGTAGTAAGAACAAAAACGTCATCAAGTCCTTCTGGATAAGCGTTGAGAATTTCTTCGATTGTATGTGGTTTCTTGAAATTGATCGGTAAATCCGCTTGAGTGATTTGTTCGCCTGTTGGTAGTTTATCTTCATCTAATACCAATAGACTTTCTGCTTGGACAGCCAGTTCATGTGTATCAATGTCACGTTTACCATTCCCAGAAAGGTTGAAATAGGCATGATTGGTTGGATTGCAGATCGTCTCGACGGGACTGTTCGTTTTTGTGATCATTTCCAGGCTATTCGCAGTTAGCTGATACGTGATCGTTGCTGTGATAGGACCAGGATAATCGGAAAAAGTGTCTTGTAAATAAAAGACAACGCCGATCGACTGTGGATTTTTGAACACTTCGACATCCCAATATTGGAAAGACCATCCATTTGTTCCTCCGTGGATATGGTGGTTGCCGGCGTTTTTTTCAAGTTGATGATTTCCCCATGTAGCATTTCGGATTCTGCCTGCTACGGGACCGACTGTGGCTCCAAAGAAACTTTCATCGGTTAAAACATCTGAAAGTTCATCATAAGAAAGTAAGACGTTTTCTAAATGTCCTTTGTTATCTGGAGCAAAGATTTGGTGAAGTCTAGCGCCATAATTTAGAAGAACGACGGTCAATTCGTCGTTCTTCAATGTGATTTTTTTTAATTCAGTGTTGGGGATAGGAGTCACTGAAATAGAAGGTTCAGGCATTTGGCTGCCACGTTTTTTTCAAGTAATCGAAAGTCAATGAAGCTGTATCAGGTACGATTGGAATATCCTCCCCAAGATCTTCTGAACGTCCTACGCCGATAGGTTGCGCACCACTAGCAATGATCGCAGCGATTCCAGCTTTTGCATCCTCGATTCCGATGCAGTCACGAGGGGTCAAACCGATTTCTTTCGCAGCAAGTAGAAAAATATCTGGTGCAGGCTTTCCATTAGCGACTTTTGCCGGATCAGCAATTGCATCAAAGTAGCTTTCTAGACCCATCTTGGCAAGTAGGAAAGGACCATTTTTGCTTGCAGATGCTAGTGAAATCTTGACATTGTTTGCCCGTAAGTCTTTTAATAATTCTAAAATCCCTGGAAAAACATCTTTTGGTGTGATCGATTGGATCATTTCAAGATAATACTCATTTTTTCTTTTCGCTAATTCGAGAAATTCTGTTTTTGAGAATTGCTCTTCTTTTTTTCCATGAGCAAGAAGGAGAGTCAGAGAATCTTCTCTGCTTACACCCTTCAATTGTTCGTTGAATGACCGATCGAAGGGAATACCGATCTCATCACCTAGCTTTTTCCAAGCACGGTAATGGAATTCAGCGGTATCTGTAATGACCCCATCTAAGTCGAATAATACACCTTTAAACATTCGCTTCACCTTCTCGTAATGGAATAGTCAAATGATCAGTAAGGACATACGCTTTTTCGTAGACTTCTAGCGGTAATGCTTCGCCAGATAAGAGGTTCAATGTTACCTGTTCATTTGAAACGGCGACAAATAACAAGCGGCCGCGATAATTGATATGGAATGAATAAGCAGACCATGTTTTAGGTAAGAATGGTGCAAATCTTAATTGTTCATGATCTGTCTTCATTTGCGCGAATCCTTGTACGATAGCAAGCCAACTTCCTGTCATTGAAGTGATGTGTAAGCCATCTTCTGTATCATTGTTGTAGTTATCTAAATCTAAACGAGCAGTGCGTTGATACATTTCAACGGCTTTGTCTTCCATGCCTAGTTCAGCAGCTAAGATAGCATGGATACTAGGAGATAGGGAAGACTCGTGGACAGTCATTGGCTCGTAAAAATCAAAGTTGCGTTGTTTTTCTTCTTTTGTAAATGAATCATTGAAGAAGTAGATACCTTGTAAAACGTCTGCTTGTTTAATGAAGCAAGAACGAAGGATCTTGTCCCATGACAAATGCTGATTCAATGGCAATTCACTTGCAGATAGTTCCGCTGCTGGTTTGAGATCCTTGTCTAAGAAAGTATCGTGTTGGACAAAAATCCCTAATTCTTCATCTACTGGGAAGTACATATTTTCAGCAATTTCTTGCCAATGTGCCAATTCATCGTCACTGATTTTAGCAGTGCTCTCTTCTTTGAACTTCAAATAATTTTCTCGTGTGTAACGTAGTACCCAACAAGCAATCGTATTTGTGTACCAATTGTTGTTGATATTATTCTCATATTCGTTCGGTCCTGTAACCCCGTGAATCATATATTGATTGTTTCGTTTAGAAAAATGGACTCGGTCTGCCCAAAAGCGAGCGATTTCTGCCAAGACTTCTAAACCTTCATTTTTTAAATAGTCGATGTCACCAGTGTAGTTAGTATAATTATAAATAGCGTAGGCAATTGCGCCATTTCGATGGATTTCTTCAAACGTGATTTCCCATTCATTGTGGCATTCGACACCTGTGAAAGTGACCATTGGATATAACGCGCCTTTTAGGCCTTGCTGTTGTGCATTATGGATTGCTTGTGGCAATTGGTTATGGCGGTACTTCAAGAGATTCTTAGTGACTTCAGGTTTCGCTAAAGCGAGGTACAGAGGCACTGCATAGGCTTCAGTATCCCAGTAAGTTGCACCACCATATTTTTCGCCAGTGAAGCCTTTTGGTCCAATATTCAAACGTTCATCTTCGCCATAATAAGTAGAAAATAGCTGGAAGAGGTTGAAACGGATTCCTTGTTGTGCTTCATCGTCTCCTTCGATGACTACATCTGCCAATTTCCATCGTTTAGACCAAGCGGCTGTTTGGTCCTCTTTTGCTTGGGAATAGTGAACCTTCAATTCGTTGAATTCTTTAAAGAGATGTGTCGCTTGTTGCGCTTCAGGGATATCTCGGCTTGTGAAAACCAATACTTCTTTGTCGATTAGAAGTGTTTCATTTTCTGTTAAGTCAAAGGTGAATGAACCTTCGATTGCTAAGGTGCCCTCTTGGTAGCTTGGCGTATATAATTTTCCATCAACGTAGTGGCGCATCCCAGCGGTCACTGTAAATTGCTCGATCTCAAAATTATTCGGGATCGTTTTAGTCGTTAAGTACGCTATTTCTTCCTTGACGCCATGATCGATGTCATTCCAAAAGTGTTCATCGTAATTGCTGTCTTCGTTTTGGACATTGCCATCTAGCTTAGAAATAACTTTTACAGTTCCATTTCCTTCCAACATTTCAATGGTTAAGCGAATATAAGCGGCTTCATTTTTGACAATACTTAAAAAGCGCTCGAATGAAAGACGAACTTTGTTTGAAGGGGTAGTGACTGTATAACTACGTGTCAAAACACCGTTTTTCATGTTTAATTCCCAATAAAAATCTTCAGTAGTAAGTGTAGCTAGATCAATCAGCTGATCATCGATAAAAAGATCCATAGCGATAAAATCGACTGCATTGATTACTTTTCCAAAATATTCAGGATAGCCGTTTTTCCACCAGCCAACACGTGTTTTGTCAGGGTACCAAACACCTGCTAAATAGGTTCCTTGGTGATGATCACCAGAATATGCTTCTTCAAAATTTCCGCGCATACCCATATATCCGTTACCGATACTGGTCAATGATTCTTGCAAGCGTAAATTTTCTTTATCTAATTTATTCGTGCTGATTTTCCAAGGGTCGATCTGAAATAACCGTTTAATTTGTTTCATTGTTCTCCTCCTAGACGTTGTCGTTTATACGTCCATAATAAACGCAACCGATTGCGTAAGTCAACTAGAAAAGTGAAATTAAATTTTGAAGTGGATGAAAAAACAAAATAAAAGCTATTGTATCAATATTTACTACTATAATATGAACAGAAAAAATGTATAAAGAACGATTGAGTACTTACAGAAAAAGCATAAAAATACGAAATAAAGCATTTACAAAAAAAGAAACACACGCTATAATAACTAACAACGAAACCGATTGCACAAAGGAGACAAGGAAATGAAAAAAATATTTAGCTTTGAGTTTTGGCAAAAATTTGGAAAGGCTTTAATGGTCGTTGTGGCAGTTATGCCAGCGGCAGGTTTGATGATCAGTATCGGTAAATCGATTCCGTTGATCAATCCTGATCTTGCACCTTTAGTTACAACGGGTGGCGTGATCGAAAATATTGGTTGGGCAATTATCGGAAATTTACATCTTTTATTTGCACTAGCGATAGGTGGTAGTTGGGCAAAAGAACGAGCAGGGGGAGCATTCGCTGCGGGGATCTCATTTATATTGATCAATCGGATCACAGGAGCAATTTTTGGTGTGACTAATGAGATGTTGGCAAATGAAGACGCATTTACGCATACCTTGTTTGGCACGAAAATCATGGTTAAAGGGTTCTTTACCAGTGTATTAGAAGCACCAGCACTAAATATGGGGGTATTTGTTGGGATTATTGCAGGGTTCGTTGGGGCGATGGCCTATAATAAATATTACAATTATCGTAAATTACCTGACGCATTATCGTTCTTTAATGGAAAAAGATTTGTTCCTTTTGTAGTTATTTTGTGGTCAACGATTGTTGCATTGATTCTTGCTATTGTATGGCCGAATGTCCAAGCAGGGATCAATAACTTTGGATTGTGGATTGCAGAGTCAAAAGAAAGCGCTCCGATTTTAGCACCATTCCTATATGGTACATTGGAACGTCTATTGTTACCATTTGGCTTACATCACATGTTGACGATCCCAATCAATTATACGCAGCTGGGTGGTACCTATGAGATATTATCTGGTGCGCAAGCGGGAACACAAGTATTTGGACAAGATCCTTTATGGTTGGCGTGGGCGACTGATTTGGTCAACTTGAAAGGCGCCGGCGACATGTCGCAATATGAATTCGTATTGACGAACTGGACACCTGCTCGTTTTAAAGTGGGACAAATGATTGGTTCTTCCGGTATCTTGATGGGATTAGCACTAGCGATGTACCGTAATGTTGATCCAGACAAAAAGTCTAAATATAAATCAATGTATTTTTCAGCAGCACTTGCAGTTTTCTTAACAGGTGTAACCGAACCATTAGAGTTCATGTTCATGTTTGCAGCTGTACCTCTTTACATTGTTTATTCTGTGATCCAAGGGGCAGCTTTTGCAATGGCAGATATTCTACCTTTACGTGTCCATTCATTTGGGAACATTGAACTATTGACACGTACACCATTAGCGATCAAAGCAGGATTAGGTATCGACTTGCTCAATTTTGTTATCTGTGTCATATTATTTGGAGTATTGACGTATTTTGTGGCAAACTTTTTGATCAAAAAATTCAATTATGCTACACCAGGACGTAATGGGAACTATGATAACGACAGTGAAGAAACGCCGTCAGGTTCTGCAACTAATGCAGATCAACAAATCATTAAGATCATCCATTTGTTAGGTGGAAAAGAAAACATCAAGGATGTAGATGCTTGTATGACTCGTTTACGTGTCAGCGTCGAGGATCCTGGGAAAGTCGGTTCAGAAGAAGAATGGAAACGTGCTGGAGCGATGGGCTTGATCGTTAAGGACAAAGGTGTGCAAGCCGTGTATGGACCAAAAGCGGATGTGTTGAAATCGGATATTGAAGATTTACTACAATCAGGCGCTGATATTCCAGAGCCAACAGTTGAGGCAACAAATAAAAATGAGAAGAATGAAGAGAAACATGTTTTAGGTATCGAAAAAGAATTATTCACTGTAGCAACTGGTGAGGTAATTGCTTTAACAGATGTGAATGATCCAGTCTTTTCACAAAAGATGATGGGTGATGGCTTTGCTGTCATTCCTGCCACCGGAGAAGTGACGGCACCACTTTCTGGTAAAATCGTGAGTGTCTTCCCAACCAAGCATGCAATTGGCATGCAAACAGCAGAAGGAGCAGATGTTTTGATCCATATGGGACTGGATACTGTTCAGATGAGCCAGCCAGCGTTTGAGATCTTAGTTTCTGAAGGCCAAGAAGTAGTAGCAGGAACAACGATTGCTCAGATGAATCTAGATGCAATCAAGAACGAAGGGAAAGAAACGACGATCATAGTAGTCTTTACAGATGACAAAGTCAATGGGCTGACCATCAATAAATTAGGAGACACTGAACGAGGAACAGTGATCGGGAAAATAAACTTGTAAAGAATCACAGAAGTTCATGTGTGTATTTCATATCGAAAGAATGTGTTCGATGTGTGTAACTCCTAGAAGTAAGCCGATAATCCCGAAATTGCTTTTCCTATTTCAGGGATTATTGGCTTATTTTTTGAATAAACTACTTTGGGGTCTTTACCTATATGGATCCAGAAGGTGGGAGCAATGTTTCGACCCATCCCATTAAGAAGGAGAATTATATGAAAATAATGACGTTGAATACGCATAGTTGGTTAGAAGAGGAACCACAAGAAAAATTAAAACAGATCGCTCAAAAAATCTGTCATGAACAATATGATGTGATCGCATTGCAAGAAGTCAATCAAACGATGGACGCAAAACGACTAACCAGTGAGCAGCTGAAGAATTTTAGTCAGGTGCAGGAACAAACGCCTGTCCGCTCGGATAACTTTGCCTATTGCTTGATCCAGCTCTTAGCAGAACAAGGTGAAACTTACTATTGGAGTTGGGAAATGAGTCATATCGGCTATGCTATCTATGAGGAAGGCAATGCGCTTCTTTCCAAACAACCACTAACTAGTCAAACGCACCTAGTCTCCGAAACAAAAGAAAAAGAGGATTACCATACTCGAAAAATATTAGTAGGTCAAACCTCTGTCAAAACACAATGTATTACTGTAGCAAGTTGTCATTTTTCTTGGTGGGCAGATGAAAAAAGCGGATTTGCATTTGAGTGGAAAGAATTAGAAGCAAGTTTAGCGCCTCTTACAACACCACTGTATCTATTAGGGGATTTCAACAATCCTGCTGAAGGCAGCGGGTACGATTTAGTGGCAAAAAGTCAGTTGCCTATTCGTGATGCTTATCCAATCGCGCAAAAAAAACAAGCTGAAGCAACGATCGAAAAGAGAATCGATGGCTGGGAAAACAATAAAGAGGGGCTACGTATCGACTATATTTATGTACCACAAGATTGCTTTGTTACAAGTTATCAACGTATTTTTGACGGGGAAAATGGCCCGATTGTCAGTGATCATTATGGGGTAGCAGTCACGTTGGAGTGAAGAGAAACGAAGGAATATTGTCACAATAAGAATATGGGACAAATCTAAAAACCAGGTTTGCTACAGACTCTCGAATAAACGACGGGAGCAGAAGCAACTCCCTCTTAAATAAGCCGAAATGAACAAAAATTTGAAAAGCAATTTTCGTTCATTTCTTCTTATTTCTCAGAGTTAAACACTTCTGTCCTAACCTCTCTCAAATAAACGACGTCCGAAAGGCAGGTTTTTCGGAAATTTAAAAAAAACGAGCAATACAAAAAATGTATTGTTCGTTTTTTCTCTAATTTCTCATAAACGATTTTTGTCTCGACCTCATTTTTTTATGAATGTATCCGACTTCTAATAAACATGATGAATAAAATCAGCCAACCAATGAAGGTCAACCCGATGATGAAATAAAAGAAGAGCGGCAAGTCATAATATAAGGTGATCTCATTGATACCATTATGCTGTTTGACGATTGGCGTACCGATGTCTGTCAATTCATATACTATGTATATAGTTAAGCTTTATATAATGGAACTGTATATTAAGAGGAGTGTCTTTATATGATTAGAAATCCATATTTACCTTTAACTGAAACAACTTTTTATATTCTGCTAGTTTTAACTACACCTGCTCATGGATATGCTATTATTCAAGAAATTGATAAGTTAAGCGAGGGATCAGTTAAGGTAGCTGCTGGAACTATGTACGGAGCGATTGAAAATTTACTTAAACTTAATTGGATAGAAGAAATTCCAAGTAGGGAAAAAAGAAGAAGAGTTTACAAAATTACTGATCTGGGAGAAGAAGTTTTAAGACTAGAAATAGAACGTCTAGGAAGTTTGATTAAGCTATCTTCTGATTTTGGATATTAGGAGGAGATAACATGAAAAAATTTAGAATTTTCTTATCCTTAAAAAAAGAAGAAGAATGGATTAATTCTATACAAGAAGAAGGTTATAGGTTAGTTCAGTGGTGCCTATATATACTTTTGAAAAATTGGCTAGTAAAGAAACGTTTATTCCTTATGTGCGCCTTGATTTTAGAGAAAAAAGTATGGGAAAAATAAAATATGAAGATTATGTAACATTGTTTTCTGATAGTGGTTGGAAACTAATAAAGGGAAGTCGTTCTGGTGGCGCTCAGTATTTTCAGCAAGAATATCCTGATGTAACAAGGGACATATTTTCTGACACTGATTCTCAAGAAAGTGTAAAGAAAAGATATGTAAAATATGGTTATACTTATGGAACTCTATTTTTATTGTATTTCTTTATTTTTTTTAGTAGTAATTCTTGGAATTTGGATAAGATATTGAACTTTAAATCATGGTATTTTAGCCAAGGTTTATGGGAAATGGAGGGTATGTGGTTTTGGAAAGCGTTCATTTTTGAAACTCCGTTTGTTTTACTCCGTGTATTACCGTTATTTTTCTTTCTGTTTTTGGGTATCTATTATCTTTTACGTTCACTTATAAATGATGATTCAACAGTGATAACAAAATATTTTGTGTAAATAGAAAAAAGGAAGTCCCTTGTGTAGAATAGAGTTACC
>OMJG01002060.1_pt1 | contig 10375 bp, 11 predicted proteins | sample 1646431 | NCBI WGS metagenome assembly OMJG01 (sample SAMN03771674, study PRJEB25209) | food metagenome | isolation source: Cotija cheese | place: Mexico:Jalisco,Michoacan | collected 2011-12-12 | reverse complement strand
GAAAGGTGCAAACAATGAAACCGCAAAAGTATAAATTGAAGAATGGTGAAGATCGGTGGTTATTCCAAATATTCATAGGTCGTAATCCTATCACTGGTAAACAGATTATTAAGACCAAGAGTGGATTTAAGTCTCCTATTGAAGCGACCATTGCCTATGCTAAGCTGCTTGAAGAACGTGAAAACGGATCATATACACTAGAATCACTTGCTGTTGAAAAAGTAACGGTTGAAACTTTGTATAAGCAATGGCACGAAGAATATTCTCAATCTGTTGAAGCCTCTACACTTTCTAAAACAGAATCTTATTATAAGAACCACATATTGCCTGATATTGGGGCACGTAAGGTACGAGAAATAACCTCTGGGGAATTACAGTCATTATTGAACAAATGGGCCACACAGGCAAAATCTGGGGTTGTATGGGGACAATACCTTAAGCAACTATTCCATTATGCACAATTACATGAAATTATCTTTAAGAATCCGTTTGATGTAGTTACTAGGCCAAAACAAGTTAATACCAGTCGTGAACGTAAGCAAGAAAACTTCTTGAATTCTAAGCAACTTACTCGATTTTTAGATTACTGGGAAACTAAAAAAGTCCCCCAATATGCTTATTTTCGATTACTTGCATACACTGGTTTACGTCGCGGTGAAATATTAGCCTTAACATGGGACGATTTTGACTTCCAAAGACATCGGTTGACGGTTAACAAGTCAGTTGGCTTAGACTACCGTAACAAAACAGCTAATATGTACTTGAAACAAACAAAAACTGGTTCAAGTAACCGTATACTTTCAATCGATAATAAAACAATTAAAATAATGCAAGCTTACAAAAGTATCGCTCCCAAAAATTCAAATAATATTATCTGCCAGGAAAACATACATACATGGATTTCAACGTACCTGAAAGATGGATACAAAAAATGCGTAAGGAACTACCTGATTCAGATAACGATCTAAAGCACGTAACACTTCATGGTTTACGACATACACACGCTACTCTCCTATTTGAGCAAGCAGCTCGTCACGGAAAATCTGCACCAATTAAAGCTGTACAAAAAAGATTAGGTCATGCAGATGTTGCTATGACCTTGCAAATTTATACTCATGCTACAAGCCGTGAAAATGATATTGTTGATGATATTTTGAACGATGGTTTTGACTAAAACTAATTATTACCTAATGAAAAATCTTGACAAAAAATCTTAACTAATAGCTTATTTTAGCTAATATTAACTAATCTATCACAAATTAAAAAACACCAGTAAACACCTTTGTATAGGCATTTGCTGGTGTTTTCTTATGTTATTTAATTGCACTAAGACACTTCTGGTAGCTCCGGCATATCTCTTGTAAACCCCTTTGTGTCAATGTTTTTATTTTTAATCTTAACAAAAATCTTAACTACCGATTTTTATATTCTTTTGAATTAAGTTTAACTTTATTTTTCCAGTTCCAACTATTATTATACTATCTTATCCGAAACATGAAAAAAAGCCCACCAAGTTATGCAATTTAGCATAGCTCAGTGGGCTTAATTTAACTTGATAGCGAATTCTTTAACGCTAGTGCTTTTAGCATTCAAGGAACTGTCAGGAAGAGAACTATCAAGTACCTAGAGTATAGTCTTCCCACACTTTTCTTACAATTTAAAAGCTTATTTATTTAACAATGCATTTGCATTGTACCAAACCATACCATAAGCACCTTCTTTGATACCTGTACCGTTTGAGTTGTTATCATATTGATCAATCGTTCCGTAATTGTAGCCACGCATGAATTTGACTGTATCGCCTACACGAGTTGCTGCATAATTACCACGAGTAACGTTATCTAACATTGCTAATGGAACACCATTCATTGTCCAGTCGGCATCCTTACCGCCTGCCATATCATAGTTGATAGCCTGCCACATACCATTGACATAAGCAATTTTATCAACACGGAATGACTTATAAGCAGTGAATTTGTTACCAGCATTCTTGAACTTTTTAATAGCTGACGTATCCGGCTTCTTAACCGCCGGCTTGGATGGTGTCACGTTAGGCACAACTGCATCTTTATCTGTACCAGCCGTGAAGAAATTATCGTACAAGATTGAAGCATCAAAACGACCTAGTGAACTTGCAAAGCGTTGGTTAGACGTCCATTGCCAAGCATGCTCTGTGTTGTAATGCTTCATAGCTGAAGTCGGTACATATGGATATTGTGCAATCCATGCTTTTTCACCAGCAGGACTAACAGCCAACGCTGAGCCGCCTGTATAAGTCGTTGAACGATAACCGTAAGCACGGACACGATTTTCAAAAGCATTAGCTACTGGTTGCATGAAAGCACCCATACGCAATTGATAAGATTGCTCAATATCAACTGCTAGAACTGCACCAACTGGCAACCCGTCTGCCTTAGCCATTTGTACTGCATAATCAGCTTCTTGGATAGCTGCTGCAGTCGTTGTTGCATGCAGATAGTGATAACCGTTAATATATACGCCAGCTTGTTTAGCAGCTGCAATGTTTCCTAGTGCCGTGTAATCATGGAAGCCAACACCTTCACTGATTTTGGTAGTAACCGCCTTGAGTCCATAGTTATTATGCATATAGACAAACTCTGGCGATGTCATTTGTCCATTATGATTAGATGTATCCACCATATCAACTCGTGGCGTATCAGCATGGACGGTTGTTTCACCAATACCACCCAATGCTAACACTGCCCCCGCTCCTAAAATGAGCATTTTAATTTTATTCATGGATTTTCTCCTTTTGATTAGAAATTTCAACCACCCCACCACCAGATACAACACCTAACATACCTAAAATGGTAAGAACGGTATTTACTACAGCAATAATGGCGTGCCAATCACCTGTGAATTTGATACCAAAGGCAGCCAATAATTGTTGAACTAGTACGATTAACAAAGAAAGCAGACCGGCAATCACTTTTCCCGAGTAACTACCGTCTGCATTCTTAAGTGCATTATTTATTTTTTTAAGCATTCAAACCTCCCAATGATCGTGCTGCCACGTCTCCTTCCATGACTTTTTCCACTCTTCTAAATTACTGATACGTCTTTCGTGATCACTTGCCATATCATTAGACTTTTTGAATTCATTTTTCAAATCCCTTAAATCATCACGCAACAAACTAATTTGCGTCACAATTGTATTCTTTAGCACCCACCACAACCCACCTAATAAAATAGATCCTGCTGTTAACCAACTCAGTAAGTCGTGTGGCCAAAAGTCTGGCATATACTCACCTCCTTAAATTTGTGCATAAAAAAATCACCTAGTAGTTTACTAGATGATTAATTAATAGTTATAAAAAATTATCAATGTTTATTTTTGGTTTCTTCGTACACTTCTATCCAGTTAACATTGAATGTTATATCCCTTCGAATACGCTGAAGAGCTTCTGCAATCAAACCATTTGAATTATTAATTGGTTCCATAAGTTTAATTTTTTCGTTTATTTCATTTACTAAATCACCTAAACATTCATTTGAAATATCAGGTGATTTATAAATCAATGATATATGATTTTTTATACTTTCCGTAGCAAATTTTATTTCTTCAATTTTTTTATTATCTAAACTAGATAAATAATTCAATTCAGTTTTTGCTTGTTCAATGACCGACCCCATAGTTACCTCCGCTTGTTTCAATAGCTTCTCTTTCAGTTCTTTTATATACTTATCTTCAACTTCAATTAGGGTTTCTTTTTTTATTTCCTTTACCTGCCTCTTATTTAAGTATAGCTGAACACTGAAAAAGCCTAAAATTATCGTTGCCATAACACCAAAAATCCATAGCATAATAGCCATATAGTTACTATTTTGCTCATGTATTAAATTGATTAATTGATCGGTTTCGTTTATTTTTGTAAGAAACATCATACCACCCCATATCTTATTTAATAAATATAGAGTAGCATAATTGGTAATTTAATCTATTGGTACGATACTTCAAATGATGCCTTTGTCCCAGAATCTTTTCCGGATGTAGTAGACGATGCCCGTGATACTTGACCTTTATCAGTTATCATAAAGTTACCGGACTTGCCAGCAGAAAACCAAGTTTGCCAAATATGATGAGACGGGATATACCCAGATGGTAAGGTAAAGAAGATACTTCCTACATCAGCCATCACATTCAGCATCTCAATATACACAATACCGTTCAATAATCGATACCGTGCGACATCAGCTTTAGCTCCATTTGTAAGCGTCATGTTCTTCCAGCCTGAATCAGTCATTGTCGTTCCACCAAGTTTAGTGGTACCTGTAAAGGTTTTATTACCACTAACTGATTCGTTACCAGACTTGTGGACAACTGATGAGTCTTGAGCTAGTAAGCCAGATGTATTAGGAATAACATTGGTCCACTTTTTTGCCTTTTCGTCATAACGATCCCAATAGCCACTAGTATTCAACCGCCAGATATTGGTATAACTAGGTGCAGTGTTTTGTCCTTGTAAGAAATAAATAGCGCTATCAGAACCAAGAATGAGGTTTTCAGAGTCCATTGAGGTAAAAGGGATAACGGTTGTATCATAGCCACTTCCCTTTTGAATCAAATCAAGAATCGCATTACTTGACTCTCCGCCACCAATCGCTGTAAGGCCACCACCTGAAATAGAAACGCCGTTACCATATGTTTTACCAGAGTAATATTTAGCGACTTGATGTGGCTTATTATCACCAAAATTATCATCAATAATTTCGAAAAGAGCTGACGAATCAGCACCCTTTTTGTTACGTTTATATAACCAATCTGCTTGCACCACACCATTAACCATTATCTTATTGTTGAACGTCTTTTCACCCGCAACAGTCTGATTACCAGTCGTGTTAACTGTTTTTGAGTAATCAACTTTACCAGCTGGACCAGTTGCTCCTTTAGGACCAGCTGCACCCTTTGGTCCAGTATTTCCTGTATCACCTTTAGGTCCTTTAGCTCCAGTGTTTCCTTTGTCCCCTTTATCCCCCTTGGCGATGGTATGAGTATATTCATCAATTTTATTGTCAACCGATTTAAGCACATCGTCAAAGGTTACATACGAAACGACTTTGCCGGGGGCTTCATGGAGATTTTTCATAACTGTGAAATCAATTGTTCCTTCAGACGGATAAATCTCTACATCCCCATCGGTATTCGCTATTTTGAGCTCCATTTGATAATCATCTGGTGTTAGCGCTTTTAACTTTTCATCATTAAAATCTACCCACACTTCGATACCACTATTAACGGGTGTGATATCAAACAAAAATCCTGAAGCGTTAGCAATAGTTGCTGATAACTTTTTATCAGATACATCCTGGACTAAATTTTCATTCCATAAGCGAAATCTAAATACTGTGGATGTATCAGCAACTTTGTTAGATGTGTCACCTAAAATTTTAACTGTTTTCATATGTCCTCCAATTAAATGTAATAGGTCAGACTACCATTCACCCAATCACCATCATTCTTGCTATCACCTTTATCCCAGCGAAGTCCAGTCTTAACTGTAGTATTTGGGTATTCGCCTTTACCATCAATATCAAAAGTTGAAATAGTGATCGAGTCAGTTCCTTTAGTCATACGAGTAGCAGAAATACCCCAAACAGCAGTATGAGGCATGGCCCATTTTGGTAATTTCGCAATTGCCTTACCCTTGGTACGTGTTCCCCCATAAACTAGAAAGTGTAATTGGATTTTTTGCGGTGCAATTTCAGTAACGTAGGCATTAAAATATCCTGAGGGATGGTTCTTCCATCCGTTAACCAACTGTAATTCTTCGTACCGCAATTCCCCAGATAAGCTATTAGTTGTAATCGAATCAACACCCCACGATAACAAGGTTTCACGCTTTGAATCGTCATTTGGCGTCCAGGCTCCAACATTCAAATTACGATTATGAGCATCATTAACATTTTTTGCTGTCAAACCAGCGATATTAACATCAATACCTGAGTTAACACCCAATGCGACAGCATCATCCAGCACCTTTGTGGTAACCTTATCGACCAAATAAGAAACTTCCACTACTGGCAGACGTTTCTTTATTTCCTTAAGCGATCCATAATCAAATGAAATGAACATCATTTCATTTTGTACGTTAAACTTCTTAATAATTTTAATCAGTGAATCCCAATTGGCAGATGTGTAATTATCAGTAGAATCCTTCTTAATTTCGATAACTGGAATAATTCGCTTATCTTTGGCAATTGTTAACGCCTCTTCTAACGTTGAATAACTAACTCAGAAGCTTCATATTGCCCTGCCTTACTTCCTTTACTAATCGGTATCTTACGTAAATCAGCAAAATTATATGAGCTAATTGCCCCTGTTTTAGAAGTCATACGGTCAATATTCCCATCGTGCATAACTACCCAATGGCCATCTTTGGTCACATGGATATCTATTTCCATACCAGAATGGTTGGCAATTTTACGCATAGCTACCAAAGAATTTTCCGGTGCAATTTTTTGTGCACCACGATGTGCAAAGAATTTCGTACCAACCTTAAAGGCTGGATGTGATAATACTTCTGCATATGTGTGACCACCAAACTTGTTAGCATCATCTGCTTTACCATGGAGATTGCCAGTTACATCACCAGTTAGTTTACCTTTAATGGCACCTTTAACAACAACATCCTTATCAAACGTGTTATTTTCTGTGAATTCATTGGATTTATTTTTAATCGCTACCGCATTACTATTGATTGTATTCACATAATCATTGATAGTAGCCTTCAATTTGTCGTAAGCTGTTTGGAAACCATCTAGCTTACCCTTGACTTCATTGATAATTTTTTGAATTGAATCAATATAATCACGAGAAGCATTTGCTGAAATAACGATTCCGTTTTCAAATACAGTGAACGTAATAGCAATCGTTGAGATGACCGTGCCATCATTATCATTAACAGTTAAAAATGCCTCTTTGACATCTCCAACGGCCTCGTACATTTCATTCGGAATGAACATTGAAAAAAGTCCTGCTTTTGCAGAAATCATTTCATTGATGTTGTTGATCACTTTGATTTTATCAGCTGAATCTCTAACTTTTAATGTCACCTCTTGACCAGTTAAATCATGAGGTAAGTCATCATCCTTCATTGCAAAATAGACAACACGTCCATTATCGCCTTGGCGGCCACTTAAATCATCGACAACCGTTGCATCCATTTTAGTAAGTGTTGTGTCAACTACTGTATATCGTCCTTGTTTTTCTGCCACTTTACTACTCCTTTATCAATTTGTTTAATCTCATAATTTCATTTATAGAATCAATCGCTTTGTCCAAAACATTTAACATCGAACTATAGTTCTTAACTAAGCTACCTAGGTCACTACCTTTATCAGTGAAGCTGAGCTTTACCAAATTAACATTACTAACTGTTCTTAAATTATGAACGGTCAGAACATCAACTAATCGGTTATACTTTTTCAAAAGACTATCCAAACCATTAATCAACATACTATAAGTATTCTCATCAATCACATTAATTGTGAACGGTCCCTCGGAATCAGGTAGATAATCAATCAAAAACAGTTCATTTAGTCTTTTATAAATTGAATTTAACTTATCATCTACCTCATTTAATTTTGTAGTATTAATCATAAGCTACTCCTTCTTAACTGCTGTTAACTTCCCAGTATCATCAACTTGTAATTCGTATTTAGTACCGTTAGGACTTTCCAGAGTATTCAATTCGGGTTTACCGACCACTGCCTGCCAATGTGTATATGCATAAGCACGCTGACCTTTGTCATCACTATATTGAATAATTGGTGTAATGGTTGTTGGTACGATATCACCAGTTTTAGCTAACTTTGCCCAACTATCTTTACCACCATAGAACTTATCTAAATCAAGGTCATTATTATAGCCAGGCAAGTCACCATGTGAACTATATTGATAAATAGTTGGCGTTGTCCAACTACCAAATACCGTATTATCTGTCCAAGGATCTTCTTGATAGCCAGTCGGCGCTTCAGAAGCATACTGAGCACACCACAAACCATAATCTTTAGAAACAGAAGACCAATCGTAAGCGTTAGTGACTGATTTACTCATATAGATTAAAGGCTTAACTTTTGTTTGCTTATACACGTAATCTAGCCATGTTTTGGCATAACTGACTCCTTTAGTAACAACTTCCCCTTCCCAATCTAAGGTTAATACCGCTTCACCAACATAACTTTTAACATTACTTAGGAAATATTTTGCTTCTGCCTCTGCACCAGAACCATCGGCATAGTGGTAAACACCTAACAGTTTTTTGGCTTTTTTAGCACTAGTATACTGACTAGTTCTAACAGGTGATAGATAATCCACACCCTGTGTCATTTTGATAATGACAAAATCAGCAGATACCTTAGACAAATCAATATCCGGCTGCCAGTTTGAAATGTCTATTCCATTCAGTGTCATTCTTCCACCTCTCCTATGTTCCAGAGTTTCCGATTAGCATCAGTGTTAATGATGTTCCCTATATTGGTTTGTAACTTTGAAACAGTTTTACCAAGTGATTCGTTACTTTTACGAGCCTTTTGTAAATTAGTATAGTTACGAGCATAGTCAAACAACGTATTACCAAATGTGACCGTATCGGATTGTTTAGCATCCTGTGGATGTGTCGTCATGCCGATAATACGCACGTCCACATCTACCCCTAAACGATCCTTAATAAAACCATAGTTACCAATAGCAACGTTATTAATTTCCGATAGTTTAGCATGATGCTCGAACTCGGCACGTTCCATGGTGTACTGAATAATTGGATAGTCTTGTAGCTGTGACTTAATATAGTTCAGCAAAGAAATCTTATCCGTAAAGCGGTCATCCTGAATAGTTGCGGCTTGTTTTACACCCCAAATAGATTGAGCAGGACTATTGTATTCGGCCGTAGCTTCATACGATCCATCATCCTTTTGTTTGCCAAGTCCTTTAATTTTGGTACGAATGTTACTGTAATCTTCAGTCCATTGAATTTTGCTGGCATTATAACCATCAATAAACACGAACTGATCAGTTTGTCCCATTTTTTTGTAAATGTGAATGGTCCAGTTATCAATATAAAATTCAAGTTTGAAATCGTCTTTTAAAGTGTTCATCAATAGCGAGTCGGCATAGTCAGCACCAAAGCCATCACTAAACGAATAGTTATTAAACTTATCGTGTATGACATATTTAAATGATGTACCGCTGGTAATTAGCTTCATACACTTATCCAAGCTTTGCGAACTAGTCAATTTATTTTCCACGTACCTATCGTGTAAGTCTGTCCCAACATGTACGGCTGATACTTGGTACGTGCGTACGTCACCAGTAGATGTGGGGCTTACGTTACTTAATCGGAACCATTGGCCCGTTTCAGGAACAAGTACCCTTGTTTGCGGCAACATAGCTTCTGCTGCTATCTTATTACGCTTATTAGCTACAAAACTAAACGACAAGGTACTAAACTCATTCAACGTCTCTGTAATCGATAAATCAGTAACAACCGCAGGGACTTCATCAAGATGAGTCGTATATGCATAAACTACATTTGCCATTAATAATAAAACCTCGTTTCAAATGAAATAGTGAAACCACTAGCACCAGTAATTTCCATATCGTTGTATCCCTGTGCAAAGTCTAGGAAACTGCGACTTGAGTAATCATTGCCCAGCCGTTGAATACCATTCACGATTGGGACTAATCCGACTAATTGAAAACTGTCATTATTCGTGAGCGCTTTTTTATAAGTAAAAGACTGGTTAGTCGTTTTATTCCTAATAGTTAACCCTTGTGGCGCACTGCCTTTAAACGTAATCGTTATTGGTCGTTCATCAGCTAATAGCGGAATCACTGACGAATTATAGATTTTGAAGTTTGATGTTGTGAATTCATATTGATAATCATCAAATGGTACGCCGAGACTTGCATCATATTCTTGATCATTAACCTTGGCCGTTTGCAGTGTTGTTGCGATACTTTCTGCAAAGCCCTCATAGCAAACTAAATTAACTGCCACGTTTTTAGCTTTCCAGTAATTACCTAATCGGGGATAAGTGAACGCATCAGCAACTACTTTCCAACGCATAAACGGCGTTCGTAAACTAATCACGTAAAAAGGCTCAACGCTACTAAAAATTTTTAGTACCTTGAGCCTTTGTAATTCGTAATCGAAATTATCGTGTGCAAATACATCAAACGTTATAGGAATCGTGGTCTGTGTGACCTGTGTGCCTGTTAAAGACGCCCCATAATCACTCGTCTGTGCGTAAGTATGCGCATAGGCTGGTGATGGTGGGTCAAACGTAACAACACGAATACCTTCTGCCCCTAAATCATAGACAGTTCCATCTAACTTTTGAATTAAAATGTCAC
>OMJG01002059.1_pt1 | contig 10384 bp, 10 predicted proteins | sample 1646431 | NCBI WGS metagenome assembly OMJG01 (sample SAMN03771674, study PRJEB25209) | food metagenome | isolation source: Cotija cheese | place: Mexico:Jalisco,Michoacan | collected 2011-12-12 | reverse complement strand
GACTACAGACAAATCCTTCCTCGCACGCAGTTTCGACAATATGCGGGAAGACGCCAAACTGCAGCACGACATCGACCGAGAGCACTTCGAAGCGGTGAAAGGCTCTGAGAATGCGGATTTCAAGGAATTCCGGGAGGCGAGGGGCTTCAAGGCCAAGTTGGGCGTATTGCTGAATCATGCGGAGCGCGACAGCACTTCAATTCGAGCAGAGCAGCGTGAAGAATACCGTGCGATGCTTGCACAGATGCGCGAAGATGCCGAGCGCCATCTTCAGTGAGCACCGCACGGCATCACCCGAATCATGCCCGCCGTGACCATGTATGACGGAGCATTCAGAAGGGAAGGCTACAGGACAGGGGGGTCCATTCTGGAACCCTCGCATTCGGACACCTGCAGACTCTCACAGACCCAGCAGTGGAAACGCGAATCCTTGCCTTCAATACGATCTTCGACGGGGATGCGTTTGCCAAACGGACATTCATCATCGTCGTGGTAGAACTTCGAACGAGGACCATTGGCTACATAGAACGGATTACACTTCATCGTGATCCACCCCCTTTGGCTGTATACCGCTATTCTACAGGAAAAGGGGGTGTCCGAAATGGCACGGGATGACCATGATTCGCCAATTCCGGCCAACCGCCGGCCTGGTTACAAGGCAGAGCAGACCTGGGTCGCAAGGGGGCTCAGAGCTGTTCGCTCACCCAGTCCACGATATACGGGGCGGCCTCCTCTATCTGGTCTATCGCCACCTCGAATTCCTCGGGGCCGCCATACCACGGGTCGGCCAAATCCATCGCGCTCTCCTGAGAGCCTCCTACCTTGGCGACCTGGGGATCGAAGCTGCGATACATATGCACCGCCTGACGCTTTTCCGCCGGCAGTATCCTCAGCAGGGAATGCATGTGTGCGGCCGTCATCGGCAACAGCAGGTCGGATTCAAGCGCTTCCTCGCGAGTGATGCGATGGGCGAAATGATGCTCGGGAAGAGCGTATCCTCTCTCCAACAGCACCTTCTGAGCGCGCCGATCAATCGGATTGCCGTACTCCTCGTCGCTGACACCGCTGGAATCCACAAGTACGCGATCCGCGCCTAGGCCCTGTTTCCTGAAGTATTCAGCCAAGACAATCTGGGCCATGGGCGATCTGCAGATATTGCCGGTGCATACGGTCATCACCACATAGGGTTCGGATGTCATAACACTCATTTCTCACACGAATATGCCGTCAGTTGGCCTTCTGATAATTCACGAAACGGAAACGCCGCACGACGCCATCCGCCTTGCGCGGCGTCTGCCAGGCACCTGAATCGGCGATAAACCAGCGTCCCGAGTCCACAAGATCCTGGATGTCGGGAGCGTAGGTATCCGCTGCGACCTGTGCATCTATTTGCGTGACATAGGCTTTGTCGGCCTGCGAAATCACGTCGTCGAAAAGCTGCGCCCCTCCGATGACCCATATCTCGGTACGATCCATCCCGTCATCGGGAATGGACTCCTGCCGGGCCAGATCCATGGCGGCTTCGAAATCGCCGACGACCGTGGCTCCCGCCGCACGGTAGTCCAGCTGGCGCGACACGACGATATTGTCGCGGTTGCTCAAGGGCCTATAACGCTCCTGCAGCGATTCCCAGGTCTTCCTGCCCATGATCACGGGGTGCGATATGGTCAGTTCCTTGAAGCGACGCAAATCCTCGGACAGATGCCAAGGCATGGAACCTTCGAAACCAATCGCTCCATCACGACCATGGGTGTCCCGGGCCTGAGCCCAAATGAGATTCACCGAATAGGGCTTGCCCGGAGTGTTTTCCGAATTGTCCCAGTCTTCTTCGTCATCGGCATGCCCGGTCCTACCGGGCTTGGGTTCGTGATAGCCGCTACGACTGCTACTGTCATGCTCCATCTAAACAATTGCTCCTTATTAAACAGTGTCGAGAAAGTATTGTAATGATGCCCTCAGACCGCCACGGGAGCCTTGATGGTAGGGTGATGCCGGTATCCGGAAACCTTGAAATCCTCGTACTGGTAATCGAATAGGGAATCCGCCTTGTTCATGCTGATGGTCGGGTACGGGTACGGCTCTCGGGACAGCTGTTCGAGCACCTGAGTGATGTGATTGTCATACACGTGGCAATCACCTCCGGTCCACACGAACTCGCCTGGCTCAAGGCCCGCCTGCTGGGCGACCATTAAGGTCAGCAGCGAGTAAGAGGCGATGTTGAAGGGGACTCCGAGGAACATGTCGCATGAGCGTTGATACAGCTGGCAGCTGAGTTTTCCGTCGGCCACGTAGAACTGGAACAGCGCATGGCATGGCGGCAAGGCCATATTCTCCACCTCGGCCGGATTCCAGGCGCTCACGATCATTCGACGAGAATCAGGATGATGCTTGACCAGCTCCAGCACCTTGGATATCTGGTCGATGGTCCTGTTCGGGTCATCGGCCGTGGGCGCCGGCCAGCTTCTCCACTGGACCCCGTACACCGGACCCAACTCGCCCGTCTCAGGATCCGCCCATTCATCCCAGATGTGGACGTTGTGCTCCTGAAGCCAACGAATATTGCTCGAACCTTTCAGGAACCACAGCAGTTCGTAAGCCAATCCTTTGAAAAACACCGTTTTGGTGGTGAGCAGGGGGAATGAATCCTGCAGGTCGAAACGTATCTGCTGACCGAACAGTGAGATTGTCCCGGTGCCGGTCCTGTCGGACTTCAATGTCCCCTCAAGAAGAATCTTGCGTACCAGGTCCTCGTACGGCATCGGAATGTCGGTTTCGGGACGTGCAGGAATTCTGGAACGAATATCAGCCAACTCGTGTTCTGTTAAAGCCATGCTGTCTAATCTAACCCAAGGGGTGCCGCATGGTCGACTCTCAGCCTGCAGCTCAGGAATAATTCGTAGCCGGAAGGACATGGCATTTCACACAGCAAAACATCACCTGCAGAAGGACCGACAGGTCCGACACCGTGCATTGCTGGGCCGTGTAGGGATGCATCCATGCTGAACAGCGCTATGAGAGGAATTCCCACTTTGACGATGTTGGACACTAGATTGGGAGTGTCAGGGTGTGAGAACACATCCATCAATGTGGGTCACGCGGTGCTTCACACGAGTTTGGAGGAGTCATGGGCAAGAGGCTATGGGTCGAACGTAACAAGGACGGTTCCTGGGATGCATTTTCCGAGGATGGCGCCCATCTCAAGTTCGGTAAAGGCAAAGGGGTGTTCACTCCCGGAGATCTGATGAAGGTCGCTCTCGGTGCCTGCGCGGCATTGTCAAGCAATTTCGCCGTGGAAAACGCCCTGGGCAAAGGGGCAGGCGCCCATGTCGTCATCGACGGCAACTACGATGCCGACGACGACGCATATCTGGCGTTCACCGAACAGGTCACGGTGGATGCCAGCGAAGCTGGTCTGAGCGACGAGGATGCGGAAAAGCTCAAGGAACGCGTCACCAGGCATATCGACAAAGCCTGCACGGTCAAGCACACCTATGAGCGTGAGACCCCTGTGCGCATGCAGGTCACCGTCCGCCACTGAGTCAGAGCGTTCAGATATCGCCAGAGACCGTGGGCGGCAACATTGAAGTTCTCACTCAATGTCGCCGCCCACGGTCTTTTTTTACGTTTGTGTAGGGATTTTTTCAAGACAGGGAGTATTCATTCCCTCCGTCAATCGCTGAAGCGCGAAACCACGGTCTTTTGTACGCGAACCGGAACGGCAGCTATTTGGCGATCCCTACACAAACGTCGTTCCCGGTGCCGCGCAGAGCCAAATCATCGGGATATGCAGCTATTCCGGCTTCTTTTCCCCGTCGTCCTGACGCAAGGGGTCGATGATAGCGTCGATATCGCGTGCCAGCTGAGCGTCCGCACTGGGAATATCGACCTGCTGGACTCCGCTGATTTCCTCAAGCGACATAATCGGCACATCGGCAGGAGAATTGGGCGTCTTGCCCGACTCTGAAGCCTCCACATACTTTCTGGGAACCACATATACCGGGCTGACCGCATGCTGCAGCAGACCCTGGCTGGTCGACCCGAGCAGCAATCCCGTGAACCCTCCCCTGCCACGGGAACCAACGACGACGACATCGTGCTCGTGACTCGCCTTCGTCAGCGCCTGCACGGCAGAACCCGGAACAATGGACTTGAAGATACGCAAATCCGGGTACGCTGCCTGCAAAGGCTTGATGCGCACATCCAAATCCTCCATATAGGACTCCATGATGCCGTGCTCCTCATCGGAATCCGAACCGGTCAGGCCATCGATGCTCGGCACCGCAAGCGTCACATCCAATTCCGCTCCCCAGCTGTTGGCGAAGGATGCGGCTATCTCCAAGGCCTTGATACCCCAGCGGGTCTCATCGGAGCCCACAGCCACCTTGGTTATCGTGTTGTTGAGATGCATCAGCTTGCCATCATCGTCGGTGTATGGAACCACGATAATCGGGCAGTATGCGTAAGCCGGAAGACTGGAACTCGTCGTCCCGAGCAAGCGTTCGGCAAGACCGCCCTTGCCGCGGTTGCCGATGACGATGAGGTTGTAATTGCGAGACAATTCGACGAACACCGAGGCGGGGTCGCCCGTGACAATCAGCGTCGTCGCCTCGACGCCCTGTTCATCGGCGATGGCCTTCGCCTTCGAGAGTATTTCCTGTGCATCGTTGTGCGCGGCCTTATCGTCGCCAAGGGCCGTGTATGTGGCGTCGAAGGACACCGCAGCATAGCTCGGCAAGGAGTACGCGCATACGATCTGCAACGTCAGGCCTGCGTGCTTGGCATAATTCGCCGCCCACCAGGTCGCTTTGTAACTCGCATCCGACCCATCAACCCCGACGAGTATGGCCTTATCATTCACCATGACGACCTCCCTATGATCTTTGAACAACGCAACAGAGCGTCGTTCACCCACTTATTAGAATAGCGCGGACAATCCGGCAGGTGCGCCTTCGGCAATACCTCAAAACGCGGAAACTGTGCATATTGGCACGTAAGATACCGGAAATTCCAGCCCTTGCGTGCCAATATGCACAGTTTCGAGAAGTGTTACGGAACGTCACATTACGCGACGGATGGAATAGCCTCCGGAGAATGCGTACTGTACAGGCGTATACGCGGTGCCGACGCTTGGCTTCAATGCATTGACGACCATGCCGTTGCCTGCATAGATGCCCACATGCATGCTGTTCGCAATCAAATCACCGGGCTGCGCATCGGCAAGACTGCCGACCGCAGTGCCCACCGATGCCTGAGCTCCAGATGTGCGAGGCAGCGAAATACCGAAATGAGCGAAGACATATTGAGTGAAGCCCGAGCAGTCCCAACCACTTGTGGGGCTCGTGCCTCCGTACACATATGGCGACACCCCAACGAACTGACCCGCGTAGGACACTACGGCGCTGGAACTGGCGTTCACGGTCGTCGTGGTGGTGTTCGTCGTGGCAGACGTACTCGGCGTCGCACTACGCGTCTGGCTACGGCTTGCGGCCGATGCCTGAGCCGCGGCGGCGGCAGCGGCCTGCTCACGCGCGGCCTGCTCCTGTGCGGCTTGCGCCTCGGCCTGCTGCTCGGCGCTTGACTTGGTCTTCGGAACGCTCATAGTCGTGGAAAGCCACGAGGAATCGGACTCGACATCAACCGACTTCGACTCCGCAAGGAGGTCTTTTTTGGTCTTGTTGATTTTCGGGAACGAGCGTGAAGAAGTGACGCCATCCTTATCGGCCGCATTTGCCATGGGCGCGGTAAAGGAAAGTAGTGAGCCTGCGACGGCAACCGCCGCAAGAATAACAATATGCTTTCGTATGGTCTTCATCAATCCCACACAATAGCATACGAATCTTGCAATGCAGAGTCCGGGCCGGAAATCGGTCGGCACCCTCAGCGCCGACACTTGGAATCACTTCGCAACACACCCTGTCCGGATATTCGCACCTCAAGCATCACCAACCCTGCTATCGAAAACCCTTCTCACCAACTGTCGCAAGCTCATAGGGGCAACGAATCGGTCATGGAGAGTGCCTCTGAACAGACCGCCGCTCGGAAGAGTGCAAGCAGGCCGTATGCCGACATCGATACATAGCAGACGGGTGAAACTGGGTCGAGCTCAGTAGGTTCGGATCGTGCCGCTCGACAGCGCTCGATACCACTCAGTAGTGAATGTACTGGAAGTCATGAACGTTGGTGAAGGTCCTCGTGAAGGTCTGTCCGTTGTATGACGACCCGCATTCCGAGGTGACCACAGAACCATCGGGATTGATTTTCTCGACGATGGCCACATGCCCATAGGCCGCGGAGGAACCCTCCTGACCCGTACGGAACACCATGATGTCCCCCACATTGCGCGGAGTGTCATCCACCCAGTACCCCAGGGCCTGCGCGGAGCTTGCCCACTGGTGCCCGTCACCGAAATGGGAGCCGACAGGCAGACCAAGCTGATGCCTGCGCACGTAGACCCACCAGGTGCATTGGCTGAAGGAGTAGGCGTTCCCATTGTCTCCGGTGGCATGGTTCGGATTAAAGCCGGAAGGCAGCACATCTTTGTTCACGTCCAGGAGCTTGGATACGACATCGTTGTCGGCCTTGGCCCTGGTCACATCGGAGGTGGTTTCTGTCGTATCGCCCAGCGCCCAGGTGCCTTCGACACCATCGTTGGCAGCGGATGTCGACTGCTCATCAAGCGCGATTCTGGTCTGCGAACGGGACGCGGCAGACGATGTCGAAACGCTCTGAGCCGTCGCGATAACCGAACTGGTGACTTCCCCTGAAGCCGAAGCCCTTTGCGATTTCGGAGAGGCTATGGCGATGGACGTGGCTGCCGTGCCCAGCAGTGCGGCCATGGCCGTTCCGGCAAGGAAATGCGCTTTCTGTGCGTGCTTCTTGGCGGCAAGCCTCATGGCTCTCCTCGAAGGAGGAGCAACTTCATTGAGCTTTTCGGCCAAAGCAATATCCAGGGCATTCAGCGTCTCGACCGCTTGAGTGGCTCTTCTGGAGACCGCTCTGGTGCCGTTGGCGCGCAATGATGACATTGCCGAAGTCCTTGCGTGCGCATGTGAGGATCTCCTCGTTCGGTGCGCGGCATTCGTCATAAAAACAATCTCCTGTACAGGTTTATGGGGTTGTCGGTGACATCCATCACGCAACCATCACAAGAAAGCAGATTACAACGCAATGCTGGGGAAAGTCCAATGGAGGACGGCCGAAACAAACGAGAACAGACCTTTCCCGAGGATGGACATAGGCCAAAACCCCTGAAATTCCAAAGTCCCGACCAGTAAGGAATAATCGAACCACAATTTTCGGCGCCACTGCAAAGTTTCCGGCGTGTCTAAATTTCATGCAACCCGTCATATTCACTCATCTGGCTAGGTTTCAGGCAGCGCGCCCAGATACGCGATGCGGACCTTCGGGCCGCTCACACGCTTCCCGCGGGTTCGTGGCAGCGTATGCAATCCATCGGTGTGGATATGGTGTTGCGTATGAGCAATAGCGTGGAAATACCTGAGGAATTTTTACCCGCAGACGGAAGATTCGGTTCAGGTCCCAGCAAGATTCGTCATGAACAGGTGGACGCTCTGGCACAGGAGTGGAAGAAACTGCTCGGAACGTCCCATCGTCAGCAGCCGGTCCGCCAACTTGTCGCTTCGATACGCAGCGGACTATCCACCCTGTTCTCGTTGCCCGAGGGCTATGAAGTCGTACTGGGCAACGGCGGCGCGAGCGCGTTCTGGGATATTGCCTGCGCAAGCCTTATAGAGAAGAACCCCGCATTCGGCGTATACGGCTCATTCAGCCGGAAATTCGCCCAGGAAGCCGCCGATGCCCCCTTCATTGACACCACCTATCTATTCGAATCGGACCCGGGCACATACCGCATTCCGGATTTCTGCCCCGACGCAGACACATATTGCTGGGCGCATAACGAAACATCGACCGGTGTCGCCGCACCAATCATTCGGGTACCGGGCAGCGCCGAGCAGGGTTCGCTCGTCGTCATCGACGGCACCAGCGCTGCAGGCGCACTGCCCATTGACATCTGCCAATGCGACGTCTATTACTTCTCCCTGCAGAAGGCCTTCGGCTCCGAGGGTGGACTGTGGTTCGCCATCCTCTCACCCGCGGCGATTGAGCGCGCGGCACGAGTGGAATCCGAAGCCAAGCGTGCAGGCTCGAAGCGTTGGGTTCCTGCCTTCCTCTCACTCAGCACGGCCCTGGCCAACTCCCGCAAGGAACAAACGCTGAACACTCCGTCGATATCAACCCTGACGCTGATGAACGAGCAGCTGAAGTGGATGAATCAACACGGCGGTTTGACGTGGACCGCGCAGCGCTGCGCCACATCAGCCGAGCATCTGTACCGTTGGGCCGAGCATTCGACCTTCGCGCAGCCTTTCGTGAAGGACGCTGCGGCACGCTCCAACAGTGTGGTCACCATAGATGTCGACGACGAGCTCAACGCGAGCGAGATCATCGCCTCGCTGAGGGACAATGGCATCGTCGACACCTCCGGATACCGCAAACTGGGTCGTAACCAGCTCCGCATAGGCGTGTTCCCGTCTGTCGACCCCAGTGACGTCGAAAAGCTCACCGACTGCATAGATTATGTGGCCGAACGTCTCTGAGAGAACCTACACGCCTGTTACGGTGGCGCCGGTCGGCCTCCATTGACCGGTCCGGCGCCACCGTCTCGTGTCAATAGAAGAGCACGAGTCCGTAAGAGGGAAGCAAGCACGGCATCCGGCGACCATTCACAGCGGCGTGGACGCCAGCAGATACGAACCCTTGCCGCCGTCGGACATGGCATTCGGCTCCCCCGTCTCGTCCGAACCGTGACCATCGTCATGATGCTCAGCCGCCCGAATCTCCACCCGTCCGTCACTGGAGGGGATGAACACCGCCTCTCCCTGTGTCAGCTCGACAGATTCCTGGGCGCTTGAACAGCGAATCGCACCCTCGGTACACAGCAGCACCCTAGGTCCACTCCTGGGCAGCTGGACACGCTGCCGCAACAACGTCTGTGGGCGCAGCCGCTGCAGCAGCTCGCCGTAGCGACGCACCAGACGACCCACAATCGCCCAGGAAGAGGCGGAATCATCCACATGCCCGTACGCCAGCATGAATTCATTGACATGCGGCCTGTACGTCACCAGATACTGCGTGGACAATATGCCGAAAGGCGTATTGGATGGGTCTATCGGAGACCCGGGCAGGCAATTCAGGCTATGGAGCAGATTGCCGATATCCTTGTGTTTTGCGGTCATTCCCGCCCTGAGCACATTGTCGGAATTGTTCATGATCTCCGCAGCGGTGCCGTGGATGTAGGCGTGCGGAGTACCTGCCGGTATATACACCGACTCCCCCTCATCGAGGCGCACCGGATTCATCATGAGCATGCACAGCACCGAGGGGTCACCGGGGAAAGCCCTCGCCGCCTGCAAGGCATTGTCGATGGCGGGATAGGCCTGCGGGTCCATCCCCTCGCTCAGCCCCCGCAAAGCAGCCTCCAGTCCATCGCCGGACTCGGAGGGCGCGGTGATGGCGGTAGCGAATGCACGGAAGATGCGCTTCCTGGATTCAGGCCACGTGATGGCGCTCAGAGGCATCATCGCATCCAGCACGTCTCGCCGGTGTTCCGCCTCGGGCAATCCGACCAGCGCTTCGGCGTTTCCGGCGAGGATTGCCGCCATACTCTGCGCGACCGGATGCGGCACCGATGCAAGGAGCCGGAGCTGCACGCTCGGTGGCGCAAATCCGACCGCCGCCGTAAACGGCTCCAAGGCGACAACCATCTCGTTCTTCGCCAAGGTGTCCTTGAAGGAGCGTTCGGGATCATCCAAGGCAATGTTCAGCGCATTCTCCCGGTTGAAACCCGCACGCGCCTGAAAATCCAAGGGATGCACCTGCAGGGACAGCGGTATTCTGGCGGAAATCACCTTGAAGAGATATGGCATCACCGGACCGAAAAGGTGGGATACGTTCTCCCCCAGCATTTCCTCGGGATGCCTCCTAATCAGCGTCGGCACTTCCTGCAACGAGCCGTCAGGCAACTGCACCGTTGAAGGAGACTGTCGATGCCCGCTGAACCACATCTCGGCAAGCTCCCTTGAAGCACATTCGTCACCGAGATGGAACATGCTCTGCAGACGATCCAGCGACCCCCACGCATAGGGTTTCTGCACAGGCTGAATCCGATACACGCAGTCCCCCTCTGCAATACTGGCGTTAAAGCTTCTACCGTATGGTATGCGACAACAAGCCGCATCCCAAACTCGAATCAAGGTTACCCTCTGCGCTATGGTGCTGGTATGAGGTTCGCACCAATCTTCAAACCAGAGGCACGCAGACCATCACCCAAACCGATACAGGTCGATTTGAGAAAGGTCTTCGT
>OMJG01002058.1_pt1 | contig 10386 bp, 10 predicted proteins | sample 1646431 | NCBI WGS metagenome assembly OMJG01 (sample SAMN03771674, study PRJEB25209) | food metagenome | isolation source: Cotija cheese | place: Mexico:Jalisco,Michoacan | collected 2011-12-12 | reverse complement strand
GAAAGAAAGAAACTCAAGATTTATTTTTACTACTCATGATAGGGATGGTTTTAGGAACATTTTTTAAAAGTGTTAGCACGTTTTTTCAAGTATTAATGGATCCAAATGAATACGATAAATTACAAGGAAAATTATTTGCTAGTTTTTCTAATGTTGACGTGTCTTTGTTATATATTGTCATTCCAATTGTGATTGGAATTGTTTTGTTATTTTGGTTAGTAGCACCTATTTTAGATGTCTTTCATTTAGGGACTTGTCAGGCAATAAATTTAGGGGTTAATGTCCAAAAATTTCGTTGGTTTATTTTAGTTTTAATTAGTTTGAGTGTAGCTTTATCAACTGCTTTAATTGGTCCTATTACTTTTTTAGGTTTTATAGTGGTTAACATGACGTATCAATGGTTGCCTGTATACAAACATTACTGGCTGTTTATATTAGCCGCTCTACTTAGTATATTAATGCTTGTGTTAGGTCAGTTTTTAGTGGAACATGTCTTTCATATGAACACAACGTTGAGTGTTGTGATTGAGTTTAGTGGTGGCATGTACTTTATATGGAAATTGCTCTCTGAAAGGGGGAAAACACGACAATGAACATTGAAAAAGTGGTTAAAAAATATGGTGAAAAACGTGTGGTTGATACAGTTGATTATGATATTGTGCCACAAACGTTGACAGCTTTTATTGGGCCAAATGGTGCTGGGAAAAGTACACTATTAGGTATGATGAGTCGGCTTCTTGATAAAGATCAAGGTGGCATTTATTTAGATGGAGAGGAGGTGAAGGCGTGGAATCAACATGAACTTGCTAAAAAGTTATCAATACTAAAACAAGCAAATGGGATTCAGTTACGTTTAACAGTTAGAGAACTGGTAGCCTTTGGTCGATTTCCACATAGTAAGGGTCGATTGACACAAATTGATGAAAAAAAAATAGATGAGTCTTTGTCTTATTTAGGATTAGATGATTTGGCAAGTGATACAATTGATACATTATCGGGTGGTCAATTGCAACGAGCTTACATTGCGATGGTGCTTGCTCAAGATACAGAGTACATTTTTTTAGATGAGCCACTAAATAATTTGGATATGAATCATGCTGTTATGTTGATGAAAACTATTCGTCGGTTAGTTGATGAAGCAAATAAGACTGTGGTGATTGTGTTGCATGATATTAATTTTGCAGCGAGTTATGCGGATAACATTGTGGCGATGAAATCTGGGAAGGTATTTAAAGCAGGACCAACTGCTGAGATTATCACAAAAGAAGTATTAGATGACTTATATGATATGAACATGCGTGTGTGTGAATTAGAGGGAAAACGATTTTGTTTATATTTTAATGAATAGATAAAAGGAGATAGATGGATGAAGAGATTAAAAAAATGGCGTTTAGTTAGTTTAGCCATAATAGGGTTAGTGATGTTGGGGGCATGTGGGACATCCAAAACATCCGATACAACAACCAACACTTCCAGTGAAAAACAAGAAGTTGTTAAGGTGACAGACAGTAATGGAAAAGCATTGGAGTTAGCGTTACACCCTAAAAAAGTGGTTGTGTTTGATATGGGAGCATTAGATACGATTAGAGAATTTGGAAAATCAGACGTTGTTGTAGGTGCACCACTAAAAACATTACCTAGTTATTTATCAAGTTACAAAAATGTGGAATCAGCAGGTGGGATTAAAGAACCGGATATGGAAAAAATAAATGCTATGCAACCAGATTTAATTATTATTTCTGGACGTCAACAAGATATGCAAAAAGAATTAGAAAAAATCGCGCCAACATTGTATCTTGCTGTAGATAGTAAAAAAGCGTGGGAATCGACAATGACGAATATTGAAACATTAGGAACAGTATTTGATAAAGAAGATGTTGCTAAAGAAAAAGTCGACGCATTAAATAAACAACGTGAAGCATTAGAAAAAACAGCAAAAGAAAGTGGTAAAAAAGGATTGATGAGTCTAGTGAATGAAGGATCATTATCAGTTTTTGGACCTGAATCACGTTTTGGTATTGTTTATGAAGGCTTTGGTGTGTTACCAGCAGATGAGACCATAAAACCGTCTCCCCATGGACAAGAAGTATCCTATGAATATGTTTTAGAAAAAAATCCAGATATTTTGTTTGTAGTGGACCGTACGAAAGCTATCGGTGGGGATACAAGTAAAAATAATGTAGCAGAAAATGCTTTAGTAAAAGAAACGACAGCAGGCAAAGAAGGAAAAGTGATTAGTTTAACACCAGATGTTTGGTATTTAGCTGCAGGTGGAATTGAGTCAACAAGAATCATGATGGAAGATGTAGAAACAGCATATAAATAAGATAATTTGCTAGATACTTAGGTAACATCAAGTATCTAGTTTTTTGTTTGGATAGTTTTATCTATTTAATGATAGTATAATAGAAGTAAATAACTTATGTAGGTTGGAGGGATACTTATGAAAAGCAAACATATTCATCAAAGAGTCAAGAGTATCTATAATGATTTAACACAATCAGAAAAAAAAATTGCCAACTTAGTGTTAGAAAGACCAGAAGATGTCACAAAAATGACAGCTAGTGAGCTGGCTAAAGAATCTCAGACCAGTCCTGCATCTGTGATTCGATTTTGTAAATCCATTAATGTTCCAAGTTTTCCTGAGTTAAAAATTGCGTTATCTGCAGAGAGACAGTGGGATGTTCCAAAAGAATATTCAGATATTTTACCAACTGAAAAAATGGCTGATGTGAAGGCAAAATTATTAGGAAATGCTTATCAATCTATGCAAGAAACCATTCAATTAGTGAATGAAGAAACTTTAAAAGAAGCGATAAAATTGATTTCTAAAGCACCGTTCGTATATGTTTATGGGATAGGGTCATCTTATCTTGTAGCTGAAAATATCGCTCAAAAGTGGAATCGTATAGGGAAGGTGTGTATTTGCATAGCAGATATTCATTTGTTAATAGCCAGTTTAACATCTGCTGCACCAGATTCGATTTTTATTGGCATATCACATTCTGGTGAAACTTCTGAAGTATTAGAGATAAACCGTATTGCAAAAGAGCAGGAGATAAAAACGATTGGAATATCTCAATTTGGGATGAATACATTAAGCAAGCATGTGGACGTTTCTATGCAGACAGTGAAATCAAAAGAAGCAGAACTTCGAAGCGCTGCGACGAGTTCGTTGATGTCTCAATTTATTTTAATTGATTTATTATTCCATGTTTATGTATTAGAAGAATATGATGAAAATATGGATAATATCCGAGAATCAAGAAAATTAGTTGATGAATATAAAAAAAGAACATCCAAAAAGTAAAACCATCCAATTAGGTTTATAAGACCTAGTTGGATGGTTTTTTAAAGATGATGAATTTACTAAATAGATAATTTGCGATTAATACGACAATATTGCTAATAATTTTTGCGATAAGTGGTTGTTGGTTGAGCCATTGGACTAGTACAAATAATACAACTGTATCAATTCCAAGTGATAGAAAGCGAAATGAAAAAAAGGACATCATCTCTTTCATATTAATGAATGATGTATTATCTTCATGAGCGAAGACATATTTTTTGTTTGATAAATAAGCAAATAAAACGGAAAAAACCCACGCAATCACGTTGGAAATAATGTAATTAACATGAAGCAAATTTTCCATTATATAGAAGATGACAATATTGATGATTGTTGTAAAGACTCCCATCACAACATACATAAATAATTCAAATAATGTGTCAGATAAACCTAACGTTTGGGTAAAAAAATGTTTTAGTTTAATCATAAGATCTCTCTTTTCTTTTTATCGGTAAAATATTGATAGCTATATCTTGCACAGTATAGGAGAACAAGCAATGTTGCCGCTATTTTAATAAAGATAACATAAGTCATATTAACAAATGGTTCGTAAGATAAAATGACAGTATTTTTTCCATTCTTAGGTGTGATAATCAAACTTCCTATATCCGACGTTTCATAATCTGATTTAGTTAATAATTTACCGTTTAGTTCAATGATGCTATGATCATAAACAATTAAAGGAAGTTGTTTCTTTGTAGTCACATTTTTTTTATTATCCCAAGTAAGTTTTATGGATCCATTCTCCAGTACAGTCGTTGTGATATTTTTTTGATTGTTGAAGATTTCCTGTTCATATACTTCGTAAGGGTCCATTTCACTATAAATAACTTGGCTAGATGTCTCTTTTGGTATAGGGAGATAATCAGGTGTTCCTTTTTCAATCGTCTCAAATATTTTTGTCAAATCAGCTCCTCTAAGATTATTTCGAATCATATCAGGGTCTTTTTCAATTAGATTGGGACGATTATTCCCCATTGCCACAGGATCATCTTGCCATCTTTGAGCATTTTTTACCATGATACTGTTTGCTTCAAACAGAATAAAGCTAACGAGAATCATCAAGGAAAGGGAAATAGCTTTAAATTGTTTAATAGAAATATGTTGTTCGATAGAATGAATGGTTTTTAAAAAAACCGGAATTAATAAAATATAAGAGATAACTGAAAAACGAAATGGAAATTGAATGATTGATAAAAAAGGAAAGGTATCTATGATACTATCCCATGGAAATAAGGAAGTTGAAAGTAATAAAAATCCACCGCCTATAGTAGTCATTAATCGATCTAGTGTATCTGTATATTTTATATGTCGTATAAAGTAAATGAGTTGAAATAAAAAAATGAACCCAAAAAAGATACCAATATTTCGGTTACCATACATTTCAGTAATAGATATGTAAGTAGAATTTTTCATGAATGAATTTGGGATAAAAGGTTGTAAGATGTTATTTGATAAAAAAACATCAATGTAAGCCGCTAAAGTGTTTAAAGATAGTAGAGTAAAAATAGTGATAGATAGGAATAATTGTTTTATCCAATTTAACTTTTTATCTGACTGAATAAAACTAACTAGATAAAAAGGGATAATAGCCAATATAGCTAATATAGCACTAAGTATATGTGTATTCACTAGTAAACTCATTGATAGTCCCAAAAAAATGGGATTAATCGGTTTCTCTTTATTTTTTATCGAGCGAATAGCTTGAATAAAAATACAAGGAAGAAATGCCGCTCCCCAACCAGAGAAACCTAGTGCTCTAACGTAATACATAATAGGAGAAGATGCCATATACATTACTGAACCAATTGTTGATAATCGTTTGTCACAGTCAAATGTTCGCATTAAAAAATACATGGTTATCCCCGCAATCACAAGGCAAATAAAGGACGAGATGAGTTGAAATTTTAACCATGACTGTGTAAAGAAAAGTATTAGCCCATTTAAAAAGGCGATATCATACCCATATAAGGCATTAATAATTCTCCCACTAGTATTGAAACCATATAATGACATGAAATAATTGTAGTTGCCACTTCTTATTTGTTCTGATAAATCATAGAATCGATTGTAATGAAAGGAAATATCAGAACCAATAGGAATGAAGCGAATATTAATTTGAGGTGACAAAATAAATAGTGCAATTAGTACAATAGTGATAAAAGGAAAACATTTTTTTCCTATATTTTTAAACCTCAGTAGCACCATCAATCCTCCTTTAAAGATGATATTTTTTTATCTTTTATGATGTATATAGGACGCTGTTTTGTTTCTAAAAAAGTTTTCCCTAGATATTGTCCTACAACACCCAAACAAAGTAATTGTAATCCGCCTAAAGCCAAAACAATACAGACAAGTGATGGCCAACCAGAAGTTGGGTCACCAAATATAAGTGCACGAATAACAATAAAAATCAGTGCGAAGATGGAAGCAACGAAGGATATAAATCCTAAAATCGTCGATAATTTTAGTGGAAATTCAGAAAAAGAGATAATCCCATCAATTGAATATTGTAATAAATCCCAGAATGACCAAGACGTTTCACCGTCAACGCGTTCAATATTTTCAAATTCTAAATAATATGTATTGAAACCAACCCAGCTAAATATACCTTTAGAAAATCGATTATATTCTTTTAATTCGAGTATAGCATCTACCATTTGGCGTGACATTAAACGATAATCTCTTGCGCCATCTACGATTTCAATATCTGAAATTTTATTGATGATTTTATAAAATTTTTTAGCAAAGAAAGAACGAATCTTTGGTTCTCCTTCACGAGTGACACGCCTCGTCCCAATGCAATCATACTCATCTTGTTGGAGTAATTCTACCATTTTAGGTAGAAGTTCGGGAGGATCTTGTAGATCAACATCCATCACCGTAATGTAATTCCCTCTAGCATGTTCTAGACCAGCATAAAGAGCAGCCTCTTTTCCGAAATTTCTAGAAAAAGATAAGTAATTATATTGTTCAGACTGCTTACTGATTTCTTTTAATACATTTAGTGTGTTATCTTTAGACCCATCATTAATAAACCAGTATTCAAAAGTTAGCTCTGGTAATAATGCTTCTATATCAGTCATTTGACTGATATAAGGGTGAATGGTATCTTGTTCGTTGTAACAAGGAACAATAATGGATAAAACTTTTTTTGACATGATAATACTCCCTTTTTAATAATAACGAATCCCGTCATAATATATACATTCTAAATGAAAATAAATTGAAAAGATAGTCGTATCTATTTCAATTACATAAAAAAGAAACACCTTAACCTATTATAAGGCTAAGGTGTGTAAATTAAAAATCATGAATTTCTTTAAGAGTACCATCTTCCATTTGGAAAACACGATCACTCCATTTTATCATACGAGTATCGTGAGTTACCATTACTGTTGCTTTTTTCTTGTTATGAGCCTCTTTTACCAGTAATTTCACAACATTATACGCATGTTCTGTATCTAAACTAGCCGTTGGTTCATCGGCTAAAATTAAGCTAGGATCGTTATATAATGAACGAGCGATTGCTACACGTTGACGCTCCCCACCAGATAGATCGCTTGGATAACTGTTTCTTAAATGGTCTATATCCAAAGATTTTAGTAAATTATCCAGCTTATCTTTGTTGACTTTCTCTTTTTTTACTTTAGCGACTAAAGTAAATTGATCTTCAATTGTAAGAAAAGGAATGAGATTTGATGTTTGTAAAATAAACCCAATCTCATCAAAACGTATTTTTGCACGTTTTTTTTCTGGAAGAGAAGTAAAATCAATATTATTTATACTGATATTTCCACTTGTTGTACTTTGTAATCCACCAGCAATGGTTAAAAAGGTACTCTTACCAGAACCAGACGGTCCGATAACACTGATAAACTCTCCTTCGTTCACTTGAAAATTTAAATCATTTAAGGCTGTCACTTCATTGTGACCTTTACCAAATTTTTTTGTAATATGTGACATATTTAAAATAGTTTTCATTTTATTTAACCTCCAATGGCATTAATAGGATCAACTTTATTAACAGTAACAATTGAGAATAATCCACCAATTGTTGAGACAATGACTAAGATAATACCATAAATGCACCATTGGGTAATGTTAATGGCAAATGGCATAGCCTCAGGTAATACTAAACTTAGAAAATAAGTTGCAACCCCAGAAAGAATGACGCCGAATACCCCAACTAAGAATGATTGGGCTAAAATTGATTTTGAAATAAACCAAGAATTAATTCCTTGTACTTTCATAACACCAAAAATAGCTGTTTTTTGAAGTGTGATGACATACATGAAGATTCCAATAACAGCCGAAGCAATAACGAATAGAACATAAATCATTGAATCAAGTGTCAAACTTTGTTCTGTATATCCTGGCAAGTTATCGATAAATTTTTGTGTAGATAGCTTAGTTAGTGAATCGTTTGATAAGGTTGTATTCGAGTCATTACTTAAGACAGCATTAATAGGATAGTTATCAGTTGTTTTAACCATGTCTTCACCAAACTTAATTTCAGTTGCAGTTTTGATGTTAGAATACATAACAGGTGTTGCAATATAAGAAGTTGATGGAACAATACCGACAACTTTAACTTTTAAATCATTGCTACCTACTGTGATAGTATCATTAATTTTAAATCCTTTATCCGCCAGATTTTGAGAAATAATTACTTCGTTATCTTTTTTAAACGACTTGCCACTTGTTACACTTGGTAAGAAGAAAGCATCGTCATTTGTACCGAATAAGCTAATATTTACTTTATTATCTTTTTTTCCAATTGCTCCACTGTAAAGAGATAATGGGGCTTTTTCATTTGAAGCGATATCTTTGACATCCTCTAATTTTAGTTGAGAAGCTGCTAGGATGTTATTTGCATCATCCGATAACACAATTTCTTTTGCGTTCCAGTCATCGACTGTTTGTCTAAATTCTTGAGATAACCCATCAGCAAGGCCTGAGAGTAAAAAGACAACGAGTCCGATTAAAAACATAATACCAACAATTAAACTATAACGTAACTTTGAGTAACGCATTTCTTTTAAAGCTAAGAACATAAATATTCCTCCATTTCACTTAGTAACAAGTTGTCACTAGATAATTAAAAAGACAACTAGTCTTTTTTGATTGATTGCAACAGCACTTGAAAGAAAAATCCCAAGCCTATTGTTAAAATAACATGACCCAAACCAGCAATACCACTAATAGCAGCAGAACTTTCGATTCCTAAGACAGTCATTGTACCATGAGTTAATAACATTAATAGTGTAACACCTAATCCAATATTATAGGTAATATAAAACTTTTTGAAGTTTTTATGTTTAGTAAGATTAAAATTCTTTTCTAATAATAAGACAATTAAAAAGAAAAACATTCCTAAAATTAAGGTATGAGTATGAACAACACTTAATTGCGTCCAACCATCAAAATCATTAAATTTTGTCATTTCTCGGAAGTAAACGCCACTAATCAATCCGATAATCATATAACTTAAACTAGCTCTAGCTAACTTTTGCATCTTAAATCCTCCTATTTAATTCCTTTTATAATCCATTTAATTTTATAGTGATAATCCACAATCAACTCTTCTGGAGACCAATTATTAATAATAAAGTCTGTTAACGAGTTCATGACTACTTCCATAGTAAAGTAAAGAAAACTAATAGCTTCTTGAGTTTCATGGATTTGAAAGTCGTTGTTACATAATAGGCTAATCCATTCCTTTAACATGTAAGAAGAGTCATCTAAATCTAATCGTTTCATCGTACGTTGATAATCCGCTCGTGTTAGTAACAATAGTCCTTTCCAGTAAGCACTGTCTGTTTCTAAGTGAGAACAAAAAACCAAATATTGTTCGATTCCATAGAAAAAATCATTTTTATATTGAGCAATATAATCTAAAATATCTTGATGAATAAGTAGGGATTGTTTTTTCACGATATAGGCGTAGGCATCTTCTAAATCAACAAAGTATTTATAGAATGCACCTCTTGACATTTCCATCTGCTCAACAATATGTGAAACTTTTACTTGACTAATGGATTGGTTATAAAAAGTATCTAATAAAATCATGTCCATTTTTTCTTTTTTTGGTGCAGATAGATTAAGGAATGTATCTTTTGGCATATCATAGCCCCCTTTCAAAGATTAATTGATTAACTAAAAAAAATGATAACACAAAAAGTAACATATTGTCACTTATCTTGCTTGGAGATTTACAGTATAAAACATAATTTATAGTAAGAATTCTAATACCTTGGTGATATGACTGAAAATTTTTAAAAAATTTGATATAAAAATATCAAAATAACCGATAATCATTCTTATCCACAGGTTATTTTATGAATAAATAGAGAAGGGAGGTTTATGAATGTCGCATATTCTGCAATCTATCACAATAGTGACACCCATTATCTTTGTATTGGCGTTGGGTTCTTTCGCTAGAAAAAAACAAGTTTATTGTAGAAGAGACTCAGGGTATTGAACATTTACTAGGACAACCAATTGATCTTGATTGGGAACATGAAAATTATGAAGGTGTACCACAATCAACCATTAAAAAATTTGTTGCAATGATTCATACATAACTAGCTATAGAATGTATATTAGAATTATTAGCCAAAACGCCTATTAAGTCTGAAAGTATCAAGTCAATTGAAACAGATGTACCAAAAATTACCTATGATTTTTCTGGGGGGTGTATAACATGGTAATACGGATGCAGCCATCACAACAAAAGAACAAGCTGATTATTCCCTACCATACTTGTTAGCTGTTGCTGTGTTAGGTAGACAAGTGATGCAACCTCAGTTTGAAGAATCACGTATTATAAAACCTGCTGTTCAAGCACTTCTTCAAAAAGCCCTTGTGAAACCAGATGCTGATTTCACAAAATGTTATCCAAAAGATTTTTGTGCACGTATTACCAATTACACAAATGAATGGTACTGTTACAACTTATGAAGTAAGCAATTACCCAGGTATGCCTTGTTGACCATTTACTTGGGAAGACTCAGTCGATAAATTTGATTGTTTAA
>OMJG01002057.1_pt1 | contig 10393 bp, 12 predicted proteins | sample 1646431 | NCBI WGS metagenome assembly OMJG01 (sample SAMN03771674, study PRJEB25209) | food metagenome | isolation source: Cotija cheese | place: Mexico:Jalisco,Michoacan | collected 2011-12-12 | reverse complement strand
ACGAGCCCACCCTGTTCGACCTCCTGTAAACAACCTCATGAAGTGGAACACCTAGGGCGTGTCTCTTAAGGTCGTGGAGGTTGGAGGTCTGACGGTGGGTGGGCTTGGATGCCTCGAGCCCGGGGCACTCGACGCGCCAAAGTCCGCGGCCGCCGGTCTGGATCGCTCACAGGTCACCGGAGCGGACGAGTGCGTAGGGCTGGGAGCGGCCAATGGACATGATGGCCTGCACGCCCTCCAGCGTCATGAAGAGGGGCGTGGCGGTCACCGCCTCTCTGGAGGGCCTGATTACTCGGGGACCTCGCTGAGTTGGGCCTCAATCCGATCCAACCGCTCGGTGATGTTGCGTAGGTGCTCCACGATGAGTTGGTTCGAACCATCGATCGCCGTCGCCGTTTCGCGTCGTGCGCTGGTGACGGTGCGTACCACCCAGACGGTAAGAACAACGAAGATCGCGAGTGGTAGTGCGGCGGCGAGGATGATAACAAATACGATAGCGGTAAGTGTCATGAAGATTCCCTTTCCTGTTCTTGATTAATCAGGTGCACAATGTGGTCTGGAGTTATTTCAAGCTGAAACGGAGCGACCCAGTAGTGCTTCCTCACTCGGCTCTCTCCGAGCTGTTCCAGGCCACTCTCGATGAGTCGAGCAGCTTCCAAGCGGTTGAGGTGCTGGTAGAGCAGTGGCCGAGACATCCCGAGTCGGCGGGCCAGCTCACTGACATGGGTCGACTCCGTCTCTAGGGAGGCGATAATTCGCAACCGAGGCTCACTTCCGAGAGCACTGAGCATCTGAGCGAGCCGTGCTGCGTCCATCACCCCTCCGGATCGTAATCGAACGATGTCAGGTGTAAGTATATGCTTACAGTCAGCGGTGCGCAAGTTCTGCTGGGTCTGGCGGAGACGCTGGCTGCTCACCCGGGGTGGCCGGTCGGACTGCGGGCCGGCCTGCACCGCCGGCGAGTACGGGAGGGGTCGACCTCATGGGGTCGCCTCCTCCTTGCGCGCGACGAGCTGCTCAGTCTCCTCGCCGCAGCGCTGGATGGACGCCTCGAGCTCGGGGTGCTCGGCGCGCAACTGCCCACGGCCGCCGACTTGGATCGAGCGCAGCTCCCCGGAACGGACGAGTGCGTAGGTCTGGGAGCGATATCCCGAAACCTCGTCAAACGAGGTGGTTGAGCCATTGGATGATCGCGCGGAGGACGGCTCCGGCTCGGTAGGTCAGGCCGAGTTTGTCGTAGCGGGTGGCCAGGCCGCGCCATTGCTTCACGTCGCTGTAGCCGCGCTCGATGACGTTGCGGCCGCGGTAGGCCTCCATGTCGAGACCCACGGGGCGTCCGCCGCGTGAACCGCGGTTGCGACGGTGTTGCTGCTGGTCGCTGGGTTCGGGGATCACGGCCTTGATCCCGCGACGGCGCAGAGTCTGGCGGGTGGCGCGGGAGGAGTAGGCCTTGTCGCCGCGCAACATGTCCGGTCTGGTGCGCGGTCTACCTGGTCCCTTGCGGGCGACGGAGAGGGCGTCGAGCAGTGGGGCGAGCATCGGTGAGTCCCCTCCCTGACCGGGTCCGCAGAGGATTACCAGCGGTAGGCCGTGTCCATCGACGAGCTGATGGATCTTCGTCGAGAGCCCGCCGCGGGAACGGCCCAGCGCGTGATCAGCTGGCTCGACGCGGAGATTCTTGTGATTCCACTGCGCCCCCGTGGTGCGCTCGAGGGTGGTGCCGTGCTGGTGAGCGCGGCAGATCGTGGAGTCGACCGCGACCGACCAGTCCAGGTCACCGTCCGCGTCGGCACGGACCAGGAGCGCGTCGAGGACCTGGTCCCAGGTGCCATCAACTGCCCAGGCGCGGTGGCGCTTCCAGACTGTCTGCCAGGGCCCGAAGTCGGCGGGGAGATCGCGCCAGGCGATCCCGCACCGGTAGCGGTAGATGATCCCCTCGACCACCTGCCGGTGATCCCGCCGGGGCCTGCCTGACCAGGGGCGCTGAGCCGGGAGCAACGGCTCGATCAATCCCCACTGGGCATCGGACAACATGCTTCGTCGGCTCATCCGTCCACCATCACACCTCGTCCCACCACAAGGTTAGGAGACACGCCCTAGTTCACGAGCCCGTAGGGGTCTCCAGCGAGCCACTGCCCGCTTGCCATTCCGCTGCGTCGATATCGGAGGAGGATGCGTCGTCGTTCGCGCGCTGCGGTCAGCAGAACTATCAGGTCGACTTCCTGCTCTGTCGCGAACCGCCTCGATGGGTCGATGAGGAGCCCTTCGGACAAGGGCGAGGGGGTAGACGACTGCCCTCGCGTGGCGACGGCCGTCAGCTTCTTCTGGGCCGTGGTTTGAACTGCCTGCAGTCCAACCTGCTCGAAGAGGTTGGGGTCCAGCCATGCGACGGTCAACAGTTGCCGCTCGGCTGGATCGAGACGGGCAATGTCGAGCCGAGCTTGCCGGTACAGCACAATCGCCCCGCCCAAGCCTCGCTCCGCATAGACCGGGACGCCAGCGGCCGGCAGCGCCTCGACGTCACGCAGGATCGTGCGCGGTGTGAATCGCCCCGGGTTCGTTAGAGGCCCGCAAGTGTCGTCTCGACGACCGAAGCCTTCCGCTCCTCTCGTGTCGGACCCCTCGAATAGACTGAGAACAGTGCACGCGACACGAGCGGGGTACACGAATGGGACGCTGACGATGTAGAAGGACAAGTGATGGACGACGCCACTGCGCTCGAAGAACTACCGGTTGAGCAGCTGATCGAGATGATCAGGGAGAAGACCGGCGCTGGCGTCAACCTCTCCTTCCCGGGGAAGGTCCTCGCTCGCCAGCTGGGGCGCAAGGTGCGGCCCCGCAACCAGCGGACGGTGAAGTCGCTGAGTGCCGGTGACGAGCACGGGCGCTCGCGGAACCTCCTGATCGAGGGTGACAACCTCCAGGCGCTCGCGTCGCTCTACCGCGAGCGGGGTCAGATCGACATGATCCTGACGGACCCGCCGTACAACACCGGCGGTGACTTCCGGTACAACGACAAGTGGGACAAGGACCCGAACGATCCCGACATGGGCGAGTTCGTGGGCAGCGACGACCCTGCGAAGCACACCAAGTGGATGAAGTTTATGTACCCGCGTCTTCAGATGATGCGGGCCATGCTCAAGCCGTCTGGCGTCCTGGCGATCTGCATCGACAGCCGTGAGCTCTTCCACCTTGGACAGATGCTCGACGAGCTGTTCGGCGAAGAGAACCGCCTGGCAATCATCAATTGGCAGAAGACTGCCGCACCTCGTTCGGATAAGGACGGCGTTACCACGACGACGGAGTACGTTCTCGTCTATGCGCGTAATATCGCCAGAGCGAGGACCTCGTCCTTTGAACGTACGGACGCCGACAATCGACGCTACGGAAATCCTGACAGCGACTCGCATGGCCCATGGAGAGAGAACAACCTCTCGGCCAGGACTTACAGCGCATCTGGCGACTTCGGTATCCAGTCACCGTTTACCGGCGAGGTGTTCTACCCGCCGGGCGAGCGCGCCTGGGCACACCCGAAGAGGAACGTCAAGGAATGGATAAGCCAGTGGGGTTCGGTCTATGTCGAGAAAGACCTCGGCGACGGCAAGGTGAAAGCCCTTGTCTTGAAGGATGGCTTCTCTCCCGATACAGCCAGGCGTGCTGAGGCGCGCCTGGCTGAGCCGGAATGGCCATTCATTTGGTTTGGGCGCGACGGACAAGGTAGACCGCGCACAAAGACCTACCTGGAGCAAATCAAGAAGGGTAAGGTCCCCGTCACATACTGGGCTGATGACGATCTCGGTCTCCCCGTCGAGCTGGGCTCGACGTCGTGGGACTACGAAGAGTCGGGCCGTAGTGCTGATGGTGCGAGCGAACTCTCAGCGATCGTTGGCCGAGGGCACGGCTTCACCACTGTGAAGCCGCTGAAGCTGATGATGAAACTGATCCAGCTCTGGGTCCCCACCGACGGAACGGTCCTCGATCCGTTCGCCGGATCTGGAACCACTGGGCATGCTGCACTTGCTTTGAACTCGAAATCCGGTGGTGATCGGCGATTCATTCTCGTCGAGCAGGGTCGCCCAGAGCGCGGCGACTCCTACGCCCGAGCGCTCACGGCAGACCGCATGAAGCGCGTTGTGAGTGGGAGCTGGGCGAACGGAAAAGGGATTAGCTTGGGCAGCGGGTTCACCTTCAAGGTGCTGGAAAAGAAGGTCGACGCGCAGACCCTTCTGCTCATGGAGCGCGACGAGATGATCGACACGGTCATCGCCTCGCACTCGAGCACTGGCAGCCGCCGAGCGGCGGTACTCATCCCGGTGGTCGACGAAGACAACGAGCCGTACAGCTACCTAGTAGCGAAGAACGCGGCCAACGAGGGGATCTTCCTCGTGTGGTCGGGCGCTGGCTCCAACACGGACCTGACTGAGGACGTCTACGAGGCGATCACGGAGGAGGCCGAGCGCGCCGAGCTCGCTGACGTTTACCACGTCTACAGTCGCCGGAATCTCCTCGTGACCGATGACGTGATCTGGTACCAGATACCTGATCGGATCTTGTCCGACTTTGGGCTCGACGTCCGTACCGAGTCGTTCACTGAGGAGGGCTGATCCATGGCACTTGAACTTTTCCAGTTCCAGCAAGACGCGGCCTCCCAGATGGCCGACCGCTACATCAAGTACAGCGATGAGCCCCTCAGCTTCGGTCGGGGGGCGAAGCGTCGTGAGGTGCCGTTCTACCAAGCGCTCTCGTCCATCACGGGCTCGGGCAAGACGGCCATCCTTGCCCAGGCCGTGAGTGAGATCGTCGCGATGTCAGAGGTGCCTCCAGTGATCCTCTGGCTGTCGAAGGGCAAGGTCGTGGTGCAGCAGAGCTACGCCAACCTCGCCGAGGGCGGAAAATACGACCACCTGCTCACAGATGTCACGGTGCGACTGCTCAGCGAATACAACCCGGCGGACGTCGCCGATTCGAGCGAGGCACTGCTCTACTTCGCGACGGTCGGCACCTTCAACCACAAGGACAAGCAAGAGAGCAAGCTCAAGATCTACGCGCTCGACACCGACGAGATCGAGTCGACCCGTTGGGAGGCGCTCAAGACGCGCGAAACGGCCGACGGCACACGCCGCCCTCTCGTCGTGGTCTACGACGAGGCTCAGAACCTCAGCGACCAGCAGACGACACTGCTCCTGGAACAAAAGCCGTCGGTATTCCTCCTCGCCAGCGCGACACTCCAGTTCCCGGCCCGGTTCGACACCGAGGTCATCCAGCAGCTCCGGACGCAGGCCGACTACCAGGACGAGGACCTGATCACCTCCGTCAAGTCCTCAACTGTGGTGGCGTCGGGACTCGTGAAGGGCATGATCTCGCTCGACGGGCTCAACGCTCCGATGCAGGAGACGGTCTCTGAGCTGCTCGCCGATATGGAGGACGCTGAAGCGGCCGCGAGGGCGGAGAGACTGAGCTTCCGGCCGAAGGCGATCTACGTCTGCAACACGAATATCCTCGCCGATGACGCCGGGCAGACGGACGATCCCAAGCAGCCGTTCGAGCAGCGGCAGGCTCCCCCGATCCTGATCTGGCGGTACCTCACCGAGCAGTGCGGAGTCCCCGCCGACGAGGTGGCCGTCTACGCCGATCTCAAGACCGATCGCGACTTCCCGCTACCGCCTGATTTCGTGCTCTTCAACGGCGGCGTGAGTGACTACGACGACTTCGTGGCGGGCGACTACCGCCACATCATCTTCAACAAGACTCTCCAGGAGGGCTGGGATGACCCGAGCGTCTACTTCGCCTACGTCGACAAGACAATGGAGTCGTCGATCCAGATCACCCAGATCGTCGGCCGCGTGCTGCGCCAGCCGGGCGCAACCCACTACGAGTCCGACCGACTGAATACAGCCCACTTCTACGTCCGCGTCGACCGCAACGACACCTTCGCGCAGGTCGTCGAGGACGTCCGCAAGGGACTCGGCGGGGATGCGCCCGAAGTCCGCATCCTCACGTCTCCTCCTGGGTCCGAGCTGCCGGTGAGCCTCGATGCCAAAGCATCGCGATCCGTGCCTCGCACGGCGATCGACAACGGACCCACCGTCGAGCCGGTCTCGAAGGTGCTCGCGAAGGTCCACGACTACAGCCAGGACACTGTGAACACTCGCGGCGTCGGGCGGCGCAGGACGGTGCAGCAGGCGATCGGTGCAGGCGAGGCGAAGGACTCGGAGTGGGTCGACTTCGAGCAGTCAAACCGGGTGAACGCCCGCTGGGTGTTCCGCCGCGAGGTCGCCCGAAGATATCGTCCCTCGCTCTCGATCATGGAGACGGACTCGCAGAAGTTCGATGCCAAGGTCGGTGTCGGCAGCACGGCTTACGCCAGCTTGACCGACTACGCCGCCGAGGCGGTCGATGAATACCTCCGCCACGCTGTGGTGAAGCAGCTGAAACCGAAGCCGTACGAGATCGGCAGCACGTTGGCGCGTCGCGGGTCGATGGAGACATTCAAGAACGCTCTGCACGAGGGCTACGACGATCTGCGACCGTTCGAGCTGAGGTTCGCCCGGGCACTAGACGAGACCGGCCTGCCGTGGGCGAGGAACCGCTCTCAGACGGGTTACAAGATCCCTCTCGTCTCCCTCGGGCAGACAGTGTGGTTCTTCCCGGACTTCCTCGTGTGGTCCGGCGACAGGGTGCTCTGCGTCGACACGAAGGGCAATCACCTGGTCGAGAGCGACGCTCGCCGGAAACTCCTGTCGATCCAGCCGCACAAAGACGTCTCGACCACCGTCGAGGTGAAGTTCGTGACCGAGGGAACGTTCAAGGCCGACGGCACACCGGACGGCAAAGAGGGCTTCTCGGTCTGGGCAGTCGGCAGCGACCGATCGCTGCACACTCAGGAGTTCGAGGACCTCGCGGCGGTGACGAAGAGCTTCAAGGTCGGACAATAGGGGCATCTGCCGGTTCTCGAAAGGAGGAGGATGTCAAACTCAGGTCGGAAGCGGCTCCCGCCGGTCGACGGGACGACGCGAGAGCTCTACCTCTACTCGGGTAACCAGTGCGCCTTTACGGGCTGTACTGAAGTCTTGCTTCAGCAGGACGGGAACTGGAACTGCGAGGTCGCACACATTTACGGGGTCAAGCCGGGCTCCGCGCGAGGAAATCACAACCTTACGAACGAGGAACTGCGCGAATCGTCGAATCTCGTGCTCATGTGCCCTAACCATCACAACAAGATCGACAACAAGAAGTTGGAGTCGATCTACACCGTTGACGTGGTCCGAGACATCAAAGCTCAACATGAGGCCAAGTTCAGGACGGCTCTTCGTGGGCTGGGACGGATCATCGACAGCACCGCAGAGCATTTCGCCAAGCGACCTGAGAACCTATGCGCACTCGACGGCTTCTGCACCAACATGACCGAAGATGAGATTCGAGAGAATGTTGTGATGGCGGCTCCCTTCGTCGACGCTCTGCTCAAGCAACCAGCTGTTCTCCGCGATGTCATCTCGCTCGTCCTCGTCCACGGAAGAACGGAGAACCATTGGGGTTCGTTCCACCAGAGTCCGAGTCACGACAACGAGGATCGAGGCGGTTTCTTCATCGGTTACACCCGACGAACTCAAGCGAAGGGCGCAATCTCTGGAGCACGCCGGACTTCTGTCAATCGAAGAAGACGGCGGTCTCTGGTACTTTGTTCTGGTCGACCCGACTGCCGACAGCGTCGGCTGGGATCTCTTCGTCGCGATTCACGAACTTGCAGCGGGTAACGCTGACGTGATCCGGCGAATTGTCGATGACCTCGACTTCTCGATGATGGACGCTTGATGTTGACCACCTCGTGCGTAACGCGCTTGTTTACCGCGTCGAGGAAGAGTTCATGGGCCGTCGCGTCCTGGCGGTATCGGAGCTGACCTTCCACCGAATTTCAAGCGAAACCCGGCGAGCTTCGCGCCCGCCGATCTCGATGGTGAATACGGTCTGGACATCTACACGTCGTTGGCGAAGGGCTTGAGTACCTCCGACACACACAACGAGGAGCGGCAAGACTCTGGACTGTAGTTCTGGGCATGATCCGATCGTCCTTGACGAAGTCGGTCGAACCAATCCCAAGGCGCTTTAGGTCAGTCACCGTACCGAGGGACCGCTCGCGCAGGGCCGTTCGTGATCGATCGGCAGAGCCGTCGTGCTCTCCACCGATGTGCCCCCGCCCGCCGCTTCGACATCTGCGGATCGCTCGTGCATTCGGGCTGCAGCGTGGCCGCCGGTCAGGTCGAACGCGGCACGGGCCTGCTCGAGGTCGGCGCCGTCGAAGCGGACTGCCTCATCACCAACCCTCTGCGAGACCTCCACTCCCTGGTCCTCCCCCACCGGCACGAGCGTGTACTTCGTCCACGCCCTGCCGTAACTCTGCACCCTCTCCTCGCGAAGCACGCCGGCGGTGAGCTTGGCGTCGGTGCGGCTGAGGAACGTCGCGCCGACGTGCTCGCTCAGCTCGGCCGCGTCGACGACGCGCACGTCAGGGATCGGGTCACCGCGATGCTCTGCCAGGCGCACACGCTCGGGCAGGGTCAGCGCGCTGATCGGGCGGTCGCGGACCTCCACCTTCTGGTCGGGCTTGATCTTGCCGACCTGTACGTTCCCGTCGTCGCGGTACCTGGTCTCGGCCGAGCGACTGTACGGGCTCGCGGGCTCGATCACGGTCACCAGGCGGTCGGACGTCGCGGTCTTGTCGACGTCGCTGATGGCGACGCGATCGCCGGCGCGGAGGGCTGTGACGGCGACGGAACTGTCGACTCCGGTCGCTGTCAGCTCGGCGCCGCTGACGCGTTCGGACTCGTCGGTCAGGACGTGCCACCCGCGCAGCGTGTACATCCGGTCCTCGAGCATCGCGCGGGACATGCGGCTGTCCAGGACCACTGCACCAGCCATAGCGGGCTGGGAGGTGTAGGACTCGTCGACGGCCGCAGTGATGATCTCCCCGGTGTAGAGCGCGCTGGCCGGGAGCATTGTCTCGGCCGACTTCCGTGCTGCCACTTGCTCAGGGGTCCAGTGGTTGCGCACGATCACCGAGTCCGCACCGTGGGCGATCCTGGCTGCGGTGACGGACGGGTCGGTGAATCGCACGAACGAACCCATCGGCCGCGCGTTGCGGTCGATGACTGCCGGGCTCGGGACTACCTCGTCGCCGTGCTCGGCCGCGGCGATGACCTCGGTGCCGTCGGGCAGGTCGCGTGGGAGCAGGAGGGCGTCGGTCTCTGCGAGGTCGCTGCACTCGGCTTCCCAGGCGTTCAAGGCGGCCCGGGCTCGGGAGGCGAGCTCGAACTTGTGGCTGTAATCCAGCTCCTGCTCGACGTCGGCGACACGGGTAGCTAGCCGCTCCCGGCGGTCCTGCAGGACGTCCAGACGCACGGCCATCGCGTGCTCGTGCAGGAGCTGGTGGATGCTCCGGTGCTCAGGGGTCTCGTGTGCGTGCATGGTGGGGGTCTCCTCTCTCAGGGGCGGCGGCGGTCCGTGAGGTGCCGCCACCACCTCGCGTAGGTGTCCAGGGGGTCCTCCCGGAATGGGGACGCGGGGCCGGTGAGGGCGTGGACCGCGATCGGGACCAGGAGGGCCAGGACGATGACGGCGGGCAGGTAGCCGGCGCCGGTCAGTACGTGGAACATGGGTTCGGTATCCTTATCTCGCTCCCCTCTCGTCGCCTGTCGGTGCGAGCGGGGTATCCAGTCGGTTCTTGCTCAGTGGTTGGAGCCGGCGCCGGGGCGGGTCATTGCTTGGTCGTGGTGACCCGCCCTCCTCACTCCTCGTCCCGGTGGGACCAGGCCTCATCGGCGGCGGCGAAGACGTCGCGGGTGGGGCACGTGCAGGGGCGCTCCCCGCACCCGGGGCAGGAGTCGTCCATCAGCCGGTACTCCCAGGCGGTCATGGCGCTCACAGGATCACCGCCAGCACCAGCAGCCACCCGACCGCCTCCAGCGCGGTCGCCCGCAGGGCCCGTGTCAGGTCCGCCCTCATGCCGCCACCTCCATGCGCCACCGGGTCAGGGTCGACGCCGGGACCCCGCGCCACACCCTCAGCGCGTGGAAGCGGGCCGCCGGGCGGATCGAGGGCCGGTAGGCGCCGGTGAACTCGACGAGGGGGCGGACGTCCGCCCACCGCCAGATCTGCGTCCACGCCAGGTCACTCGGCGCCTCGACGCTCACCCGGGCCCGGATGTCGTCGGTGGTGAAGCCCTCCCCGGTGGCCGCCAGGACGGTCACCGCGTCCAGGACCTCACCCCGCCACTCCTCGGCGGTGGAGGTGGCCATCGGGGCCGGGTCGAACAGCGTCTCGGTGTTCATGCCGCCTGCTCTCCTCTCATCTCCTGCTCCTGCTGGACGATCCACTCCAGGACCGCGGACCGCCGGTA
>OMJG01002056.1_pt1 | contig 10404 bp, 13 predicted proteins | sample 1646431 | NCBI WGS metagenome assembly OMJG01 (sample SAMN03771674, study PRJEB25209) | food metagenome | isolation source: Cotija cheese | place: Mexico:Jalisco,Michoacan | collected 2011-12-12 | reverse complement strand
TGTTTAACGTAATGATTAAATGCCAAAATAAAAATTTTATAAAAAAAAGCTTGCATTTTATAAAACCATTCCATATACTTTGATTATCAAATCATTTGATTATCAAACTATTTCACATTGCTTTTTCTTTTTTTTACCCATATACTTTGATTATCAAACAATTAAAGGAAGAGGCAAGTATATGGATGAGAAAATTACGATTGTCAATTCACAATTAGTTAAAGTATTTAATGACATTTTAAGCATTGAAGAAACTGAACTAAAAAAGAGTGATTTTTCTGATTTATCAATTAAAGAAATGCATACCATAGAAGCCATTGGTATGGGTGGAAACAAAACAACAGGTGAAGTAGCAAAAGAATTGTCAATAACCGTCGGAACATTGACTGTTGCAATCAATAATTTGGTGAAAAAAGGTTATGTTGATCGTGTGAGAAGTGAAAGTGATCGCCGTATTGTTCGATTAAAATTAACAAATAGAGGTCGATTATTTTATCGCGTCCATCAGCATTTCCATAAAAAAATGGTTGAAGCAGTGCTAGAGGATATGTCTGAGGAAGAAAAAAAAGCATTGGTTAAAGGCCTTAGTAGCTTGCATCATTTTTTAAAAAAATATTATTAAGTAAGTAGGGAGTAAGTGATGCTATATCCTAAGATAACTAAAACAGCGAAAGCATTACCGAAAAAGAACGTCACGAATAAAGAGCTAGAAATATTTTTAGATACTAGCGATGAGTGGATTGAGCAACGAACAGGAATTAAAGAGAGACGTATTGCTGTAGAAGAAACGACAACTTCATTAAGTATTGAGGTAGCAAAACAATTAGTAAAAGATATTGATGCTAACTCAATTGATTTAATTATCGTTGCGACAATGTCAGCTGATATGTCAACACCGTCTGTTGCGTGTTTAGTACAAGAGAGTATTGGGGCTCACCGATCGATTTGTTTTGATATTAATGCTGCTTGCTCTGGATTTATTTATGCCTTATCAGTGGTAAAGAACTATTTGTCAGGAGAACATATACAACGTGCTCTTGTGATAGGGACAGATGTGATGAGTCGGCTAGTTGATTGGTCAGATAGGCAAACAGCTGTATTGTTTGGCGATGGATCAGGTGGTGTTTTAATAGAAAAAACTTCTGATACACCTAGTTTTATAGGAGAATTGATCCAAGCAGACGGTAGGAGATCAAGTGCTTTATATGGCCATAGTCATATAAGACAAAATCGTTTTAGTGATGTAACTGGACAGCCTTATTTGACAATGAATGGGAAACAAATTTTTGATTTTGCATTAAGGGATGTCTCGAAAAATATGGTGCAGATTTTAGAAACTAACAATACGACATCTAACGAAATTGATTTTGTATTAGCTCATCAAGCCAATTATCGTATTCTTTTAGCTCTTTCGAAAAAAACGGGAATCAAGAAGGAAAAATTTTTAACTAACGTGGCACAATTTGGTAACACGTCAGCTGCATCTATCCCTATTTTATTGGATGATGTGGTGAATAAAAAAATAGTGACACTATCTGGTAACTCATTGTGCCTATTAACAGGATATGGTGCAGGTCTTACTTGGGGTAGTCTATTAATTAAATTATAAATTTATTGGAGGAAACAACTATGACAACATTTGAGAAAATTCAGGAAATCATTGTGGATCAATTAGGGAAAGAGGAAGAAGAAGTACAATTAACAACAAACTTTAGAGAAGAATTAGATGCAGATAGTTTAGATTTATTCCAAATTCTAAATGATATTGAAGACGCATTTGAAGAATATGATGTCAAGATTGAAACAGATGAAGGATTAACAACAGTTCAAGATTTAGTTAATTTCGTTGACAAACAAATTGCTGCAAATAAATAAGGTATAAATAGCATTGGTTGTTATTGACCGATAGCTATTTTTTTAAAACCAAAAATGAGGTGAATCGATGAAACAATCGACAATTTGTCAACTTTTAAATATAGAATATCCCATCATTCAAGGTGCAATGGCTTGGGTGGCGGAAGAAACATTAGCCAGTGCAGTGTCAAATGCAGGAGGTTTAGGACTGATTGCATCAGGTCATGCACCAAAAGAGGTGATTCAAGAAAAAATTCAAGTGGCAAGAACGCTAACTGATAAAACATTTGGGGTCAATATCATGTTAATGTCCCCATTTGTTGAAGACATCGTTGACTTAGTGATTGAAGAGCGAGTAAAAGTGATTACAACAGGTGCAGGTTCACCAGGTAAATACATGAAACGTTTTAAAGAAGCAGACATTATCGTGATACCAGTTGTTGCGTCAGTCGCACAAGCCAAACGCATGGAAAAAGAAGGCGCAGATGCGGTTGTGGTTGAAGGAATGGAAGGTGGCGGACATATCGGAAAATCTACTACCATGACGCTCGTTCCGCAAGTAGCTGATGCAGTTAGTATCCCTGTTATCGCTGCAGGGGGAATTGGGGATGGACGAGGTGTTGCAGCAGCATTAATGCTTGGCGCACAAGCTGTTCAACTTGGAACTAGATTTTTAGTATCAAAAGAATCCATTGCTCATAATAATTTTAAAACAAAAGTAGTTAAAGCAAAAGATATAGATACCGTTGTGACAGGAATGCTAACTGGTCATCCAGTACGTGGACTTCGGAATAAATTGACTCAAACATTTGAAAAAGCAGAACGTGTTGAAGGTGGTAAAGAACAACCTGATTTTGATCGATTGGAAAATCTAGGTAAGGGTGCTTTAAAACGAGCGGTTATTGATGGAGATATAAAAAATAGTTCTATGATGGCAGGACAAATTGCTGGTATGATCAAAACGGATGATCAAACGTGTGAGGAAATTATTCAAGAACTTATAGCTGAAACACAGGATGTTTTGAAAAATCGTTACACTGAATGGATACTAGATAAGGAGTAATTTATGACAATCGGATTTATGTTTAGCGGTCAAGGTAGTCAATATATTGGTATGGGAAAAGAATTATATGATGAATTTCCGATATTTAAGGAGCATGTTGAGTGTGCTAGTGATGTCTTATCCTTTGATATGACTCAGTTATTGTTTGAAGAAAACAATCAGCTACATATGACAAAATATACACAACCAGCCATTTTAACGATGAGTTGTGCCACGTCAGCTGTTGTTAAACAAGAATTTGGCATAGTAGCTTCTATGGTAGCAGGTCTTAGTTTAGGTGAGTATAGTGCTTTGGTAGAAAATCAGTCACTTTCTTTTTCTGATGCGGTGGCGTTAGTTTTCAAACGAGGTGATTTGATGGCATCAGCTGTAAAAGAAGGTCAAGGAGCCATGAGTGCAGTGATTGGATTAGATAGAGAAACAGTTGAAACGATTTGTCAGTCGATTACGCAATTAAACCACATAGTGTTACCTGTGAATTATAATATGCCACAACAGATTGTGATTGCAGGAGATACGTTAGCTGTAACAGAGGCAGAAAAGCAATTAAGTGAATCTGGCGCTAAAAAGGTTGTTCGTCTTAATGTGAGTGGTCCGTTTCACACTCCATTAATGGCACAGGCAGCAGAGATATTTTTTGAAACGTTGCAACGGATCAATTTTTCCGCTTCTAGTATTCCTTTAATCACAAATGTTACAGGGAGTATATTACCTGATACGGTTGATATCAAAGAAAATTTGACACACCAAATGATGTCGCCTGTCTATTGGGAAGAAACAGCCCATACATTTAAACGAGAATCAGTTGAAAACTTAATCGAGTTAGGTCCAGGTAAAACATTAAGTCATTTTATTCGAGCAAGCGAGAGTACGATAAACGTACAAAATATTGAAAATATAAAAACACTACATCAACTTGATAAAAAGTTGATGAAATGGGGGTACTAGATGTTCAAAGGAAAAACAGTTGTGATTACAGGAAGTTCACGAGGAATTGGTAGGCAACTAGCGATTCATTTTGCTAAAGAGGGGGCAAATATTGTATTAAATGCAAGAAAAGAAGTACCTCAAGAACTGATTAAAAAAATAGAATCATTGCATGTAGAAACGCATGTTGTGATTGGGGATGTACAAAATTTTGACGAGGCTAAAAACTTAATTGACGAGGCTAAAAATCGGTTTGGACGTGTGGATGTTTTAATTAATAATGCTGGGATAACAAGAGACACATTATTAATGAGAATGACGGAAGAGATGTTCGATGAAGTAGTGTCTGTTAACTTAAAAGGAACATTCAATACCATTCATCATGTGTCAAAACTAATGTTAAAACAACGTTTCGGTACCATTATTAATATGTCGAGTGTCATTGGGGAAATTGGTAACGCTGGACAGGCGAACTATGCAGCTAGTAAAGCAGGTATTATCGGATTAACCAAATCAACAGCTAAAGAATTGGCAGCTCGAGGTATTACGTGCAATGCAATTGCACCAGGATTTATTGAAACAGATATGACGGATCATTTATCTGACAAAATAAAAGAAACAACGTTATCTCATATTCCGTTAAAACGATTAGGAAAAACAGATGATATTGCAGATACCGCTCTATTTTTAGCAAGTCAGTCATATATCACTGGTCAAGTGATTAATGTTGATGGCGGTATGGTAATGAATGGTTAGGAGGAATTTCATGAAACGAGTAGTTGTGACAGGAATTGGTGCCGTGACGCCGATTGGAAATACAGCACAAGAATTTTTGACCAATATTCAAGCTGGGAAAAATGGGATTGCTCCTATTACTAAATTTGATGCATCAGAAACAGGGATTCACGTCGCTGCTGAAGTAAAGGATTTTGATCCCACTCTTTATATGGAAAAAAAAGAAATCAAACGAATGGATATGTTTTCTGTTTATGGTATCTCAGCAGCTAAACAAGCAGTGGCCGATAGTCAGATTAATATTGATGAGATTAATGCAGATCGATTTGGCGTCATCGTCAGCTCAGGAATCGGTGGGATGAAAACGATTGAAGATCAGGTCATTCGAATGCATACAAAAGGACCAAAGCGTGTAGCACCATTTTTTGTTCCAATGGCAATTAGTAATATGGCAGCAGGGAATATTGCCATAAAAGTGGGAGCAAAAGGAATTTGTACGTCAATCGTCACAGCGTGTGCTTCTTCAACAAATGCGATTGGTGAGGCATTTAGAAATATCAAACATGGTTATTCTGATGTTATTTTAGCTGGAGGGGCAGAGGCGACTATTTGTGAAATAGGTATTTCTGGATTTGCTGCATTGACCGCTTTATCGAATTCAGATAACTCAAAACGAGCATCAATTCCCTTTGATAAAGAGCGAAATGGGTTTGTCATGGGAGAAGGCAGTGCTGTTTTAGTATTGGAAGAATTAGATCATGCGAAAAAACGAGGCGCTAAAATATATGGAGAAGTTGTTGGATATGGTTCTAATTGCGATGCGAATCATATCACCAGTCCAAGTAGTGATGGGTCTGGTGCTGGGAAATGTATGATACTAGCTATGGAAGAAGCAGGGATTACACCAGAAGATGTGAGTTATATCAATGCTCATGGAACAAGTACACCAACAAATGATGGAGCAGAAACAACGGCGATAAAATATGCCATGAAAGAATCTGCTTATACTACACCTGTATCGAGTACTAAAAGCATGGTGGGACATTTATTAGGTGCAGCTGGAGCAGTTGAAGCGTTAGCTTGCTTGGGTGCATTAATGACTGACACTATCCCACCAACTATTGGGTTAGAAGAAGCAGATGAAGCGTGTGATTTAGATTATGTGCCAAACAAAAAACGTAACGTACTTGTTAACTATACATTAAGTAACTCACTAGGTTTTGGTGGGCATAATGCTGTTATCGCGATGAAAAAATGGCGAGGTGAGTAATGTGAGTATTGAATCTGTTAAAGAATTAGTGAGTCAATTTGAACAGAGTGATATTCGTGAAATGAATATCACTATAGAAGGATTATCTCTCTATTTGAGTAAAAATGAAATCAATCATCCTAACGAACCTCAAACATTACCCAAAGTATCAAAAGCAGACGTCAGCCATATCATGGAAGAAACAAAATCAGTCTCAGCTAACGAACCCCAAATTGATAAAGTAAGTGAACCATTAGATGGAAAAATTATCACCTCGCCAATTGTTGGAGTCATTTACACGTCAAGTGAACCTGGAAAACCATCTTTTGTATCAGTCGGAGACAGTGTATCTGTTGGCGACACGCTATGTATTATTGAAGCCATGAAGATTATGAATGATGTCGTGAGTGATACATCAGGAACTATATCAGAAATATTTGTGGAGAATGAGCAAATTGTTGAATTTGGTCAACCATTATTTAGAATTTCTTAGGAGGAAGAACACATGCAATTAAATGTACAAGAAATTATGGAAATTATTCCAAATCGTTACCCAATCATGATGGTTGATAGAGTATTAGAACTAGAACCTGGAAAATACGTCAAAGCAGTAAAAAATGTGACCTACAATGAACATTTTTTCCCTGGACATTTTCCTGGTGAGCCAGTAATGCCTGGCGTATTGATTTTAGAAGCACTAGCACAAACTGGATCCATTCCTTTATTAAAAAGTGAAGAATTTCAAGGGAAAACTGGGTATTTAGGAGGAATAGACAAAGTAAAATTCCGTCAAAAAGTTGTACCAGGTGATGTATTAATCATGGAAATGGAAATCATTAAGCAAAAAGGGAACATTGGCATAGGAAAAGCAACGGCAAAAGTGGAAGATAAAGTGGTGTGTCAAGCATTGATGACCTTTATTATAGGAGCTTAAACCATGTTTGAAAAAGTACTAATAGCAAACCGTGGAGAAATTGCCGTTCGTATTATTCGTGCTTGTCAAGAACTTGAAATAAAAACAGTTGCTATTTATTCTGAAGCGGATAAAGAGGCTCTTCATGTGGCGTTGGCTGATGAAGCCATTTGCATTGGTCCAGCTAAAGCAACAGATTCTTATCTTAATATGCATAATATTTTAAGTGCTGCCGTTATAACAGGTGCTCAAGCCATTCATCCTGGATTTGGTTTTTTGGCAGAGAATAGCCTATTTGCAGAGATGTGCGAAGAATGTCAAATTACTTTTATCGGTCCAAAGGCGAAGACAATTGATGAGATGGGAAATAAAGTGAACGCAAGAAGACTGATGATTGAAGCACAAGTCCCTGTCATACCCGGTAGTAATGGTGTGATAGACTCAATAGAGGAAGCAAAAAAAATCGCCAAAAAAATTGGTTACCCTCTGATGCTAAAAGCCGCAGCAGGCGGTGGTGGAAAAGGGATTCGTAAAGTGATGAGTGAAGAGGAGTTAGCGACTCATTTTTCATCTGCCCAAAAAGAAGCCCTAGCAGCTTTTGGTAATGGCGACATGTATATTGAAAAAATTATTTATCCAGCAAAACACATTGAGGTTCAAATATTGGGTGATCATTTCGGACATGTGATTCATTTAGGAGAGCGAGATTGTTCGCTTCAAAGAAATAATCAAAAAGTCTTAGAAGAAGCCCCTGCCCATTCCTTAACAGATCAATTGAGACAAGCAATTGGTGAAACAGCGATAAAAGCGGCGAAAGCTGTGAACTATCAAAATGCTGGAACGATTGAATTTTTAGTAGACGAATACAATGAGTTTTATTTTATGGAAATGAACACACGAATTCAAGTAGAACACCCTGTGACAGAAATGATTACAGGAGTAGATATTGTTAAATGGCAATTAAAAATTGCAGCGAATCAACCTTTACTACTAAAACAGAAAGATATTCAGTTGACAGGTCATGCCATTGAGTGTCGCCTAAATGCGGAAAATCCAGCATTTAATTTTGCGCCATCGCCTGGTACTGTTTCAACGTTATTTTTACCTTCTGGATGTTTAGGTTTAAGAGTGGACAGTGCGATGTATCAAGGTTATACAATTCCACCATTTTACGACTCTATGATTGCGAAAATTATTGTACATGGAAAGACTCGTGAGGAAGCCATACTCAAAATGAATCGAGCTTTATTAGAATTGGTGGTAGAAGGTGTGACAACAAATCAGCTGTTTCAAATTGATTTATTGACCCATCCGTCTGTTGTAAAAGGCGAGTATGATACCTCATTTTTACAAACGACTTTTTTGCCAAATTGGTCTAGTGAGTAACATGCAAAAGGAGGATAAGTATGGGATTATTTAAAAAAAGAGATTATATACGAATCACTCCTGTAAAAAAAGAAACTAAATCGAGTGACAAACCTCATGTCCCTGATGGTATATGGGAAAAATGCCCAAGTTGCGCCAAAGCACTTCATCAAAAAGAATTAGGTCAAGAACGAACATGTCATCATTGTGGCTATTGCTTTAGATTAGATGTTTATAGTCGATTAAATATGATTTTAGATGAGGGAACATTTGAAGAGATGGATACAAATTTACCTTTTAAAAATCAGATTGACTTTCCTGGTTATGAAGAAAAGCTAAAGCAAGCGAAAGAAAAAACCGGATTAGATGAAGCTGTTGTGACAGGAATAGGACAAATTAATCAACAAAAAGTGATGATTGGTGTCATGGATAGTCGATTTATAATGGGGAGCATGAGCCATATTGTTGGAGAAAAAATCACTCGCTTATTTGAAAAAGCAACAAAAGATAAACAACCCGTTATCATCTTTACAGCGTCTGGTGGTGCACGCATGCAAGAAGGAATCATTTCTCTCATGCAGATGGCTAAAATATCTGGTGCTGTCAAACGGCATAGTGAAGAAGGATTACTTTATATGACAGTTCTCACAGATCCCACAACAGGTGGTGTGACAGCAAGTTTTGCTATGCAAGGAGATATTATTTTAGCAGAGCCGCAAGCATTGATTGGCTTTGCCGGACGACGTGTCATTGAGCAAACCATTCGTCAGACGTTACCAGATGATTTCCAACGAGCTGAATTTTTATTAGAACATGGTTTTGTCGATAAAATTGTGAAACGACAACATATAAAATCTGTTTTATCGCAACTATTACATTTGCATCAAGGTGGTGAAGTGTGTGACTAAAAAAACAGCTAATGACATTGTTCAATTAGCACGAGACAACCAGAGAATAACGACAAGAGAGTTAATTGGTGGATTAGTTGATGGATTTATCGAATGTCACGGAGATCGATACTATGGCGATGATAAAGCGATTATAGGTGGTATAGGACTCATTGAAAAAATACCTGTGACAGTTATCGGAATCCAAAAAGGTCAAACATTAGAGGAAAATGTCCAAACAAAATTTGGCTCACCAACACCTGAAGGGTATCGAAAAGCACTTAGATTAATGAAACAAGCAGAAAAATTTAAGCGTCCTATTATTACATTAGTCAATACACCTGGAGCTTTTTGTGGAATTGAAGCAGAAGAAAGAGGTGAAGGAGAAGCTATTGCCAAAAATTTATATGAAATGAGTCAACTAAAAGTGCCTATCCTGTCAATTTTAACAGGCGAAGGAGGTAGTGGAGGTGCATTAGCATTAGCTGTAGCAAATGATGTATGGATGTTGGAAAATAGCATTTATTCGATTTTATCACCTGAAGGATTTGCGTCAATCCTTTGGAAAGATAGCAGTCGCGCTTCAGAAGCTGCTGAAATAATGAAATTAACTGCTCCTGATTTAAAGAAATTAGGAGTGATTGATAAAATAATAAGAGAAACAGATGACATCGGTGAGTTGTCGAAGTCTCAACTAATAGGACAATTGAAGCAAAAAATCTTAAAGCAACTTGATTATTATAAAACATGTTCCACTTCAGAGCTACAAGATCAACGTTATGAACGATTTAGAAAATTTTAATAAGGGCATTAATCTAAGTCATTTACAAACATTCGTTTCTCGGTTAATATAAAAGTGAGTTTATATTTAGGGGGTAAGACGAAGATGAGTGAGTCAAAATGGACAGATGAAGAATTAAGTGCGATACAAGAAGATATTATTGCTGCTCTTGAGACAGTTATTGACCCAGAGCTTGGGATAGATATTGTTAATTTAGGATTACTTTATGAAGTAAATTTGGAAGAAGACGGTTATTGTGAGATTAAAATGACTTTAACTACTATGGGGTGTCCACTGGCGGATGTTATTACGGAACAAATTCACGAAGCGTTAAGTGATATAGATGAAATTAAAAAATTAGAAGTGAAACTAGTTTGGTATCCGGCGTGGACGACTGATCGTATGAGCAGATATGCTAGAATTTCTTTGGGAATAAGATAAGACTGATATAGCAAGGATTTGACAGAGTTTAACAGGGTTTAAACAGTAAATTTATATAAATACAGACAATAAGTAAAACGTTCCACCGATCTTTATATTTGGAATGGATACCTCACTTGTTGAGCAACTAGACTTTCTTGCTTTTTAAACTTAAAAGGTGAGGAGGTCTTTTTGTATGTTTCAGACATT
>OMJG01002055.1_pt1 | contig 10410 bp, 10 predicted proteins | sample 1646431 | NCBI WGS metagenome assembly OMJG01 (sample SAMN03771674, study PRJEB25209) | food metagenome | isolation source: Cotija cheese | place: Mexico:Jalisco,Michoacan | collected 2011-12-12 | reverse complement strand
ATTGAAAATCTTCGGCAGCTTGCTGCAGTCTTTAAAGAGAGACCATATTACTGAGGCAGATGTATTATTCCAGTCATTCGCTTCAAAGGTTATCGAGAAAAATGAAATGGCTGAATTGTTTAGTTTACAAGCTAAGAAGGCACTCTATCATTTCAATAACTATAAAACAGATAAAAGAATTCCCTATCATTTGAATTTGAAAATTCATGGAGCTGAAGCGGATGAAATTACAGCGCTTAAAGATGGAGAAGTTATTGGAGAAGGTATCAAATTAGCCAGAGACTTCAGTAATATTCCGCCCAATATCTTAACACCTAAACATTACGCTGATTTGATTTGCGGCCATTTTGAAGAAACGGCTGTAGATGTGGAAGTGAAAGATGCTGAAACGCTTCAAGCTGAAGGATTTGGATTACTGCACGCAGTAGGTAAAGGCTCTGACTTTGGACCGAGACTCATTACTTTGACTTATAAAGGTGCAGATGATGATGTCGCGCCAATCGCTCTCGTAGGTAAAGGCATTACTTATGATTCAGGCGGATACTCTATTAAGTCGAAAACGGGTATGCAGGAAATGAAATTTGATATGTGCGGTTCTGCTAATGTGCTAGGGATGATAGAAGCGGTTCACCGCCTGGCTTTACCGATCAATATTGTAGGCGTTATTGCTTCTGCGGAAAATATGATTAATGGAGAGGCTATGAAACCTGATGATGTCTTTACAGCTTTAAATGGCGAGACGGTTGAAGTTTTGAACACAGATGCAGAAGGGCGCCTTGTCTTAGGAGATGCAGTCTTTCATGCAGCGCAGTATCAACCAAGATTGATTTTAGATTTTGCGACCCTGACAGGAGCAGCAGTGGCAGCATTAGGTGAAGATAAAGCAGCTGTGTTTAAGAATAATTCACAAGCTCCTTTAGAAGCCATAACTGAAATTGCCGGAGAGAATGGCGAATGGACATTTGAACTGCCGGTTACAGACTCTGAAAAACAATTGATTAAAAAAAGTGAAGTGGCGGATTTAGTTAACCATACGAATGGAATGGGCAAAGCGTTATTTGCGGCAGCCTTTGTAATGCATTTCAGCGGCAGCATCCCTCAATTACACTTTGATATCGCTGGACCAGCTACCACTCAACAAAATAATTACAATGGCCCTAAAGGACCGACAGGATATTTAATTCAAACGATTGTAGATTGGTTAAGAAGAGAAGCTAAATAAGATAAAGCCGGCGCTTAGATTGTACGTATTAATGTATAATTTAAGCGTCTTTTTAAAAGATTCATATTTTAAAAGAATCTAATTTTGAATATTGACTTTTAGAATTACCACTGTTATCATACAAACATAATGCTTTAGTTCGATAACGTAGTAAAGGAGAAACAGGAATGGTGAATGCAGTTGTAATAGCAGTATTATTAATGATAGTTTTATGTTTATGCAGACTGAACGTAGTATTAAGTCTGTTCATCAGTGGTTTAGTTGGCGGCGTAGTTGCAGGTATGCCGGTAGAAAAAGTAATTAAAGTCTTTACTGAAAATATTGTAGATGGCGCAGAAGTAGCATTGAGTTATGCCTTGCTTGGAGGTTTTGCTGCACTTATTTCCTATAGTGGAATTACGGATTATTTAGTAGGCAAGGTTATTGATATGATTCACGCAGAAAATAATAGAGTTTCTCGCTCTACAATCAAAGTGATTTTAATTGTATCTTTGCTTCTACTAAGTATGAGCAGCCAAAACTTAATTCCTGTACATATTGCATTTATCCCGATTGTGATTCCTCCATTGCTCAGTTTATTCAATGAATTAAATATAGATAGACGTCAAATTGCTTTAGTCATCGGTTTTGGATTATGTTTTCCATACTTCTTGATGCCATTTGGATTTGGACAAATTTTCCACCAAATTATTCAAACCGGATTTGCAAAAGCACATCACCCGATTGAATTTGATATGATTTGGAAAGCTTTATTAATACCTTCAATCGGATATATTGTCGGATTAGCCTTAGGTTTATTTGTATATCGTAAACCACGTCAATATCGTAATGATGAAGAACAAACAAATCAAGCACCGAAAGAATTGAACAAGTATATTTTAATCGTGACGATTGTGGCAATATTACTTACATTTATCGTCCAAATGATTACTGAATCCATGATATTTGGTGCACTTGCTGGGGTTATGGTCTTCTTTATTTCTCGAGCTTACAAATGGTTCGAATTAGATAAACAATTTACAGAAGGTATTAAGATTATGGCCTATATCGGAGTCGTTATTTTAACAGCCAACGGGTTTGCAGGCGTAATGAATGCGACTGGAGATGTTAAGACGCTGGTAGCTAATATCGCTTCAATTACAGGAGACCACAAATTAATTGCGATTATTTTAATGTATATCATCGGCTTAATTGTTACATTAGGTATTGGTTCATCCTTTGCGACAATTCCGATTATTGCAGCTTTATTCATTCCATTAGGAGAGCAATTAGGTATGAGTACAATGGCCTTAATTGCCTTGATAGGTACAGCAGCAGCGCTAGGAGATTCTGGATCGCCTGCCAGCGACTCAACTTTAGGACCGACTGCTGGTTTAGATGTAGACGGCCAGCATGATCATATTCGCGATACTTGTGTTCCGAACTTTTTATTCTACAATATTCCATTAATGATCTTCGGTACAATTGCAGCTATGATATTATAAAAGTAAATCTGAGATATGAGGTGTGCTGTAGTGACAAATTTACTGAAAACACTAGATATGGAAATTTTAGAAGTAAGAGAAGGCTATACAAAGGTGAAGATGCCTGTATCAGATAAAGTGAAGCAACCCTTTGGATACTTGCATGGCGGCGCTACGATGGCTTTAGGAGAGACGGCTTGTTCTGTCGGAGCTGCACATATAGTAGATACGGAAAAAAATATTCCAGTAGGGCTGGAAATGAACACAAACCATATAAGCTCTGCTACTGAAGGAAATGTTTTTGCTATTGCAGAATTGATTCATGGTGGTAGAACAACGCAAGTCTGGAATATAAATATTGTAGATGATAATGATAAATTAATCAGTGTGATGCGTGGCACGATGATGTTGAAAACACGTTGAAGAACAAGGGTGAGACATTAAGTTGGTCTCGCCTTTGCTTTTTAATTTGGTAATTTTTTAAAGTAGTAGGGGTTCCAAAGTGTCTAGACACTGGTGTCGAGCCTCGACACTTCGGCCCACTCAACACGACAAAATCTCTACATGAAACGCAGAAAAGGGGATTAAGACATGTAATTGTGTCTCAATCCCCCATTTTTTATGATACTTTTTCAACTTTATTCACAAATGCATTTGCTATACGACTTGCAGATTCGCGTCCGCCCATAACATTACGAGCAAATGGACCTAATTCTAAATCAGCTAAACCGCCAGAAACAAATAATCCTGGCAGCCATTCTAAGTCTTCAGAAATAGAAGGATAACCGGTTTTCGCAAGTGGTGCATCGTAAGTGTTGATTAATTTTCTGACAAGAGGTTGTCGCATTATAGTATTTTGGAATCCAGTAGCTAGCAAGATTCTATCATATTTATAATTTTTCTCTTCTGTAATGATTTCATGATTTTTAATAGCTTGTATTTCATTTTGATGAATCACAAGTTCACCTTGCTGTTTATGTTTTTTAAGTCGTAAGTAAAGCTCTTTCGGCATTGAACCTTTATGACGCTCATTTAAGATAACGTTCATTTTCTCTTCAGAAGATTCGAGTTCTCTAAAGTGCACCATATTTTTAGGACCTAACCAACCAGGGTCAGCATCAAAGTCGTGAATTTCTATAGGTTTTTTCAACCATAGATGCACTGTGTCAGTATCGGTTTTATTAATTAATTTTAATGTCAAATGTGCAGCTGAAATACCGCTTCCGACTACATGAGAAGTACCTTCATATTGAATAGTTTTTGATTCAAAAATATGTTGGACATCTGGTTGTGCTTGATACATTGGCGGAATATAAGGGCGATGATTGCAACCAGAAGCTAACACGACATGTTGGCTGACAACTTGTTCGCCACTATCTAAAGTTACAATCCATTGATTATCTTCTTTAGAAATATCTGAAGCGAAAGCTTTGATGTGACGTTTATTTAAATCATAGTCATGTAAGAGTTCATGAATGTGATCCATAAACATGTCACGTTGCGGTCTTTGATAGCGACCGTACGTGGCTCCCGTATATTGATTGCTTTTGGCGAATTGTTTTAAATGGAATGGATCCGGATGTACATGGTGTACATGCGGTGAACGTAGGAACGGCATACCAATACGGCATGAGTAATCGTCAAATTGTTCACATAGAGATTCATGAGGATCTATAATTGTTAAGTCTTCAGCAGGTAAGCCTGAAGCACGAAGTTTAATAGCTATTGTAACAGCGTGTATACCGCCGCCGATAATTGTCCAAGACATAGCGTCACCTTCTCAAATCGTAATAGTTTCGATTTATTTAATATACCATATAATCTATTACTGCTCAAGTTGACACAATAGAAAAAGCCTTGAGAAAGCCTAGTAAAAGGCTGGCTCAAGACTTTAATTCAAACTATTTATTTGCTGGCTGCTTTAGGTTTTTCTTCTTCAGGTTCATTAATTTCATCCAACTTTGTGGTTTTAGTGTAAGGTGTTTTAATTTTATAAGCCGCTCTGATAATTAAATGACTGGATAATGGACCAGTAATTAAGATAAATAAAATACCGATTAAGAGTTGCGGGTTAGTAAAGTGGTCTTTACCAATGAAATATAAGAATACCCCTAATAGTAAGCTCATTGAACCTAACGTAGAAGCCTTGCCTGCAGCATGTGCACGTCCGTATACATCACGTAATCTTAAAATACCGAGTGCAGAAAGGGCACTGATAAGCGCACCAATCACTACAAAGAAAAGTGACAGACTAATCATTATTGTGTCGATCATGTTCAATCACCTTGCCTTCCTGCATGTATTTCGCGAAGACTGCTGTTCCTAAAAAGGCGATAATACCAATTAAAAGAATGGTTACAATCATATACTTTGTATCTAAGAAGATACTGAATAGCGCTACGATGGCCATTAATTGAATACCAATCGCATCCAAAGCTACAACACGATCTGCCAAAGAAGGTCCAAGGATTACACGGACGAGCATTCCAAGTATTGAGAGTGCCACTACAATCAGTGCGATAACAATTACAATATTAAATGCAGACATTAGTATTCTCCCACCTCTCTAACAGCTTTTTCTAATGAAGATTTAATTCCTTCAATCTCTTCTTCTTTCGTACTGAAATCTAAACAGTGAATATAGATTTTGCGGTTATCATCACTTACCCCTAAGACGATAGTACCTGGAGTGAGGGTGATGAGTGTACATAACAAGACTACTTCCCATGGACGTTTCAAGTCTGTATCATAAACAAAAAAGGCTGGCTCGTTATCCATGTGCGGTTTCGTTACGATACGAATAACATCGATATTGGCTTTGACTAGTTCGATAAAGAAAATGCAACAAAGCTTCAATGCATAATAAAATGTAATGATATAAAAACGTCCTGGCAGAATTTTGCGCATTAAGAATACCAGTAATAATCCAAAAAGGTAACCGAGCACAAAATTGTTCAGAGTATAACTATCGTTGACGAAGAGCCAAAATACAGCAAGTAACATATTAACTACGATTTGAACTGCCATATTATTTCACCCCCAGAACGCTATCGATATAAGCTTTAGGATCATAGAATGTCACAGCAGCTTGTTTAAAGAATGGATATAACCAATCTGCCGCAAAACTGAAGACCACACAAAGCGCTACAGCTAGAATAGCGACACTCAATAAACCGCGATAATGCAATTTATGATTGATTTTGTATCCTTTCGCTTCGCCAAAGAAACCTTTGATGAAAATACGCATTACTGAATAAAGAATTAATAAACTGGAAAGTAATACGATAATACCACTGATATAAAATCCTTTTTCAAAGGCTGCGCGAACAATAAACATTTTTCCATAGAAGCCGCTGAACGGCGGAATACCGGCTAAATTCAAACAAGCAATGAAGAAAGTCCAGCCTAAGACTGGATAGCCTTTAATCAAACCGCCGAATTCTCTGATGTCGGTGGTCTTGGTGATTTTCAACATGACACCGATTAAGAAGAATAAGGCTGCTTTAATCAACATATCATTAACTGTGTAATATAATGCGCCGATGATGCCTTGTTCATTCATCATTGCTACACCTACTAAAATGATACCTACTGCAATCATAATATTGTAGATAATAATCTTTTTCGTGTCGTTATAACTGATAGCACCGATTGAACCGAAAATAATGGTCAACAGAGCCAGCATTAACACTGTATAGTGTGAGAATGAAAGTGTATTGACAAAGAATAAACTCAATGTTCTGGCAATTGCATAGACGCCGACTTTAGTAAGCAAGGCTCCGAAAAATGCGATAATCGCAAATGGTGGGGCATAATATGCTCCAGGCAACCATACATACATCGGAAAGGCGCCCGCTTTAGTTGCGAATACAAATAAGAACAGTACAAACACGATGCTGACAAGTCCGCTGTCTTTATCGGATAAATGCGCTAATTTACGGCTGATGTCTGCCATATTCAAAGTTCCGACTACAGAGTATAATATACCGACTGCCATAACGAAGAAAGCAGACGAAGCGACGTTCACCAGCAAGTATTTGATGCTTTCTTGCAATTGAATCTTCGTACCGCCAATTACTAGTAATGCATAAGATGAAATCAAGAAGACTTCAAAGAATACGAATAAGTTAAAGATATCTCCTGTGATAAAGGCACCGATGATACCTGTTTCCATAAACATGACGGCGAAATAATAATAATACGTTTCGCGGTGCAAGCCGATAGATTGATAGGAAAACAAAATAATTAAGATTGTCACAATAATACTTGTGATCACCAGTGTTGCACTGAATAAATCTAGTACAAATACGATACTATAAGGTGCTTTCCAAGAACCTAATTCTAATTTTAAAGGTCCATGATGCCATACATTGATAAAGTTGATGATGGCTAACGCTAATGCAACGAGCGAACCTCCAAGCGCCACAAATCGCTTAATAAACGGGCGCTTACCGATGAAGACCAGAATAATCGCTGTTAACATTGGTGCAAGAAGCATAGCTGCGAGTAAGTTATTCTCAATCATCATCTTCAGGCACCCCTTTCATACGTTCTACGTTGTCTGTACCTAGTTCTTTGTAACTTCTGAAAGCAAGTACCAGGAAGAATGCAGTAACTGCGAATGAAATTACAATTGCTGTTAAAATCAATGCTTGCGGAATAGGATCCACATAATTCTTTGTTCCAGGTTGAAAGATAGGCACTGCGCCGTCATTTAATCCACCCATTGTGATAAGGAATAAGTTAGCTGCGTGCGTTTGAACTGCGGTACCGATAATGATACGAATCAAGCTTTTAGATAAAATGAGATAGACGCTGATTGATGTTAAGATACCGCAGACGATAATCATAATTATTTCCATTACTCATTCTCTCCAATCGCTAAGATTATAGTCATTACCGTGCCGACAACTGCAAGCAGTACACCCAAATCAAAGAAGAGGGCAGTGTGCACTTGCATCGGTTTAAGTAACGGAAGCGGAATTTCAAACACGCGATGTGTAAAGAAATTTTTTCCGTATAACCAACTTGCACAAGGTGTTAAAGCACAAAACGTCAAACCGATTGCAATTAATTTTTTAAAGTCCCAAGGGAAGATTTTCCGCATCGTTTTTACGTCGAAGGCTACTGAGAAAAGTACTAGTGAACTTGAAACTAGCAATCCTCCAATAAAGCCGCCTCCTGGTTGATAATGTCCATTTAAGAATAACGAAAAAGCGAAAACCATAATCAAGAAGAAAATGATAATAGTTGAATATTGAAAGATGATATTATTTTTCTGTCTGTTCATTTTCTTCCACCCTTTCATAACCGTTTTTATGCTTAGAACGCAATTTGATAAGTGTATAAACACCTAATCCGGCAATACCTAATACTGATGATTCGAATAAAGTATCGGTACCACGGAAGTCAACTAAAATAACGTTAACCATATTGTTTCCGTGAGCTAAGCTGTGTACATTTGCTTTGTAGTAAGCAGCAATAGATTCAAAGTGCTGATTACCATAGGCAATTAAACCAAGTACTGTTACAGCAAGTCCAACACCAGCAGCAATAAGCGCATTACCAATCTTGAACGATCTAGATTCGTTATAACGGTTTAAGTTTGGTAAATGGTAGAAACATAATAAGAACAATGCTGTAGAAATCGTTTCTACCACAAATTGTGTTAATGCTAAGTCTGGAGCATTAAAGAAAATAAAGAATATTGCCATTGAGTAACCTACAGCACTCAACATGATAATACTGAACAATCTTGAACGTGCAAAGACGATCATTGTTGCTGAAGCCAGTATCATAATGACAATAATGATTTCAGTAGTACGTAATCGACTGACATGTTCAAAGTTCAAGCTGAACGGCATACAAAGTAAAGTAATTAAAGTCAAGGCAATCAAACTACCTAAAATGACAATTAACTTATTGCGAATAAAGCCGCTCATATAAGTGCGTGTAATTTTCTTCGAGTAGAATGGCATATAGCGTCCAGAGCGGTCATATAAATAGTTCAGCTCTAAACGTTCTGGAATCGCTTCGATAATTTTGACCCACTTATGATAGGCAAAGATTAGGCCGATGCCTGCTGCATAAATAAACAATGTAGCAAAGAATGCCGGTGTAAATCCATGGAATAAATGGAATTCAGCATGCGGAATATGCGCGTTGCTGATTGCACGGCTTGCTGGGTCTATAATTGATTGCGTTAAAATTGCCGGGAATAAACCGAACACGACAACTAAAATAGCAAGAAAAGCTGGCGCTATCCACATCATTACTGAAGGTTCATGCGGTTTATCTGGTAAAGATTCAGGTTTATAAGTGCCCCAGAAAATTTGGCCGATGAAACGTACTGAATAAACGAATGTAAATAAACTACCTACTATTGCTACAATAGGAATTAAGACACCTAAAGTATTTAAACTAAATAGGTGAGAGTGTGTCACATTGATCATCGCCTCTAAGAAGCTTTCTTTTGATAAGAAGCCATTAAACGGCGGTACACCAGCCATACTTAAAGCTGTGATGACTGTGATGGTGAAAGAAATCGGCATTACAGTCATTAATCCGCCTAGTTTGCGAACATCTCTTGTGCTTGTCTCATGATCAATGATTCCAGCAACCATAAAGAGTGCACATTTGAATGTTGCATGGTTGATTAAATGGAATACCGCTGCGATAAAAGCGGCAGCATAGAATTGGCTTTGTGCGCCTTGGTAATGGTAACTGACTGCTCCAATTCCTAACATTGCCATGACCATTCCTAATTGTGAAACCGTCGAAAAGGCTAAGATTCCTTTTAAATCAAGTTGTTTTGTTGCATTGAGAGAGCCCCAGAATAATGTAATTAAACCGATTGCTGTGACTGTCCAAATCCAACCTTCTGATAGTGCAAAAATCGGTGTGAGACGTGCAACTAAGTATATTCCGGCTTTTACCATAGTCGCTGAATGCAAGTAAGCGCTGACAGGTGTCGGTGCTTCCATCGCATCTGGCAACCAGATGTAAAATGGGAATTGTGCAGATTTTGTCATTGCACCAAAGAGTATTAAAATCATGGCCAAAATAAATGTTGGACTAGATTGAATCTCAGAGGCATGTGCAATGAGATGGCGAATACTTGTTGAATGTCCTGAAAGTGTCATTAAGATAAGGCCGCCGAGTAATGATAAACCGCCAAATACTGTAATTAATAACGATTTTTGAGCGCCATACAATGAAGCTTGTCTTGTACGCCAAAAAGAAATAAGTAAGAAACTAGAAAATGAAGTCATTTCCCAGAATAAATACAGCATAAAGACGTTATCAGATAAAACGACGCCTAACATTGCACCCATGAAGAGTAATAAATAACAGTAAAAATTCCCTAACTGTTCATTTTTGCTCAAATAGCTGATTGAATAAAAGGTAACAAGCGATCCGATACCTGTAATCAACAAGCTGAAGAGTAGACTGAGCCCATCCACATACAAATTAAAATTCATACCGATTTGCGGCATCCATAACAATTGTGCAAATCGATGATTACCTGACATAGTTGTCGAAATATAACTTAGAAAATAAATAAATAAGACAACGGGGACAGGCAATACAAACCATCCTATATGTATGCGTTTAACAAAACGATAAACAATAGGGATAATGAGTGCAAAGATGAACGGCAACAATACCGCTGCATGTAACCAACTCATTATTTGTCCTCCTTTGAATATAAGATATCCTCATTTA